>Ga0209376_1000029_pt1 | contig 144227 bp, 130 predicted proteins | sample GraSoiAngelo_134_FD_185891 | JGI IMG/M metagenome (GOLD analysis project Ga0209376, IMG submission 185891) | Grasslands soil microbial communities from the Angelo Coastal Reserve, California, USA - 14_0929_05_30cm (SPAdes) (version 2) | ecosystem: Environmental > Terrestrial > Soil >... | reverse complement strand
TCGCGGGGCCGGCGCGGCAGCATTTGCATCGAGAGGCAGGAAGCGTGCTGGCGCAGCGGAAGGTTGGCGACGATCCTCGGTCGTCCAACCTCGAGGTCGCTTGGCACTTCTTGCGCGGTGGGGATCCCGGTCGCTCGCTAACTTACGCAATCGAAGGTGCTGGTGCCGCGATGCAGGTGGGAGCTCCGTACGAGAGCGAGCAGGTTCTATCTGCTCTCCTGCACCAACCCTGTGGCAAAGAGCACTCCGAGAGAATTCAGCTCCTTCTTGCCAGGGCCCTCGTCGATCAGTCAAAGGCTGACGACGCCTTGCCCATTCTCGGCGAGCTCGTCGTAAGCGCTGGGCTCACATCCCGCACTCTGGCTGAAGTAACACAGATGAGAGCAGCGGCCATCTATCTCGTTAATCGAGACGTCGGGGAAAGTCATTGCCAAGCAGCAGCCCAGGCGCTTGCCGCAGCGAGAACAACAGACGACGTGGAACTAATCGCTCGCGCTCTCTTCGAGTACGCGAGGTCCGGAGCACAGTCTGGCGACGAAGACCGGGTGCTCGCTGCTAAGAAGGAGATCGACAACCTTCTGGAAGACGACAACGCTAGACAGGTGCCGATTCTTCACACCGCTCAAGGCTTCTGCCACTATTTCCTGTTCGACGCGCGGGCCTCTGCGGCATCACTGGACGTGGCCCGAGGTCTTCTCGCCGAAAGCCCGAGGGTCACCGAACTGTCTTATGTCCTCAACGCATACGGTAGTTGTAGGTATCACCTGTGTGACTTCGCGGGCGCTCGTCAGTCGTACATCGCAGGACTGAGACTTGCCAAGAGGGTCGGGGATGACTCGCGAGCTTCGATTATCAGCGGCAACATTTGTGCTCTACTAACAACTGTCGGAGAGTATGATGGAGCAATAGAGGCTGGTCGCGAAAGCGTCCAATTAGGCACGCGAGCCCTCAATCACCCGCTTCTCATGACGTGTCTTACCAGTCTGGCGGAAGCCTTCATTCTCGCCGGCGACCGGACACAAGCCCTGGACCACCTGGAGCGCGCTGAGCGGTGGGTCAAAGAGCAACGCAGTTGGTCAGCAAACATGGAGTTCTTCTGCCAGGGCGCGTGCGTTGCGCTACTGATGGGCAATCTCAGCCTTGCGCTCAGTCTGATAGGCTCGGCGGAGGAGCACGCTTGGGGCAAGGAGCGGTGCGTGCCCAACCCCGGTGTATTCGAAAAACTGCGTGTATTCCGCGCGGCGCACGTCGGCGGAGTGGAACTCGCTTCGCCGATCGCGAAGAGCGCGCGCGCGAAATTCCGAGTCCGACACCCGCTGTACTACTTGACGGTTCTCGCCGCCGCGGCGTGGTTGGAAAGGCGAACCCTTGGCTGCAACACTCCGGAGACGTTGGCAGAACTAGAGGTGTTCGACACACCAAGTCTTAGGGGTTACCGCGCGCTACAAGTAGCTCAGGGCTTTCTGACATGAGGCAGGAGCCGCGTAACGAAACGACTCATTTCGTCATTCTGTGAAGGGAGGGGGAGACCCTTAACTAACCAAGCTCCAGAATCTAGACCGCAGCTCGTTCTGCGCGGATCGACGCAGCGCGGTCAAGGGTCGGCGAAGCCGGCGCCTGTATCCCGGAAAGCGAGGCGCTCGCCACCAACCGTCGAATCGTTTGCGACTTAATAAGGAGGTCGGCGAGATCGGGGTCGAACTGGCTACCGGAATACTTCCGTACCTCGTCCACGACTCGCTCAAAAGGCAACGCCTTTCTGTACGGCCGATCCGTGGTCATGGCGTCGAGCGTATCGGCGAGCATGATGATCCGGGCGCCGATAGGAATGTTCTCACCGGAAACTCCATCAGGATACCCGCTGCCGTCGAAGTTCTCGTGATGATACCGAACTGCGTCCGCCACTGGGCCTTGGAGCTTTGAAATCGTGGTTACAAGCTCGGCGCTTCTGGAGGGGTGGGACTGAAGCAGTCTACGCTCCTCCGGCGTCAGCTTACCCTCTTTCCTGAGAAGTGGCGCATAATCTTCATAGATCTTCCCCACATCGTGCAGAAGCGCAGCGGTTGTGATCTGCTCCACTTGCTTGCCGGACAGTCCAGCTTCTTTCGCAAGAATACGCGCGTATTGAGACACCCGCTGAGAGTGTCCCGATGTATAGGGGTCCCGTGCCTCAATCGCTTTGACCATAAGCTCAAGCAGATCGCGGTTGGCCTGCACGAGCTGAAGGTTCATTGAGTATATGTGCCGAACGACAAAAAGGGGCACGGCAAGCGCTACGACACCACCCAACTGCCACCGAGTGTACAGGTAGGCTAGAAGTGCCGGTATGGGCGTCGCAAACAAATCGTAGAGAACGGATCCACCATAGACCCTGACCCATGCGTCGCCAAAGTCCAAGCCTTCAGATAGTGACACCGCAAAACTAACCGTCAGCGAGTTGGCAGCGGAGTAGACAATCCCCGCTCCCACGATTGGAACCGCGAGGACTCGGAATTGGACGACTGACGGCTCACCGCCCAGTAGGTGATACGCTGAAGACGCCAGCCCGACGGCAAGTATTTCCTTCGATGTGTTAAAGGCGACCTTGATCCAGGGCTTCCTTCTGAACAGCGCCTCCACGACAAGCACCGTTAGACCTGCCACGCTCATGGCCCAGATCGCCGGGAAGAGAAAGGCCGCTGCAAGGAACGGAATGAAGGCGATCGACAGAATGGAGCTACCAACGTGAAGACTGACCGAACTCAGTTCCGCAGCCAGGCCGACTGCCAGGATTACAACGACACCGTTCGTGAAGACGTTGGAGCTCTGCCAGTCCTGTCCCCAGACAGCGATCCCAAGGGACGCAATCGCCCCCACTAGGACCGTGGCGACGTAGAACTTAAGAAGACGAGGTTGGCCCATCGGAGTTTGCGGCATACGTAAGAAGAGGGTGGCCCCAGGTACCGTTACCAATGGATCGTTGCGTCGGCCATCAAGACGCGAATAACCGTCCCCACCAGTAGCGCGAGAAGCTGCATTGAGCGTCACCCCCTTTAGACCTACGAGTAATTGACTCGTGAGACCTGGAGTGGCACGCCTCGCTATGGCGCACCCGACGCTTCGCTCGTCAGCTTTTCGCTCGGCTTCGCTTGGGCAACGGCGACCCGGGGCCCCTTTCCCTCCTTTTTCTTTGTGCTGCGGTGTTCGTTCCATACAGCTCCGCCAACCTCACGCGGCGCGAGCTGAAAAAGACCTGATCAGTCCCTTAGGCCACTTTCCGCCGCTGCAACGCCTGTCGCATTGCCTCCACGACGGCCGGCATGCCTTCCGCCTTGCTCACGATGACCTTCACACCCATATCCTTGAGCTGTGTCGACGCCGCCTCGGGAATCCCGCCCGTGACGACGATGATCTCGGAATCGAGCTTGCGCCCCGGCTCGAGCAGCCGCTGCAACACCTGCGTCGCATTCAAGTCGGGCAGCGTGTAGTCGAGCACGATGAGCGTCGGGTGCACCCTCCCGATTTCGAGCAGCGCATCCACCCCGTTCGTCGCCTCGACCACTTCCACGTCCAGATCCGAGTTCTCGATCGTCAGCAGCATGGCCCGCAGGTACCCGGGATCGTCATCCACCACGACCACCAACTGCGTGCCGTTGCCGTTCTCGAGCTCCGCGGGCACCGACATCTCGTGGGCGCGCAGAAACGCGGCCAAGTCGTCCGCCTCGACCCGGCGCCGGCCCGTGGGCGTCTTGTGCCCCTTGAGCAGACCCTGGTCGATCCAGTTCGCGACCGTCGCGGGCGTGACCTGACACACCCGCGCGACCCGCTGCGTACCCCAATACCGCTTGGTTCCCGATGAACTCACAGAACCCAAAAAACCACCAAAACGGGAATTGCGCAAGGGGGTTTGTTGGATCGACGCAACAGATTCGGTGGGCGCTACATAAACTGCTTATTTACAATAGCTTAGCAACGACAGCGGAATGGCTACGGACCGGCCTCACAGTGGTAAGAGTCGTTTTGTTGACTCCCGGTGTGGTTTTCACTCAACACCGGAAAAACCACGATTATCGCCGGGCGTCGGCCCAACGATTGGTTGCATCCAGCACCGCCAACACGGCGCTGCGCTCGGCGCTCTCACGAATCTCCGCCGTCCCCGTCAGCAACTGCGCCTCGCGCCCGCCCAGCCCGTGCACCGCGACGAGCACAAACTTGCGGTCGAACGCATCGATGATCTGGGCCCCCTCGAGCGCCACCGAGTTGTCGCGGAGCAGCTCGTCCAGACACAACGAGGCTGCCCGGGCCGCCGCCTCCACGCGGTTGCGCGTGGTGTCGGTCCCCTGCTCCTCGGCCGTGGCGTCCTTCCCCTCGAACGACAGCTTCACCCGCACCAGCACCCGCTGCGGTCGCTCCGAGGGCCGCACCTCGAGCCCCTGAAACACCACGACGCGCCGCTTGGCGCGACTCCGGACGGCCTCCTCCTGGAGCTGCTCGATCGGCCGCACGTCGGCGGTCTGGGCGACGCTGATCTTGCGGTGGTCGATCTTGAGGCCGAGCTGCGCCATCAGCGCCGACTCGATGTTCCGCACCACCTGCTTCGGCTGCACGTCGCTCATGGTGAGCACGTGGATCTCGCTCACCTCGCCCAGCGGCGTCACCACGACTCGGGCGGACAACACCCCGGTCAGGCTCCCGATCAGATTCTCGGCGCGCTTCACCCCCCAGGGATCGGGCATCTGCCCGCCCCCAGCCCCGCCAGCCACGCCGGCCACGCCGGGCAGCGGCAGCGGCTCGCGCTCGGGCGACCCGTCGGGTGTCTCTACCGGCTTAGGATCCACGCGTCACTGTTCTCCCAATGCGACCTGGTTGCGCCCTGCGGCCTTGGCCCGATACAGCGCCCGGTCGGCCGCCACCAGAACGTCCTCCACCGCGGGCCCGCGCCCCGGGGCGAACTCGGCCACCCCGATGCTCACCGTCACGAGCCCGGCGGGATAGCCCACCCGCCGCCCCATCCCCTCCACGCCCGACCGCACCTTCTCCGCCACCCCCACCGCCCCCTCCGCCCCCGTGTGCACCAGCACCATCACGAACTCGTCCCCGCCGTAGCGCGCCGCCAGGTCGGTGTGCCGCATATGCGACCCGCACTCGAGCGCCGTCCGCCGCAGCACCTCGTTCCCCGCCTCGTGGCCGAACTGGTCGTTCACCTGCTTGAAGTTGTCCAGGTCCACGAACAACACGGCAAACGACTGGCCGGTCCGGTCGCTGCGCGCCACCTCGCTCGACAGCCGGTCCCGCAGCACCCGGAACGTGGCGAGCCCCGTCAGGCCGTCTTCGGCCGCCTGAAGCTGCGCCTGCGTCGCCGTCTTGTCGAGGTACGGCGGACACGACTTGAGCGTGGTGCGCTCCAGCGCCGCCGCCTCCGCAAACGCTTGACACGTCCCATAACCGCACGCGCCGCAGTCCCACGGCCGCCCGTTGGGCGCGAGGCCGATCTGCTCCAGAATGCTCTCCACCTGCTCGGCACCCGGTCGGCGCCCGGGGACCAGCACCGGGAACGACTCCCCCACCTGCACGCCCTGCGCGACGGCATCGTCCACCACCGGCTGGAGCGAGCGCGTGGGCTCGGTCGCCCCCACGATCTCGCGGCGCCGGAACAGCTCGTCCCGGGGACCGAGCAGCGGATGGTCGAGACACCCCTCGCACGGCAGGATGTCCACGAACCCCAACTCGATGCGGTCCACGGCGACCGCCCGCGCGATCCCCTCGAGCGCCCCCAGCCCCCGCACCTTGCGGAACCGCTTGCTCGCGTGGCTCTCCTCCCGCAGCAGCTCGAGCGGCAGGCCCCCCGCAGTGCTCCAATGCCGGCGCCGCTCCTCGGGCAGGCGGCTGAAGTACGGCTCCTGCTGATCGATCCGTACGTTGCGCCGCTCGAGCAGCGTCGTCAGGTCGTCGAGCGTGATGGCCGCATCCACGTCCAGCCCTCCCTCCGTGATGCACACCCCGGCGTACGCCACCTGCGTCCCCGCCCCGTACATGCGCTTCAGGTAGCGCGCTTCGGCCGCGATCGGCGTCGCCACCGGCGCCAAATACGGGATCAGCTCCGGGTACTGCGCCCGCACCGTCTGCACGATCACTGGGCAGGTGCTGCGGATCATCGTCCCCCAGCCGTCCTCGTTCCACAGGTCCAGGTACTCCCGGGCGACCAGCTCGTCCCCCAGCACCCCACGGTGTACGGTGCGGAACCCCGCCGCGTAGCACGCGTTCACCACCTGCTCCGGAGTGGCCGGGTAAAAGTAGGCGGCCGACTCCACGCTGAGGATGAGCGCGGCGCGGCCGCCGATCGCGAGCTCCAAGGCCCGCGCTACGTCGCCGGTGGCGACGATGGCGTCGTGAGGACACGCAGGCAGGCACAACCCGCAGCGCGTACACGCCTCATCCACGATTCGGACTTCTGGACCCTGGACTGCCACGGCGTCGGCGGGACACACCCGCACGCACGCCATACAGGCCACGCACTGATCCGGGTCGATCCTAAAATCCACAGGAATCCGGGCCGGGGCGCTGCGGCAACTCAAAGAAAGCTGTTCTAGGGCAACGTAACATGTGATTCACGTCACAGCCTGTCAATGGTCGTGCTAACGCAACAGCTTGTCAAACAGCGACTTAAGCCAGCTGGTATTCCTTCAGCTTGCGATACAGGGTACGCTCGCCGATTCCCAACACTTCAGCCGCCTTGCGGCGGTTGCCCTTGGTCTGGCGGAGCACCGCCTCGATGGCGGCACGCTCAACATCTGCCATTGTCATGCCAGGGCGGTACACCACGTCACCCTCGGGCGCCGGCTCCGCTTCGACCGGCGGCGCGACAGGCGCGACGCTAGAACCCGGGCCGACTTCGATGACCTCGACGCGCTGCGGCACGCGGTCGTCCAGCCGCCGCCGCAGCTCTTCCACCTGTAGCTTGAGCTCGACAAGTGACCGAAAGATGAACTCCAGCTCCTGGCCCGGGACGTCGCGCATCGCCCCCACCACCCGGACCGGGAGGCCGCGCGAGCCCCCGTGCTCCCGGATGTCGCGCGGGATGTCGCTCGCCTGGATCTCGCCCTCGGGCGCGAGCACCACCATCGACTCGACCAGGTTGCGCAGCTGGCGCACGTTGCCCGGCCAGTCGGCGTCGACCAGGATCTGGAGCGCCTCCCGCGTGATCCCGCGAAAGTTGCGCTCGTGCAGCGCGGCGAACTCGGCGATGAAGCGCCGTACCAGGAGCGGGATGTCGGTCTTGCGCTCCCGCAGCGGCGCGAGCGCGATGTGCAGCACGTTGAGACGGTAGAACAAGTCGTCGCGGAACCGGCCGAGCGCCACTTCTTCCTTGAGAGACTTGTTGGTGGCAGCGGTGACCCGCACGTCCACCTTGATCGCCTGCGTGCCGCCCACCCGGAAAAAGCTCCGGTCCTCGAGCACGCGCAGCAGCTTCACTTGCGTGGCGGGCGGGCACTCGGCCACCTCGTCCAGGAAGATCGTCCCGCCCTCGGCCAGCTCGAAGCGGCCCAGCCGGCGCTCGGCGGCGCCCGTGAAGGCGCCCTTCTCGTGTCCGAACAGCTCGCTTTCGAGCAGCGTCTCGGGGATGGCGGCGCAGTTGACCGCGATGAACGGCTTGGCACGCCGGGGCGACAAGTCGTGGATCGCGCGGGCCACCAGCTCCTTTCCGGTGCCCGACTCCCCCTCGATCAGCACGGTCGCGCTCACCGGCGCCATCTGCTCGATCTTCACCAGCACTTCCTGAATGGCCGGGGACTCACCCAGGATGCCGGTGCGCGCCTGCAGCCGGCGGCGCTCGATCAGCCGCCGCACCGTGGCGGTGACCTCGGCCGGGTCGGCGGGCTTCTCGAGGAAGGCCGTGAGCCCCAGCTCCCGCGCCAGCGCCTTGGGGTCGGGCTCCGTCTGCTCGACTAGTCCGAGGGTGGAGATCGAGCGGTCGTGCGCGATCCGCAGCAGCTGGGCTGCGGACGACTCGTGCAGTGCGCCGGTCAGGACGATGCAGTCGGGGGTGGCGGCGCCCGTGCCGACGACCCGGCGCACGTCGTCGAACGACGAGGCGAGCGTCGTCTGGAAGCCCGCGGTCTCGAGATGGGCGTTGACGCGGACCGCGTGTTCCAGGTCGTCGGTGGTGATCAAGACGCGGTCGGCCATCAGCTATCAGCCATCAGTGGGCCACCCGCTCGCCGCTTACCAACTCGACGGCGTGATCCAAGAAGCCCTCCAAGACTCTCAGCCCATCCGTCACTCCGCCCGTCGAGCCGGGGAGGTTCACGATCAGCGTCTTCCCCCGCGTGCCCGCGACCCCACGGGAGAGCCAGGCGCGGGGAAAGTCGGGCGCGGCGGCGGCGCGCAGCGCCTCGGCGATCCCGGGGGCAGCGCGCTCGAGCACGGCCTGCGTGGCCTCGGGGGTGACGTCCCGCTCGGTGAGCCCCGTGCCGCCGGTCGTGAGGATCACGTCGACCTCACCCGAGTCCGCCCACCGGACCAGCTTGGCGGCAATGCGGTCGGGCGCGTCCGGGACGACACTGCGCACCGACACCTCGTAGCCCCGGGCCCCGGCCCATGCCACGATCGCGTCGCCGGACGTGTCGGCCCGCTGTCCCGCGGCCCCCAGATCGCTGATCGTCAGAATCCCGATGCGCATCGCCTCCACATCCTCCACCAACCTCCACCAGCCTCCCCGCCTATTTCTTCGTCTTTCTCTCCACGAACGGCAGCCGCACCACTTCCGCCGGGGCCCGCTTCCCCCGTACGTCGACCTCGAACCGCGCGTCGGGCTTGGCGTGCTCGACCGGCAGGTACGTCATCCCGATGGCCCGGTTGGCGGTGGGCGTGACGGTGCCGCTGCGCACGACGTCGACGCACGTCCCGTCCAGGAATACGCCGTAGCCGTGTCGGGCGACGACGCGCGGCTCCGTCATCTTGAAGCCGACCAGGCGCCGCTTCACCCCTTCCAGCTTCTGTCGCTTGAGCGCCGCGAGCCCCGTGAAGTCGGCGCCCTTGTCGAGCTTCACGATCCAGGCGAGGCCCGCCTCGAGCGGCGTGACCGTGTCATCGATGTCGTTGCCGTACAGCGGGTACCCCGCCTCGAGCCGCAGCGTGTCCCGCGCGCCGAGCCCGCACGGCTCGGCGCGGCCTGCGCCGGCGAGCGCGTGCCACAGCTGCTCGAGATCCCGGGCGCGGCAGTACAGCTCGAAGCCGTCTTCGCCGGTGTAGCCGGTGCGTGAGATGAAGCACTGCGCCCCGGCGACCTTACCCTCGGCGAAGTGATAGTAGGGGATGGTGGCGACGCCCACCGGCGTGAGCGGGGCGAGCAGCGCCTCCGCCTGCGGGCCCTGGAGGGCGAGCAGCCCCGTCTCGTCCGAGACGTCGCGCAGCCGCACGTTGGCGCCGCGCTTCTGGTCGACGACGTGCTCCCAGTCCCGCGCGATGTTCGCCGCGTTGACGACCATCATCACGCGGTCCTCGAAGCGATAGATCAGGCAATCGTCGACGAAGGTTCCCTGTGGGGTGAGAATGGCCGAGTACTGCGCCTGCCCGGACCGCAGGGCCCCCACATCGTTGCACGTCACACGTTGCACGAAGGCGTTGCGGTCCGGCCCCGTTACCTCGAACTCACCCATGTGCGAGACGTCGAACAGGCCGACGGCCTCGCGCACGGCCCGATGCTCCGCCGCAATCCCGCGCGGGTACGTCACGGGCATCTCGTAGCCACCAAACGGCACCATTTTGGCGCCGAGGCTCACGTGGATGTCGTAGAGTGGCGTGCGCTTCGGGGCCGCGTCGGCCATTAGCCCATCAACGTGGCGAGCAGGGCCTTCTGAACGTGCAGGCGGTTTTCGGCCTCGTCCCACACGCGGGATTGGGGGCCCTCGATCACCTCGGCTGTGACCTCTTCGCCGCGATGCGCGGGGAGGCAGTGCAGGAAGATCGCCGTGGGATGCGCCAGGCGCATCAGGTCGACATCGACCGTGTAGCCCCGGAATGCGTTGCGCCGCGACTCGGCCTCGCCCTCCTGCCCCATCGAGGCCCACACGTCGGTGTTCACCACGTGCGCGCCCTCGACTGCCTCCTCCGGCACTTCGGTCACCTCGATGCAGGCGCCGGTCTGCTTCGCCCGATCGAAGATGCCGCGATTCGGCTCGTACCCCTCGGGGCACGCGAGCCGCAGCTCGAAGCCGAGCACCTGCGCCGCCTCGATCCAGCTGTTCGCCATGTTGTTCCCATCCCCCACCCAGGCGACCCGCTTCCCTTCCCAACCCCCCAGGGCCTCCTGCACGGTCAGGAGATCGGCGAGCACCTGGCAGGGGTGCGACCGGTCGGTGAGGCCGTTGATGACGGGGACCGTGGCGTGACGGGCGAGCTGCTCCACCTCGCCGTGATCGAAGGTGCGGATCATGATGCCGTCGACGTAGCGGGACAGGACCCGCGCCGTGTCGGGGATCGGCTCGCCCCGCCCGAGCTGGATGTCGCGAGAAGAAAGGAAGAGGGCGTGTCCGCCCAGCTGATAGGTGCCGACCTCAAAGGAGACGCGCGTGCGGGTGCTCGACTTGGCGAAGATCATGGCCAGGGACTTGCCGGCGAGCGGCGTCTCCCGATAAGCCCCGGTCTTCATGCGGCGGGCGAGGTCGAACAGACGCCCTACTTCATCGCGGCTCAGGTCGGTGACGGCGAGAAAGTCGCGCTTGGCCATGGGTTTTCCCATTCTACCTAGAGGATGTAGCGGCGCAAGTCTTCGTCATCGACGATGCGCGCGAGCCGGTCACGCACTTTCTGGCCGTCGAACACGATGTGCTTTTCCGGGAAGTCGGGGAGGTTGAACAGCACTTCTTCGAGCAGGGTGGTCATGACGGTGTGGAGGCGGCGCGCGCCGATGTTTTCCATGCGCTCGTTCGCCTTGGCGGCGATGCGGGCGACCTCCAGGATGCCGTCGTGGGTGAACTCGAGGGTCGCGCCCTCGGCCGCGCACAGCGCGGCGTACTGCTTGGTGAGCGCGTTCTCGGGCTCGGTCATGATGCGGACGAAGTCCGCCTCGGTGAGCGGCTGCAGCTCGACGCGGATCGGGAAGCGGCCCTGCAGCTCGGGGATCAAGTCGGAGGGCTTGGAGACGTGGAACGCGCCCGCGGCGATGAACAGGATGTGGTCGGTGCGGACGTAGCCATAGCGGGTCTGCACCGTGGACCCCTCGACGATCGGGAGCAGGTCGCGCTGCACCCCCTCGCGCGACACGTCGGGCCCGACGGTGCCGCGCTCGCCCGCGATCTTGTCGAGCTCATCGATGAAGATGACGCCGTGGTTCTCGACACGGTCCAGGGCCTCGTTCACGACGTCGTCCATGTCGACGAGCTTCTTGAGCTCCTCGTCGACGAGGATGCGGCGTGCCTCGTGCAGGTGCACGGTGCGCCGTTTTTTCTTCTTCGGCATCATCTCCTGCAGCCACTCCGTGAAGTTGACGTCCGTGCCCTCCATCCCTTGCGGCGGCTGCATCATCTCGAGCATGGGGAAGCCCTGCTGCTGAACCTCGACCTCGACGTCACGCTCCTCGAGCTTCCCCTCCTTCAGCTGCTGGCGCAGCTTCTCGCGGCTGCGGCGGCGCCGCTCCTGCGCCTCGGTATCGGCCTCGGGGGGCTTGGACGTCACGTCCCCCTTGGAGGAGACCACGAACAGGGGACGACTTTCTCCCACCTCCCGACTCCCCTCTCCGGGTCGGGACGCAAGCGGCGGCAGGGGGGAGGGGGGAACGGGCGGCAACAGGATGTCGAGCAGGCGCTCCTCGGCACGGGCTTCCGCCTCGGGGTAGACCTCGTCCTCGCGCTCGGTGCGGACCATGTTGATGGCCACATCCACCAGCTCGCGCACCATCGACTCGACGTCCCGCCCGACGTAGCCCACTTCGGTGAACTTCGAGGCTTCGACCTTGAGGAAGGGGGCGCCCGCGAGCCGCGACAGGCGACGCGCGATCTCGGTCTTCCCCACACCAGTGGGGCCGATCATGATGATGTTGTTCGGCAGGATCTCGTCCCGGATCTCCTCCGGCGCCTGGGCGCGCCGCCAGCGGTTGCGGACCGCGATGGCGACCGCCTTCTTTGCCACCTCCTGTCCCACGATATAGCGGTCCAGCTCCGCCACGATCTTCTTGGGCGGCAGCTCTTCCAGCCAGGGGAGCTGTTCCTCCACGGGCGCCGGCGCCTGGTGTGGCGGCTCGTCTCCGGGTGTGCGTGTCGGCTCGGCCATTAGAGCTCCAGAATGGTGATGTGCGTGTTGGTGTACACGCAGATCTCGGCGGCGATCTCGAGCGACCGCTGCACGATGTCCTTGGCGGCGAGGCCCGACGACTTGGCGAGCGCGCGGGCGGCGGCGAGGGCGTAATTGCCGCCGGAGCCGATCGCCAGGATCCCGTCGTCCGGCTCGATCAGCTCGCCCGATCCCGAGATCACATAGCCGTGCTCCTTGTCGGCCACGACCAGCAGCGCCTCGAGGCGCCGCAGCACGCGGTCGGAGCGCCAGTCCTTGGCGAGCTCGACGGCCGCCCGCGGCAGGTTCCCCGGATAGCGCTCGAGCTTTTCCTCGAACTTCTCGAACAGCGTGAACGCATCGGCGGACGCCCCCGCGAAGCCGGCCAGGATCTTCCCGCCTTTGAGCGCCCGCACTTTGTTGGCGTTCGCCTTCATCACCGTGTCGCCGAGCGTGACCTGGCCGTCACCGCCCAGGGCGACGTGCCCGTCGCGACGGACACACAGAATCGTGGTGCTGCGAATGCCGCTCATCGCGTTGGTTGTAGCCTCACGCCCGCGGATGGGCCTGATGGTACACCTTCTTCAGCCGTTCCACCGACGTATGAGTATACACCTGCGTGGTGCTGAGCGAGGCGTGCCCCAGCAGCTCCTGGACCGCCCGCAGATCGGCGCCGGCGTCGAGCAGATGCGTCGCGAACGTGTGGCGCAGCGAGTGCACGTGCAGGTTCCGCTCCGCCAGGGCGCCGAACAAGCGCTTGACCACGAGCTGCACGGCACGGGGCGTGAGCCGCTTCCCTCGCCCGCTCACGAACACCGCCCGCCGCTCCTGGCCGGTTGCCGCGAGCACGACGTCACGCAGCCGGTAGTAGCGCCGTAACGCGCGACCCGCATGCTTTCCGACCGGCACGATCCGCTCCTTCTTCCCCTTGCCCCGGACCTTGAGCTGATCGGAGACGAGATCTATGTCCTGCTCGTTCAGGCCCGCCAGCTCGCTCAGCCGGATCCCCGTCGAGTAGAACAGCTCGAGCATCGCGAGGTCCCGCGCCTCCCGGAAGCCGCCGGCCGCCGCCCGCCGCTCCGCCTCGTGGAACAGGAGATCGATCTCGACCCGGTCCAAGTAGACCGGGAGCTTGCGTCCGAGCTTGGGCGTACGCGCCGCCTTCGCGGGGTTCGCTTCCACTCCGAGCGTCGCGTTGAGAAACCGGTAGAAGGTGCGCAGCGCCGACAGCGCCCGGGCCGCCGACCGCCGGGCGAGGCCGCGCTGCTGTTGCGCGCCCAGCCACGCCCGGACCGCTTGGCGGTCCACGCCCGCCCAGCTCCAGCGGCCCCCGTAATAGCGGCCGCAGAACGCGACGAAGTCGGCGAGGTCGCGACCGTACGCCTTCACGGTGTGCGGGGAATCGTTGCGCTCTTTCGCGAGGAACTCGACGAAGGCCGCCACTTCGGGGACGGCGCTCAAGCTCGCACCGGGACGGCAAGGCGCGCCGCGAAGGCTTCCATGTCCGCGAGCGCCCGCGCGGCGAGTAGCTCCTTCTTCTTCTGCTTGTCTTTCACCGGCCGGTCCAGCGGTTCGAGCAGGCCGAAGTTGGCGTTCATCGGCTGAAAGTGCTCCGGGTCGGCCGAGTGTACGTAGTGATACAGCGCGCCGAGCATCGTCGTAGGTGGCGGGAGCAGCAGCTCCTCGCCCGCGAGCAGCCGCGCGAGGTTGATCCCGGCGAGTATCCCGGTCGCCGCAGACTCCGTGTACCCCTCCACCCCCGTGAGCTGCCCGGCGAACAGGAGCAGCGGGTCGTCCTTGGTGGAGAGATGGGCCGTGAGGGCGCGGGGCGAATTGACGTACGCGTTGCGGTGGATGCTCCCGAAGCGCAGGAACTCAGCCTGCTCGAGGCCCGGAATCATCCGAAACACGCGTTGCTGGTCGGGAATCTTGAGGCGCGTCTGGAAGCCCACCAGGTTCCACATCTGGCCCGCGCGATCCTCCTGGCGCAGCTGCACGACGGCGTGGGGCTCCGCGCTATGACTCCGGGCGCCAGCCCGGGGATCCTTGAGCCCCACTGGCTTCATCGGCCCGAAGCGCAGCACGTCGCGGCCGCGCGCGGCCATCTCCTCGACCGGCAGGCAGCCCTCGAAGTAGGGCGTCCGGTCGAACTCGTGATGCGGTTGGTACTGCTCGCCGGTGCGCAGCGCCGTGACGAACGCGTCGTATTGCTGCTCGGTGAAGGGCGCGTTCAGGTAGTCGTCACCGCCGCCCTTACCGTAGCGCGAGGCGCGAAACAGCTGGCGGTGATCGAGTGAGTCGGCGGCGACGATCGGCGCGATGGCGTCGAAGAAGGCGAGCGACGCCGCGTCGAGCCGCCGCGCGATCGTGGCCGCGAGCGCGTCCGAGGTAAGCGGCCCGGTCGCCACGATCCCGGGAGACGGGAGCTCGGTCGCCTCGCGTCGCACGACCGTGATGTTGGAGTGCCCGGTGACGCGGTCGTGCACGCCTTGCGCGAACGCCGTGCGGTCGACCGCGAGGGCCGCGCCGCCCGGGACGCGCGCCGCGTCGGCGGCCTCCAGCACGACGCTGCCGAGGCGCCGCAGTTCGGCCTTGAGCAGGCCGTGGGCGTTGCCGAGCTCCACCGATTTGAAGGAGTTGCTGCAGACCAGCTCGGCGAGCCGGTCGGTCTGATGCGCCGGGGTCATGCGGACGGGCCGCATCTCGTACAGCGTGACCGACACTCCGCGCGCCGCGAGCGCCCAGGCGGCCTCGCTCCCGGCGAGCCCGCCGCCCACCACCGTCGCGGTCAGGTCGCGACCGGCTCCGCCGGCGTGACCTCCTCCAGCGTGATCTCGTGTCCGCACTTGAGGCACTTGCGCGTCGCTCCCGCGGCCTTGGTCTGCTTCTCTTCCATCCCGACGAAGCCGCAGCTCGGGCAGGCGACCGGGACCGGGCGGTTCCACGTCGAGTAGTCGCAGTCCGGATAGCGCAGGCACCCGAAGAAGTTGCGTCCCTTGCGGGTGCGGCGCTCGGCCAGGTCGCCCACCCCACACTTCGGGCACTTGACCCCGAGCGGCACGGGGCGGGTGTGCTTGCACTTGGGGTACCGGGTGCAGGCGAGGAACTCGCCGTAGCGCCCCGTCTTGATGACCATCGGCGCCCCGCATTCCTGGCACTTCTCGTCCGACGGCCGGTCGGGCACCTTGTTCTTGGCGAGCGGCCGGCTGAAGCGGCACTCGGGATACTTGGCGCACGCGATGTACGGACCGAAGCGGCCGCTCTTCACGACGAGCGGGCCGCCGCAATTCGGGCATTTCTCTTTGGGCAGCCCCGACAGGTCGTGCACATCGTGGATCAGCCGGTCGATGTCGACCGCCGCCAGCGCCTGCGAGAACGGACCCCAGAAGTCCTCGAGCACCCGCCGCCAGGCCAGATCCCCCTCCTCCACCTTGTCCAGCTCCGTCTCCATCTGGGCGGTGAACCCGACTTCGAATACATCGGGGAAGCACCGCTTCAGCACCTGCCACACGATCTCGCCCTGGGGCGTGGGCTGGAACCGCCGGTCTTTGGCCGTCGCGTACCAGCGGTTCTTCAGGGTCGAGATGATCGCCGCGTAGGTGGACGGCCGCCCGATCCCCAGGCGCTCGAGCTCCTTCACGAGGCTCGCCTCGCTGAAGCGCGGCGGCGGCTCGGTGAAGTGCTGGTTCGGCGTGATCTGCTTCACCGTGACCACGTCGCCCTCGACCAGCGGCGGGATCGGCGGCAGATCCTCGAGGGTCTTGCCCTCCTCGGGCTCGTGCGCCTCGTGGTAGAGCTTGTGGTAGCCGTCGAACAGCACCCGCGAGCCGGTCGCCCGGAACACGAAGCGGCCGAGGTCGAAATCGACCTTGGTCGTCTCGAACACGGCGGGGTTCATCTGCGACGCCACGAACCGCCGCCAGATCAGCTGATACAGCTTGAACTGCTTGGCGTCGAGGTGCTGCTTCAGGTCGTCGGGGCGCCGCAGCACGTCGGTCGGGCGGATCGCCTCGTGGGCGTCCTGCACCCGCGACTGCCCTTTCCCGCTCTTGTGGACGTTGGGCGTGGCGGGGAGGTAGCGCTTGTCGAACTCACGCGCGATGAAGTCCCGCGCCTGCGCCACCGCCGAGTCGGCGACGCGGATCGAGTCGGTGCGCATGTAGGTGATCAGACCCACGGGGCCTTCCGCCCCGATCTCGATCCCCTCGTACAGCTGTTGCGCCAGGCGCATCGTGACCGCGGCCGAGTAGCCGAGCTGCTTCGCCGCCTCCTGCTGCAGCGTGCTGGTGCGGAACGGCGCGGGCGCGGGACGGCGGCGCTCGCCTTTCTCGACCGCGGTGACCTTGAAGGGGAGCTTGAGCGCGTCCGCGACGATCGCCCGCGCGCGCGCTTCGTCCTTGATCTCGGGCTTGTGGCCGTCCAGCTTGTGCAGCCGGGCCTGGAACCCCTGGCCGTCCTTCTCGAGGTCGGCCTCGATGGTCCAGTACTCCTGCGGCACGAACTTGCGGATCTCCTCCTCCCGCTCGCAGATCAGCCGTAACGCCACCGTCTGGACGCGACCCGCCGAGAGACCCGTCTTGATGCTCTTCCAGAGGAGCGGCGAGGTCTTGTATCCGACCAGCCGGTCGAGCACCCGCCGCGCCTGCTGCGCGTCCACCTTCTTCTGGTCGATGTCGAGCGGGTTGGCGAGCGCCTGTTTGACCGCGTCTTTGGTGATCTCGTGGAACAGCACGCGGCGCACCTTGCCGCCGTTGCCGAGGCTCTCCGCCACGTGCCAGGCGATCGCCTCGCCTTCCCGGTCGGGGTCGGTGGCGATCAGCACCCGGCTCGACGCCTTGGCGGCTTTCTTGATTTCGGCGAGGGTCTTCGCCTTTTCTTTGATGGGGACGTATTCGGGGGTGAAGCCGTTGTCGACGTCCACGCCGAGCTTGCGCTGCGGCAGGTCGCGGACGTGCCCCACGGTCGCCTTGACCGTGTAGCCCGCGCCCAGGTACTTGCCGATCGTCTTGGCCTTGGTGGGCGATTCGACGATGACGAGCGCCCGCTTGCCGCCCGCCGTCTTCCCGTCCTGCGGCTCCGCAGCCTGCGGCTCCGCCACGGGGTCGACCGCAGCAGCCTTGCGGCGGCGACTCTTCGGTTTCGCCTGCTTCACCTCTTTCACGTCACTCTTCTTAGCAGCCACGCGTCAACCCTTCGTCAAAACCGCACGAGAGCGCATCTTTACCATCCCGCCGTAGTTTGCGCAAGCCTGACGACTTCGCGCGCGACAGCGTCCGCCGTCTTGCGCTCGGTGTCGAGCTGCGTGTGCGCCTTGAGATAAAACGGCTCGCGGTCCTTGAGCATCTGCCGCATCCGCGCCACGGGATCCTCTCCTATTAACAACGGGCGGGTTCCCTCCTCGGATGCGGCGCGTTGCGCCGCCGTCTCGGGGCGCGCGCGCAGGTACACGACGAGGGCGCGCGGCTGTGCGGTTTCGATCGCGCCCGGCTGCGCCGCCCAGCCGCCGCCCGGCGCGATCACCGCCGGCTCGGTGGCGAGCGCGGCGTCCATCTCCTTGCGCTCCATCTCCCGAAACGCGGCCTCGCCCTTCTCGGCGAAGATCAGCGTGATCGGTTTGCCCTCGCGTCGCGCCAGGATGAGATCGATGTCGACGAACCCGGCGCGCAGCTGCTCCGCCACGAGCCGCCCGATGGTGGTCTTGCCCGATCCCGCCAGGCCCACCAGCACGATGTGCTTCTTCACGATGCCGCCCCTTTGGGGGTGCGGGCGCGCACCTGGGCCATATACCCCGCGACGTTTCGCTTCACCTCGCTCAGCGCATCGCCCCCAAACTTCTCGAGCAGCGCCTGCGCCAGCACGAGCGCGACCATCGCCTCGGCGATGACCCCCATCGCCGGCACCGCGGTGACATCCGAGCGCTCGGACTGCGCCTGGGCCGGCGCCCCGGTCTTCAGATCCACCGTCTTGAGCGGCGACATCAGCGTCGAGATCGGCTTCATGGCCACGCGCAGCACCAGCGGCTCGCCGGTCGTCATGCCGCCCTCCGTACCCCCCGCCCGGTTGGTGGCGCGCGCCAGCCCGGGAAGAATCTCGTCGTGCACCTCCGAGCCCTTGCGGCGCGCCGCCTCGAAGCCCAGCCCCAGCTCGACCCCCTTCACGGCGGGGATCGACATTAGGGCCTGCGCCAGCCGCCCGTCGAGCTTCCGGTCCCACGACACGTGCGAGCCCAGGCCGACGGGCGCGCCCAGCGCGACCACCTCCACCACACCGCCCAGCGTGTCGCCCGCCGCTTTGGCGGCGTCGATCCGCGCGATCATCTCCCGCTCGGCGTCGGGGTCGAGACAGCGCACCGGGCTCGCGTCAGCGGCCTCGTTCAAGGGAGAAGGGAGAGGGGAGAGGTACTTGGCGGCGACCCCTCCCAATTCGGCGACGTGGCTCCCGATTTCGATCCCGAACTGCTCCAGCAGCAGCTTGCAGACGGCGCCGCAGGCGACCCGCGCCACCGTCTCCCGCGCGCTCGCCCGCTCCAGGATGTCGCGGGCGTCCTGACGGTCGTACTTGAGGCTGCCGGCGAGATCGGCGTGGCCCGGCCGGGGGCGGGTGACCTGGCGCCGCCGCTCGGCGCCCCGGTCGGCGACGTCCGCTTCAGGCGCCATCACGTCCTGCCAGTGCTCCCAGTCGCGGTTCCACACCAGCATGGCGATCGGTGAGCCGAGCGTCTCTCCCGCGCGCACGCCGGCGAGCCATTCGATCTGGTCCGATTCGATCTTCATGCGGGCGCCGCGGCCGTACCCGCCCATGCGCCGCTTCAGCTCGGCGTTCACGCGCTCGGCGGACACCGGCAAGCCGGCGGGCATCCCCTCGAGGATCCCCACCAGCCCGCGGCCGTGCGATTCCCCTGCCGTCGTGAACCGAAATGTCACCGTGCCCTCCAACCTCCCATAATAACACGCGAGCCCGACTCCAGGTCGGGCTCACGGTGTCTCGTTCCTGACCGCGCAGGAATCACCGCCGCGGCGGCGCCGGCAGCGGATTCGTGAACGCGGGCAGGCTCACCATCACCACGCCACGGCTGGTGATGCCGAACAGCAGCTGGTTGCCGGACGCGTCCTTGGCCACGCGCAGCGGCCCGATGATCGGGTCGCGGGTCGAGATCGTGCCGATCTGGATGGCGTGGAACGTGTCGAACACGTCGATGTTCGCGTCGGACCGCGCCACGAAGATCACCCGGTCGTTCGGGCTGCCCGAGCCGCCGCACACCGGGCTGGTCGGGGGGCACGATCCCGAGGGGGCGAAGGTGTGGTTGTAGTTCATGTCCATGCCCGTCGCGAATCCCGTATCGGGCGAGGTGCCCTTGAGGCGCAGCCCCTCGTCCAGATAGTAGACCGAGTCGGCCCGCGCCGCGTTGGTGGCGCCGTTGAAGTTCGTGGCGATCGCCTTGACCCTGGTCGCGGTGTTACTGATGAAGTCGAGCACCTCGACGGCCGGGGACATGCCGAAGTCCACGTCCACCAGGCCGGAGTCCCGGATGGTGCCTCCGGTAGTGCAGGCCAGGCTGAAGCCCGTCTGCAGCCGAGCCTTGGTCGTATAGGACATCACGCGCGCGAACTTGGCGGCTACCTGGCCACCCTCGCCCATGAAGCCATGCGTGAAGTTCCCCGAGTTGCGGACGAACGTCGTATCCCCGAGCGCGAACGACTGCAGCTCGACGTTGATGCCGGCGCACGCAGTCAGGGTCACCCTCGACGTGTTGTAGGGCCGCCCGCGCCGCTCGACCACCCGCAACGTGTCGGACGTCGAGCTCGGCGCTGAACCGGCGATCTCCCAGAAGAGGTGCCCGAACAGCACCGCCGGGTTGGGCGGGTTCCCCGGGTTGATCAGCTTCTCCATCCGCAGCGTGGCGCGCCCCGTGAATGGCGCCGGGTTCGAGGGCTCGGGCGTGGTCGAATAGATCGCGTAGATCGAGTCCTGCGCGCACAGCGTGCCCCCCGCGGGGCGGCACACGGTGGCCACGTACTGCGGCCGGTCGGAGATGTTGTACTCGGTGATGATCGTCTTGCAGCCCGGGGCGCACTGGACCTTGTACGTCTGGATCAGATAGTCCGGCAGGTCCTGGCGCCAGCGCAGCACCCGCGCACCGGGCGACACGTCGATGATCGCCAGCTGGGTGCCGCCCGAGTTGGCGACGACGATCGTGTCCCCGTACGCGCCCAGCGTATCGCGCGGCCACAGTGCGACGCCCCACGGCTGGGCCCCCGCAGTCGGGATGCCCGCCGCCACGAACGTCGAGTTCGCCGCCTGGAAGATCTCCACGCGCCCCAGGGTCGGGTTCGTGAGGTACAACTCGCGCCGGTTGGCGTTGTAAATCGCGTCCACGATCTTGCCGCCGAACGGCAGCGCGACCGTCGTGCCCGCCACGATCGTGATGGTGTCCGCGCGCGACGGGCCGGTGGGACTCGGCACCGTGAAGGTCTGCCCGGCGACGCCGCAGTTGTGAGCGGTTGCCCCGTCGCAGGCGAACGCCTGGATCACGACCTGCTGCGGGATCGGCGTCAGCGTGGTGAGTCCGAGCGCGAACCGCTTGACGGCGTCGGTCGAGGTGCCGCTGAGCACGACCGAAGCCTGGCGCATCAGTGTCCCCGCCAGATCGTAGACACGGAAGCCGATGTCGGTGATGCCGCTGGGGTCGGTCGCGTGGACCGTGATGGTGTCGTTCGCCTCCGCGCGGAACAGGACGGTCTGCTCGATCTGGGGCGGCGTCTGGTCGTTCTGCACCGTTTGCAGGGTCACGGTGATCGGGGAGGTCTGCCCCACCCGGTTCCCCGAATCGACCGCGAACCCGACGACCGTGAAGAACCCACCCGTGGCCGCGGGGCTCACCAGCACCGAGTCGACGAAGTCGAGCGTATCAGGGAACGGCGGCGAACCGCTCACCAGCGAGTCGCCGGTCTGCGTCGTCTGGCCGGCGGCTCCGCCGACGGACCAGCCGATCCGCTTGACGCCGGCCTTTTGCGCCCCGGCCACGTGGATGGGGATGTACTTCCCCGGCGACCCGACTGCGCCCGGCGTCGGCTGCAGCAGGTAGACCCGCAGGGCGTCGATGTTCTGCAGGAAGATGAACAGCGTGTCCACCGAGAAATTCCCCGCGCCGTCGGTCGCGCGGCCGATGATGCGGATGCGGCCGCCCGCCCCCGAGCCGGGGTTGATCTTCTCCTGGAGCGTGATGCTCGTGACCGTGCTCGTGAATACCGAGTCGGTCTGATTGATATAGCCGCCGCTGTAGGTGAGCTGGATGTCCTTGAGCCCGAGGTTGTCGGTGGCGGTGACGCTGAAGTTGAGCCCGTTCTTGATGTCCTGCGTGTCGGCGCCGGCCAACTGGATGGTCGGCGATATGAGGTCGCGCTGCACGCCCCCCGGGTTGCGCGACGTCTCGCACGCCCCGAGGGTGCCCAGCAGGGCGCACACCCCCCACAGCAGACCTCTCCCGCGTCCCTGCCGCATATCAGGCTCCCGGTTTACTTCCCGGTGTTGGGCGCCACCAGGTCGTCGATGATGTGCGGCGTGACCAGAATCAACAGGTCGCGCCGCGTCTCCGTCTGCGAGCTGAATCCGAACAGCTTGCCGATGATCGGCAGGTCTACAAGAAACGGTATTCCCGTCTTCACGACATTGACGGACGTCACAGTCAGGCCGCCGATCACCGCTGTCTCCCCGTCGTTGACCAGGATCTGGTTGTCCGCCTGCTGCGTCTGGAACGTGAAGCCGATGTCCACCGACGACGGCTTCACGGCGGAGTTCTCGGCGTGCACCTCCATGAGTACCTGGCGGTTGGCCGTCACGTGCGGCGTGACCTTCAGGTTGATGCCGGTCTGCTCGAACCGCACCGTGGCGCGTGGCGGCTGGTTGGCGACCGTCCCCGTGCCGACGTCGATGATGCGGATCGGCACCCGGTCGCCCACCAGGATCTCGGCGGGCCGGTTGTCCAGCGTGGTGATCGTTGGCTCGGCCTGGAGGTCCGCCAGCTCGACGCGCTGCAGCGCTTGCAGGAACGTGGTCAGGTCAAAGTTCCCGATCGCGGTCGAGAAGATGAGGTTGAGCGCCGGGTTGGCGACCTCCTGACTGGCGTTCCCCAGCGCCGACAACGAGTTGCCGCCCAGGTCCACGATGACCTGATCGGGAGTGAAATTGGACTGTGGCACGAGCGCGTCGGGCACGCCGTCCAGGTTGGTGTCGACCGGCTTCGCGGTCCGGGGATCGGGCCGTTGGATGAGCCTGTTGAAGAACTGCGTGGTCGAGCCGAGGTCGTACTTCACCCCCAGCTCCTCGACGTCGGTGCGATCGATGAAGATGATCTTCGCCTGGATCGACACCTGCGGCGTGCGGATGTCGAGCCCCTTCACGAAATCCTCCACCAGCCGGATGCGGCTCTGGATCTCGGTAATGACGAGCCCGTTCGTCGACGAATCCGCCACCACGGCCCCGCGCTTGGAGACGATGGACTGTATCGCGGGCACCAGCGACGAGGCCCGAGCGTAGTTCACGCGCACGAGTCGTGTTTCCACGGGCACCGTCGAATCGGCCCTCGCCAAATCCTTCTTGTCGATCACCTGGAAGATTCCGCCCTCCAAGGTGTTGACGGCGAGCCCCTGGGACTCGAGCACGGCGTTGAACGCGAGGTCCCACGGCTGGTTCTTGATCTCGGCCGAGAGCTGGCCCGCAATGCCTTTGTTCACCACGATGGTCCGCCCGCTGAATGCCGCGAAGCCGGCGACCACCTCCTGGATGTCGGCCCGGTCCCACGTCACGGTGATGCGCGGCGCCTGCGATTGCGCGGCTTCCGAGGCGTGCGCCGCGAGGTACGCGTCGATCGACACCGGATTCTCGCTGGCGCTGGGCGGGGCGACGCGCGCGGCCTGGCCGCCGCGGCTCGGCAGCGGTGCGGTCGCGGCGACCGGCGCGGGCGCCGGAGGCGGCGGCGGTGGCAACGTCGCGACCATGAGGCTCGACCACGCGCCGAACGCGGTGCGGTCGGTGCCGATCTTGACGCGCACCTGGCCGTCGCGGCGCTCGATCTGGTAGTCCTTCAGCACGTCGAGGTCGATCACCACGCGGACCACGCCCGGCCGGAACTGGGCGTAGCGCACGTTCTTGATGCCGCCGCGGTTCTGCCCGTCGTACAGCGCAGCGGGCGCGACGAGCCGCGCCCCCTGCAGATCGAGCACCAGCCGGGCGGGGCTCGCGAGCGTGAAGTCCTGAACTTCGACCGCGCCCCGGAGATCGATCACGACCTCCACGCGGCCGGGGGCGGGGAGCACGCTGACGGCCTTGACTTCGCCGTCCCGACCCGGCGCTCCCCTGATCGGGGGCGCCGCCGCCACGACCAGCCACGCGGCGAGGGCTGCGATGGGCTTCATGGTGATACCTCCTGCTTGGCGAGCGACAGCGTTTCCTGCCGCTCGAACCCGAACTCCTGCACCGTAAACACGATTTCCCGCGGGCGGATCGTCGTGACCTTGAGCCGCCCGAGAATCGACGCCGGCTTGACCCGGTAGATCTTGGCGTTCGTGACGTCGCGGAGCACGGCGACGCTGCGCGCCGGGTACCGGGAGTCGTAGTAGATGCCGACCAGCCTCAAGTCGGAGAGGAGCGGTCGGATGTCACCCGACCTGAGGAGCGACACGAAGGGATCGCGGCCCCCGCCCTCATAGGAGTAGACCTCGCGTACCAGGGTGGTCCCGCCTGCGCTGTCGGTCCGGGCCGTCGTGTCCCTGGCGGCGCCAGCGGATTTGGCCCGCGGCTGCGGCTTCGCCTGGGCGGCGAGCGGCGCCGCCGCGCACAGCGCTGCGAGGACGAGCGCGAGCCTAACGCTCATCGCCGGCCCGGGCGACGGGCTTCGCGGGCGCGCCCTTCTTGGGCGCGGGCGGCGGGGCTGCGGACTTGACGAACGTGCGGATGACGAACTGGGCCTCGAGCAGCGCCCCCAGCGTGTCGTTGAGCACCTTCTGCGCCTGCTGCTGCGCCGGATGGAGGATCACGTCCTGCGGCACGACAATGCGCGGCAGGCTGGCGATGTCCGACAGGAACTCGCCGAGCTGGTCGTAATGGCCCAGGATCTCCAGGCGGTAGCGGTAGGTATCGAACGGCGCCGTCGCGTCGACCGCGAGCGGCTCGAACCGGCCGATCGTCACGCCGCGCACCTTCGACTTGGTGGAGATGTCGTCGATCAGCGCCGGCACCTCGTTCTTCTCGGGCACGAGGCGGCGCATCACGCCGAGCAGCGCCTGGTATTGCTCGACTTTGCGGCGCAGATCTTCGACCGTGCCGCTCGCCAGGTCCTGCTTCGCCTTGTCGATGATCACCTGTAGGCTATCGATTTCGGCGTTCGCGGTCGCGATCTGCGCGGCGGTCGGCTGCTCCCAGTAGGTCCAGAACACGTAGCCCACGATCAGCATCACCAGCGTGATCAGGAGCATGTACTGGCTCTGCCGGTCCTGGGGGAGGAGGGCCACAGGCTTACCTCACCGACTGGGTGAGGGGGACGGTCCGGATGTACACCGAGTCCGCGACCTTGTAGCGCAGCGACACGTTGAACGCCGTCACCGGCCGATCCTGGTCGATCACCGTCGACGATGTGGCGGGAGACACGTCGGTGAGCCAGGGCGAAGCGGCGAGCTGCCGCAGAAACGTCGTGTACGCCTGAATGTCGACCGTCCTCCCGGTGATCCACACACGCACGGTGGGCGCGCCGGTCGTGTCCGCAGTGCCGGGAGGGAGATTCGCCTGAGCCGGCTGCCCCCCGACCCCCACCCCCTGGGCCGAGATGCCGTCGAGCCACGTGTAGGGGGGGAGCGCCTTGGTGACCTGGTCGAGGATGTGCGGCCAGATATAGCGGTCGGCGTCGATGCCGCGGATGACGTTGATCTCCGCGACCAGCGAGTCCCGGATCTTCTCCGACTGGCGCTTCTGGGCGATCACGGCGTCGAAGCGCCGCTTCTCGGTCCGCACGCCATCGAGCCGCGCCTCGGCCACGCGCAGCCGCGCCGTCTGCGTGAAGAACAGCAGCACCACGCCCACGATCACCACGGCCGACGTCGCGCTCGCCGCGATCAGCCACGGGTTCTTGATCGTGGCGATGAGGCCACGGAAATCGGGAAGGGCGAGCTTGAACCCGCCCCCCGGTGCCGCCCGCTTCTTCTTCCCTGGGAGAAGATTTATTTCGATCATGCGGCGCGCCTCAGCGCCAGCCCGACCGACAGCATCAGCAGAGGGGCGACTTCGTCCACGGACACCGACTCGAACACCGCATCACGCACCTTGAGCCGCTGCACCGGGCTCGCCACCTCGACCGGCACCTTGAGCCGGCTGCCGAGCGCTTCGTTCAGCCCGGGGATCCGCGCCCCGCCGCCGATCGTGTACACCCGGCCCAGGCCTCCCGCCGAGCGGGAGGCGGTCGCGAGAAACGCGGCGGCCCGCTCCACCCCGACCGCGATCTCCTCGCCCCGCGCCTCCACGTACGGCGCCAGGTCGGCGCTATGCGTCAGGCCCTGAATCACCCGCTCGGCGTCTTCCGCCGAGAGCCCCTTTTCCCGTTGCAGGTCCTCGCGGAAGCGGCGCGTACCCACCGAGAGGTCGCGCGTCAGCACCGGTACGCCGTCCTCGAGGATGTTCACGTTCGTCACCTCGTGACCGATGTTCACGAGGCCCGCCACGCCCTGCATCGCATCGGGGTGGTTCAGCTCGAAGGCGTTGTGGATCGCGAAGGCGTCGACATCGATGATCCCGGGCTCGAGCCCGGCCTCGTTCAGGAGCCCCACCCGGCCCTCCACCAGCTCCCGCTTGGCCGCGACGAGCAGCACGTTCATCTGCAGCCCTTCGGCGTCGGGGTCCAGGATCTGGAAGTCGAGCTCCACGTTGGCCATGTCGAACGGCACGTGCTGCTCGGCCTCCCAGCGGATCACCTCCCGGGCGTCCGCCTCTTTCATCCGATCCATCTGGATCTTCTTGACGATGACGTCCCGCCCCCCGACGGCCGTGACGACCGATCTCTGCTTCACGCCGGCGGCGGAAAACAGCCCCCGGATCGCCTCGGCGACGATACCGGGGTCCATGACCTCGCCCTCGACGATGGCGTCGGCCGCTACTTCGGTGGTGGCTACCTTCGCCAGCTCCGGCTCGCTGCCCGAGTGGTCGATGACCACCAGCTTGATGATGCCGGAGCCGATATCCAGGCCGACGGAGGTTTTTTTGCCACCCAGGAACCCAAATAGAGCCATAGAGCCTAGGGGTTAAGGAACAAGATGGGGCGAGGGCAAACTACAGTAAGCCCCGCCCCTTATCCTGTCAAGCCTCGAACCTACTTTAGGCCGACACAACAAGTACTTTACTGGCCTACAGTTAGGCCAGTTTAGTAGAGCTGCACCCACCCCCGGGACCGCATCAACGCCACCACCCCAGTCTGGTCTAACGCTTTGATAACAGCGCACTTAGAGTACAGGATATTGGCGTGGCCGGTGATCTGGTTGTTTCCCACCACCGTGCTGTCCTGTACCATCGTCGCACCCCAGAAATGGGCGTCCGCCGACCCACCCCCGGCGGTCTTCAGCGTACCCCGGACGATGGTGATACCGAACCATTGGAAGCCCCCCTGCACCGACAGGCTGCCGTCCACCAGCAGGATCCCCTGTCCCTGCACACCGTTGATGGTCGCATCCCCCTGGATGTGCACGATCGGGAAGTACGTGCCGCACGGCTGAGAGGGGTTCATCCCATCGCCCCAGTTGGTGGCGACCGTCTTGTCACACTGCCCGTTGGTCACGACCGGCCCGATGCCGTTGGAGAAATTCGTGCCGGCGAGGTTAAGGGTGGCCCGCGCCACGAGCTGGCCATAGTTGACGTCCCCGTACCTTGTGAACGTCGTGTCGGTGATGTTCGGGTCTTTGATGACCGGCGGGGTCCCCACAATCGTGGAGCTTCCGCCGGCGCTCACGCTCATCGAGGTGTCGGTCCGGATGCCCGCTTTGGCGTTCCCAACGCTGTCGAGCGGGTTGCAGGTCGTCCAACCCGTCGGGGTATGATCGTATCCGCTGATCGCCGCGTTGCCGGAGAGCGCGTCACCGCGCCCGCTGGTGAGCGACGCCCGGATGTCCACGACCAACGGCTTGATCCGTGCGAGCAGCCCGATGCGCTCCCGGCCGCCACCGCCGCGGCGCAGCAGCGCCGCGCCACCGCCGGCGCTGGTCGAGTCCTGGCCGGTGATGTCGATCAGGTACTGCTCCTGATTGAGCCGATAGACATAGCCGGCGTAGCGCCCCGTACGGCTCGGCGATACTGTGTCCGCGACCCCCGAAATCGGGATCTTCACCGAATCGGCCGGATAGAACCCGCGACTGTTGAAGACCTGGGGATCCCAGTGGCCGATGATGTAGTTGGCGGCTCCCTCGGCGACGCCGAACGAGCGCTGGCTGTAGCGCGAGTTTTCGCCCACGCGCTGCTCCTGAGTCCCCGCGAAGAACGCGCCCGCGATCAGCGCGCCCACGATGACCAGGGCGACGATCGCGAGGGCGAGCGCCATACCGCGCTCGTTCTGGATGGTCCGCTTCATAACCGGCTCCTTCGTGCGAATGGACGTCGCGCTTATAAACAAGGGTTGCAGCGCGTGTTGCCGCGAATGGCGACGCGGGTGACCACGCTGTCCATCTTGTACGACACGCCGGGTGTGCCCGGCTGCGAAATCTGCGACTGCGTGCGACCGCGTACGCGGATCTCGATCTGGGCGACCTTGGACGAGTCGGCCGTCACGACGCCGTTGGCGTCGTAGTAGTTGAACGTCAGCCCATTCGCGCCGGACAGCGGCCCGACCAGGGGCTGCGTGTTACTGGCCACGGTCTGGGCCAGGTAGTACCGGTTGTCCGTGGGCGACAACCACAGGCTGTAGGTCGTGTTCGTGAAGCCCCGTACCGGCGAGCCGTTGGTGATCGCGCCCGCGACGTTGAACTGGCTCCCTGCGATCCACTGCGCCCCGAGCGTCAGCACCCAGGCCGGGTGATTGCCGTTGGGGTCGGGGCAAACCCCGGCCGCGACGTCCTTCACCTCGCCGCGCAGCCAGCTGTCGTCGTTGCGGGTCCCCGGGTCGCCCTCGTAGAACACCAGCACCGAGTCGCCTCGTGAGTAGGTCTGCCGCGACCCGAACATCGGCTGCTGCCGCACCGTCAGGATGATCTGGCCAACGCCGCCGCCCAAGGGCGGGGTGACGCACAGAAACGCGAGCTGCCGCATCGCCCGGATCGTGAGGGACGTGCCGAGCATCCCGCTCAGGTCGCCGTTGTTGGCCCCCGCGGTCCCGACCGCGTTGATCTCGCGCAGCTCGGCCGGCAGGATCGTCGCCGCGGCGCGGATGTTCTGCTGCAGATCGATCCGCTGGGTCTGCGCGAGATAGGTCCGCTGGTTCGTGACCAGCACCTTGTACAGCGCCGCCGACACGATGCCCAGGATCACGAGCGCGATCAGCAGCTCGATCATGGTGAAGCCACGACGCGCTAGAGAAGACATGAGATGTAGGTCTCCATGCTGTCGAGGCGCCATTGGCTCTGCCGCGTCCGGTATTTGGACGACAGCACCAGGCGCCAGTGATTGGTCGTGTCGGCCGCATAGTGCCAGTTGAGCGAGTCCACCGGCACGGCTCCCCGCCACACCACCGCCGACCCGGCGTTGCGCGCCGTGCAGGCGACGGCCCGCAGGCTGTCGAGGATGCGGGCCGCGTCGGTGGCCGCGACCGCCGAGCGCTGCCCCTGCGAGATCATCCGCGTGACGAGCGCCGAGCTGTTCACCAGCACCAGCAGCCCGACCGTGAGCACCATGATCGCGATGATCACTTCGACGATGGTGAACCCCTGTTCTCGTTTCATTACCGCACCACCCTGCCAAGCGGGTTGACGAGCACCGAGTCCGTGCCGTAGGACGTGGCCCCCGTGATCCGCACGGTCGTCGTCGCGTTGGTCATGCTCAGCCCGCGCGGGTCGAACTGAATCGAATCGGTCGTCGCGGCGAGCGTCACGTTGTAGCGCGACGCCAGGTCCGCGACCCCGCCGATCGTGTCGATGGCTGCCGGGTTGGCCCGCGAACAGCTGGTCACCCACACGGTGCCCGCGCCACTCGAGAAATGCACCACCGCCCGGCACCCTCGTTGCACCGCCGCCGCGCGCGCCGTCGCCACCGCCGTGCCCACGAAGACCCGGGTCGAGCGGACGTTGGTCGAGTCGAGCGCGCGCCGGATCTTGGGGAACCCGATCACCGCGATGATCCCGATCATGACGACCACGATGATCATTTCGATCGTTGTAAAACCGAGCCGGCGCATGCCGATCCCTCCAGTCCAGGGCTCGTCTAGTACACGTTGCGTGCCTGGCTGCAAGTCATTGACTGGCAATATTTTGCGCAATTGGATTGGGCTCAGCGGGTACTGCAAAATGCTGCGCGAGTGCAAGGCCTTGCACTACTCCAGATGATACCGGTCGATCTTGTAGAACAGGGTGCGGAGGCTCACGCCCAGCAGTTTCGCCGCCGCCCGTCGGTTGCCGCCCGCGGCCTGGAGGGCCGCGACGATGGCCTGACGCTCCGCGGTCTCGACAGCTTCCCGGAGGGTCCCGCTCCCCGCTCCCTGCGGCCCCGAGCGGGGAGCGGGGAGCGGGTCTTTTCGGAAATCCGCCGGCTCGAGGACCTCTCGATCCGACAGCACCGCCGCACGCTCGATGGCGTGCTCCAGCTCGCGCACGTTGCCCGGCCAGCGTTGCGTTTCCAGCCAGGCCAGGGTGTCGTCGCTCAAGACCACGGCGCGCCCGAGGCGGCCCGCGAGTCGGGCCGCGAAGTGGCGCGCCAGCGGTTGGATGTCGGCACGCCGCTCGGCCAGGGGCGGCAGATGGATGGTCACGACGTTGAGACGGTAGTACAGATCCTCGCGGAAACGGCCGGCAGCCGCCTCGCCTTCGAGATCACGGGCCGTGGCCGCGAGCAGTCGCACGTCGACCCGGCGCGTCCGCTGGTCGCCCACCCGTCGAAGCTCGCCTTCCTGCAACACCCGCAGCAGCTTGGATTGCAGCGGCAGGGGGAGCTCACCGATCTCGTCGAGCAGCAGGGTGCCGCCGCCCGCTTGCTCGAACAGGCCGGCCTTGTCCGCCAGCGCCCCCGTGAACGCGCCGCGCACATGCCCGAACAGCTCCGATTCGAGCAGGCTCTCGGGGATCGCGGCGCAGTTGATCGCCACGAACGGGGCCGCCGCGCGGGGGCTCGCACGATGAATCGCCTGCGCGATGACCTCTTTCCCAGTCCCGCTCTCGCCGGTGATGAGGACGGTCGTCCGGTGCTCTGCCACGCGCGCCACGAGCTCCAGCGCGTCCCGCATGGCGGGACTCTCGGCCACGACCGCGCGGGCGCTGGGCGTGGTGTCGAGCTGTGCCTTTAGTGTCGCGATGGTGCGCCCAAGCTGTTCGCGCTCCTCCGCCTTGCGCAGCGTGAGCACGACCTCATCGGGTCGGAACGGCTTGGGGATGTAGTCGTAGGCGCCCTCCTTCATGGCGGCGAGCGCGGCTTCCTCCCCTCCATAGGCGCTCATCATGATGACGAGCGCTTCGCCGCCACGCGCGCGGTAGGCGCGCAGGAAGGCGAGGCCGTCCATTTCCGGCATGCGCACATCGCTCAGGATCAAATCGAACCGTTCGGCCAGGGCGCGCTCCAAACCGCGCTTGCCGTCGCTTTCGGCGGCCACCTCGTAGCCCGCGTCGGCGAGCAGCAGGCCGAGCGACTGGCGCAGGCCGGGCTCATCGTCGACGATCAGGACCCGGCTCATGCGGTCCCCTCCGGGAAGAACAGCTTGAACGCCGCGCCACCCTCGCGAGCCGTGTCGACCCACACCACGCCGCCCATCTCGTCGACGGCGCGTGCGACGATGGCGAGGCCGAGCCCGGTGCCGCGGCCCGGGGCCTTCGTCGTGAAAAACGGCTCGAAGACCTTCTCGCGATCCTGCGGCGGCACGCCGGGCCCTCCGTCCGCCACGAAGATGAGCGCGCCCACGGCACCGGCGCTGAACTCGACCCGCGCCGGGCGCCGCGCCGGCCGGCGCGCGAAGGACGCGAGTCCCTGATCGCTGGCGCGGCGCGGTCCGGCCCGCCCGGGGTCGTACGCCCAGCGACGCGTCCCCAGCACCACGGCCGCGCCGGGCGCAGCATCCACGGCGTTGAGCACGAGGTTCACGAGCGCCTGCTCGAGCAGGTGGGCGCGCGCGCGCACGCGCGGCACGCTGGCCCCCACGTCGAGCGTGGCCCGGACGGCTTTCAGGGCTCCCTGCGCCCCGAGCAGCGCAAAGGCGCCGCGCACGATCTCGTCCGGCTGTACCAGATCGAGCGCCTCCTCTTGCGGACGGGCGTAGTCGAGCAAGCTCCGTACGATGTGGTCGATCCGGTCCAGCTCCCTGGTGAGCCCGCTGATCACCTCGGGCTCCGCCCCGCGCCGGCGTAAGACCTCGATATAGGTGCCGACCGCGCCCAGCGGATTCCCGACCTCGTGCGCGATCCCGGCGGCGAGCCGCCCTACGCTCGCCAGTTTCTCCGAGCGGACCAGCTGGCTCTGGGCGTCGAGCAGGTGGTCGGTCATCCGGTTCAAGCGCTCCGCCAGCGTGGCGAAATCCCGGGTCTCGGCATCCGGCGCGCGCGCGTTGAGATCTCCGTCCGCAACGGCGTCCGCCGCCGACATGAGGCGCTCGAGTGGTCGCAGCACGAGGCGTGTGACGAGGTGGCGCCCAAACACGATGAAGATGCCGACCTCGAGCGCCACCAAGACCATCACCATCCAGAACTCCTGAGCCGGCACGACGCTGGTCGCCACCATCGTCGTCGCCACGCCCACCAGCAGCGCCGCGGCGGCGAAGAACGACAGGTAGAAGAGCAGCTCCGTCCGGAGGGCCGGCCTGGTGCGCATCGGGGGTCGAATAGGCAGGAAAAGCGAGCGGCGGGGAAGTCCCCGCCGCTCCATGTATGACTTCAAGCCCGAAGGCTTATTGGCACTTCGGCTCGCCTTCCTTGTTGGCCGGCGCCAGCGACGTCGACCCGATGTAGATCGAGCAGGTCTTGGTCGTGTTGACGTTCTTGATGTTGGCGTTCCAACCGTCGGCCGTTGTCGTGATGGACGGCGCGGTGTTGCCGGTCGACTGGGTGAACACCACACCACCCGCACCGATCGTCCCCGAGTACTTGACGGAGTCGGCGAAGTACGCCTCTTCCGCCGTCACCAGGTTGCGCAGGTCCGACTTCATCGAGGCGAGGTACGCCTTTTCCTTCGTGTTGGCAAACTTCGGGATCGCGATCGCGGCCAAAATGCCGATGATCACGACCACGATCAGTAGCTCAATGAGCGTAAAACCCTTGCGGTTCATCTGGACATCCCCCTATGGGAGTGTTTGTTGAGATGCATGACACCGAAGGTAGGTAAGGCAAAGCCTATGCCGACAACCGCAAGTTATTCAAGCATAATGGCTTACCGGTCTGCGCCGCGTTGGTGAGGTGGCTGGCGGTGCGGCTTTTTGCAACTCTCTCGCCAAATACACGAAGGGCGGCGAGGTCATCGCCGCCCTTCCTTTTCCACGTCCAGCGTCAAGCCCGAAGGCTTATTGGCACTTCGGCTCGCCTTCCTTGCCGGCCGGGGCCAGCGACGTCGACCCGATGTAGATCGAGCAGGTCTTGGTCGTGTTGACGTTGGTGATGTTCGCCGTCCAACCGTCCGCGGTCGTGTTGATGACCGGCGCGGTGTTGCCCGTCGACTGGGTGAAGGTGACGCCACCCGCACCGATCGACGCCGAGTACTTGACGGAGTCGGCGAAGTACGCCTCTTCCGCTGTCACGAGATTACGAAGGTCGGACTTCATCGAGGCCAGATAGGCCTTCTCCTTCGTGTTGGCGAACTTCGGGATCGCGATCGCGGCCAAAATGCCGATGATCACGACCACGATCAGCAGCTCAATGAGCGTAAAACCCTTGCGGTTCATCTGCACATCCCCCTGTTTCCGTGGCAGGATAGCTAAGTCAGTGACGTGGTCCTATGGGATTCTCCACCGAACCCCCAGGAAGCAAACCCTGTGCCCCGCGCGGCGACTTGTTGGATAACATTGTGTGGGGAAGTAGCTTATGCCACCGGGGAGCGGGGATTACCCCCGTCCCAGCCTGCCCAACAGTCGGGTGTTTTGCAAGGCTTCGTGCGGACCCCCTTGTTCTAGTGCGCGGCTCCGCCCGCCGTAACCTCCCGCAACAGCGCTAGATAAGCGTCGGTGCAGCGCTCCCAATCCCAGTGCGCCGCCGCCCAGCTGGCCACCTGCGCCCGCCTGGCGGGGGCCGCCGCCCCGACCGCGGTGGCGAAGGCGCGCTCCAGCGCCGCCGGCTCGAGCGGGCTCGCGAACGCCTGCTCGGCGAAACCGGCCACCCCTGCGGCAGTCTCCTCAGACACCAAGGCCGGGGTCCCGCAGGCCATCGCTTCCTGAACGACAAGCGGGAAGCCCTCACCGAACGAGGGCAGGATCAGCAAATCCGCGGCGCGATACAGGTCGGGAAGGCGCGCGTGCTCCACCGGCCCCAGCACGGCGACGTTAGGCAGCCCCCAGGCGCACGGGTCGAGGGGACCCGCGCCGGCTAGCAGGAAACGAACGCCAGGGAAGGCACCCGCCAGGTGGCGCACCCAGGGGATCCCCTTCTTTTCCACGAACCGACCGACGAAGAGCGCGATCGGGCGGCCATCGGCAGCCAGAGCGGCCCGGCAGGCGGCCCGGGTGGGCTCGTCGACGGGATGAAACAGTGTGAGGTCCACTCCGTTCGGAATGACCTGCGGCGGGTGGCGGAACCGCACGAACCGAGCGTAGACCCCCTGCACGCGCGCGCTGACGAACACGCAACGATCGGCGCCGCCCAGCACCAGCGGCGCCGCGGCGCGGGCGAGCAGCGCCATCGACATCCGAGCCACGCGGCTCCGGTACGGGATTGGAGCGACATGCTGGGTGACCACCACCGGGGTCCCGCTCACGCGCGCCGCCGCGAACACCGCCTGGTTCGCCAGATACAGGCACTCGTGCAGGTGCACGACGTCGTAGCATCGCACCTGCGTCAGCAGTAGCGCCAGATCGACGGGCGAGCAGATCGGGAACGGCAGCCCCAATCGTCGTTCGAGCACGTTCAGGCTGCGCAGCGGTCGGGCCGGCACACCCTTAGCCGCCGGTCCCGCCGCCGCCCAGGTCAGCTCCACGCCGCGGCGAACCAACCGCCGCGCCAGCTGGCCAGCGACCGCCTCGATGCCGCCGACGTGGTTGTCGTAGTAGTTGCTGACGACTAGGAGGCGCAACTCAGGGGGATCCAGCCGGCCGTGCGAGCACGAGGTAGACGCAGGCGTGATCCTGCCGGACCGACGCCGGCGTGATCCGGTCCTCCAGCACCATGCGCGTGTTCATGCCCAGCGCCAGCGCCGCGGCCAGCGCACCGCCGATCACCGGCAGCCGTCGCGCGGCCTGACTGTAGGCGAGGAGCCTGATCTGGGTCGTCCAGGCGAGCGGTCCGACCAACCCGTCCACCTCGACGATGGTGAAGCCCGCTGTCTCGATCTCCCCGAGCAGCCCCGGGCGGGTCCAGCGCCGGTAGTCGGTCGGGTGCGGGTGATAGGGCCACACTCCGTGCGTAGAGAGCAGGAGGTGGCCGCTCGGCGCCACCAGGCGGCGACATTCGCCGAGGTACCAGCCCACGTCCCACACGTGCTCCAGCACCTGGAACGACGTCACGAGGTCAGCGCGTCCGTCGGCGAGCGGGATGGGCTGGCCAGGCAGGAAGCGCACCTGCGCTTCCCCGTCGATGTCGCACCCGATGTACTCGGCCCCCCGCGCTTCGAACAGGGCGCGGTACGGGGCTTCGCCGGCCCCGACATCGATCACGCGCCCGCCGGCGCGCAACACCTCAGGGCGGGTCAGCACGCGGTCCAGGGCGCGTCGCAGCGCGACCAAGACGTGGCGATCGCTGTCCCGCCAGCGCGGCTGCGAGCGCCGCCCGCCGTGGTTCATGCGTCGCTCCGGGTCCACAGCGCCACGAACTGCAGACGGTTCGTGGCCCAGCCGAGCGGACCACGGTGGCACGCTGCGGGGTGCACTAGGGCCCGCAAGCCGAATCCCGCGTCCGCCAGCGGGGGCAACCACTCCCAGCGCGCCTGATAGTTCCGCGGCGAAGCGACGCCGAACCGCCGGTTTCCGACCTCGTCCAGCACCGCCAACGCTGCCCTGCCGGCGCTGCCCTGATGCACGTGGTCCTTGAGGAGCAGCGCCCAGCGGGTGCACCTCGCGAGCTCACGGAGGCTCGCCAGCGGATCTGGGCAATGGTGGAGGGCGTCGAGGGCATACGCCAGGTCGAAGCTGCGGTCGTCGAACGGCAAGTGGGTACCGTCATACAACATCACCTCGTGCACGGAGCGCGCGCGGCGCATGACGTCCACCGCCACCACGTCGCGCGCGAGCCCGCCCTGCTCGAGGCGCTCGGCGAACCATCCGTCGCCCGCGCCGAAGTCGAGGGCCCGCTCCACGGGGCCGTGCCCTCGCAGCACCGAGGCGAGGATCTCCAACACCCGAGCCTTGTAGGCGCTCATGCGATCGCGCGAATGGTATCAGCGGGGGCGCGGGTGCGCGAGGGCCGTTTCGCTTCCGCCCCCGCGACGCTATCATTGGACCTTGCGTCGCGCCGAGGACGATTCCTTGCCGCAGGACGCCGTGATGGATCCCTCACCCGACTCCCCCGCAGAGCCGCTCGTGTCGGTCGTGATGCCGTGCCTCAACGAGGCGCGCGCGGTGGGGATCTGCGTCGAGAAGGCCCGACGCGCCCTCGCCGCGATGGGTGTCCGCGGGGAGGTCGTGGTGGTAGACAACGGCTCGAGCGACGGCTCCCCCGAGATCGCGGCGCGGGCCGGCGCCCGGGTCGTGCATGAGCGCCGCCGCGGCTACGGCGCCGCCTACCTCCGCGGATTTCAGGAGGCGCGGGGCCGCTACGTCGTGATGGGCGACTCCGACGACAGCTACGACTTCTCCGACATCGCCCGCCTCATCGCGCCGCTCGACAGGGGCTTCGACATGGTCATGGGCACCCGCCTGAAGGGGCAGATCTTGCCCGGGGCGATGTCGTGGTCACATCGCTGGATCGGCAACCCGATCCTCTCCGGCCTGCTGCGGCTCATGTTCAGCACCCGCATCTCCGACTCTCACTGCGGGATGCGCTCGTTCACGCGAGCGGCCTACGAACGGATGCACTTGCGCACGCAGGGCATGGAGTTCGCCTCGGAGATGGTGGTGAGCGCGCTGCGCGAGGGCCTGCGGATCCAGGAGATCCCCATTACCTACCACCCCCGCCTCGGCGAATCCAAGCTGGTCGGGCTGCGGGACGCCTGGCGCCACCTGCGCTTCATGCTGGTGTACTCGCCGTCGTACTTGTTCCAGCTCCCGGGGGTGCTCCTGGCCACGTTCGGCGCCTGCGCGGTGGTCGCGCTGGCCGGCGGGCCCCGAGAGTTTCTCGGCCGCCAGTGGGATTACCACGGGCTCCTGTTCGGCGCCATCGCGGTGATCCTCGGCTACAACCTGGTGCTGTTCGACGTCTTCGCCAAGACGTTCTCGATGGGCGCGGGGCTGGCGGCGCCCGGCAGGTGGCTCGTGCGGCTCACCGACTGGTTCACGCTCGAGCGGGGCATCGTGCTCGGCGGCGTCGCTTTCCTCCTCGGGCTCGGCCTCGAGATCAAGATCGTGCTGGACTGGGCGCGCGCCGGCTACGGCCCCCTCATGGCGGTGCGTGGCATCGTCATCGGGATGACGGCCATGGTCCTGGGCGCCCAGACCGTCTTCGCCTCGTTCCTGATCAGCCTCATGCTGATCAAGCGGCGGTGATCCGCTATCGCGCCCGGGCGGGGCCGGTCTCGGCCGCACCTCGCACCGCGAACAACGTGTACCCGCCGGTCGCATGAATCGGGGTGAGGCACTCGCGGGCAAATTGATCGAGGGCTTCCAGCCGGAGCGGGGCCAGGTCGAGGCCCCGGCTCGCATAGTACGCGATCGCCCCCCTGTTCACGAGAACGTGCGTGATGCCCGCCGAACGCAAGCAGTCCAGCGCCGCCAGCTTGCTGGACAGGAGGGGCCAGCTCATGATCGCGTTGTCCTGGAGCACGGGGACGCCGAAGTAATATCCCCGGGCCTCAAAGAGCATGAGGACGCGACTCGTCCTGGGTAGTTGCCCGTTGACGAACGAGACGACATCGACATACTCCCCCGTGCGAGCTTGCAAGAAGGCGCGACGCGATACCGCGCCGACCGCGTACGCCAGTTGTCGTCCCGCCGTCAGACCGCCGTACACAATCCGCGCCGGACGCGCGAGAACCAACACAGCGGTCGCGCTCAGCAGGGCGCGAACGCGACTGGGGGACAGGAGTCTGTCCCACACCCGCCCGTAGCAGCAGAGGGCCACGAGGGTGAGGGGAGCGACCGCCGGGATCAGATATCGCAGGCTCGTGGTCGGTTGCAGCCACACGACCAGCACGACGTAGGCGAGAGCCGGACCCGCCAGCCAGCCGAGCACCTTGTCTTTCAGAAACAAGAGACACAACGGGAGGACGAGCAGGAGGAGATTGGGACGATAGGCACCTCCCTCCCCCTCGACCGTGATCCGTGCCGGCGCCGCGAAGAGATCGACGACGTTGAAGGGTAGCTGCGTGTGCCAAACCGCACTGGGATCCACGTGCGGCGGGACTGCGGCGCCGCCGTAGATCCGGGCGAGCCACGGATCGAGCCGCGGCCCGCTGAGGTACGGGTATACGGGATCCCCGAGGAGCACGGCGTTCTTCAGAAGCCAGGGAAGCGCGCTGACGAAAGCGACACCGAGCATCAGCGCGAGGGCGGCCGTCCGTTGTGGGAGCCGCGTGAGCACGACCCAAAGCCCGAGCGGGGCCAGCGCCAACAGGTAGATCAAGGCGTTGTACTTGACGCCGATCGCCATCCCGCCGAGAGCCGCGGCGAGATACAGGAAGCGCGGCTCCTCGGCCTGCGTCGCGCGGATCACCGCGTAATGGACCAGGAAAAGATAAAAACCGAGGATCGTATCGGTGCGCGCCGAGATGCCGACCAGCAGCAGCATCCCGCTGCCCCACAGGATCGCGAGACTGAACCCCGCTGTCCGGTCGTCGAGAAACCGGAGACCGAACGCGAACCCGGCGAGCGCGAGGCCGAGCGTGCACAGCGCGCTGACGAGAGCCGGACCCTCCGGAGTTCCCAGCGCCAGAAGCGGGAGGTACAGCATGTGGGGCAGACCGACGAACGCGAAGTGGGCGTTATCCTCGGGCCGATAGATCGCACCGGCCTGGAGAAACTGCTTGGGGACCCGCAGGTGATACATCAGGACGTCCCAATCCGTCGGCGGTGCGAGGGCGCCCGTGATGAGGAACACGGCGACAAGGAGAAGGATGAACAGGCTCAAGCGATCGGCCCGGGCGCGGAGGCAGGCGAGCGTGCCCGTGACCAGTGGCGGGACCTCCCCGATCTCGCGCCGGACCAGGACCGCGGCACCGCCCAACAGCGCCCAGAGCACGACGGGACGCATACCGAAGAACGCCCCGACGCCGAGGATCGCGGTCGCCAGCACTGCGAGACCCACGGCCGTGCGGAAGAGCAGCGCTTCCAGCGGTCCGTCCATCGTGAGCCCGCCCGCCGCCAGGACCCGAGCCCCGACGCCGGCTGCGATCGCGAACACTCCCAGGACGAGCGCGATCGAGAACACATGGTCCAGGATCAGGAGAACGCCGGTGTATCCACCCCCCCGGTCCGCCATCGCCAGATGAGCGGCGAACAGGCCGCCCATCGCGACGAGTCCGGCGATCGTCGCGTAGAAGCGCTTCACGGCGACTCCAGCCTGACAGCGCGCGCCAGCAGCGAGTCGGCGGCGGCTGCATCCCCCCGGGCGCGCGCCGCGTTGGCCTGGTTCCGCAGGCTCGTGACGCACAGCTCGCGGCACAACTGCTCGGCCTGACGGAGCAGTGAGTCAGCGAGGGCGGGACGCCCCAGCGCGAAGGCCGCGTCGGCGGCCCCGATCAGCAGCCGGGAGTCCTGCGGATAGATGGAGAACGCTCTCTGGTAGTACTCGAGTGCGCGCTCCGGCTGCCGCGCTCCCTGCACGATCAACGCCGCGTACTGGAGCCCGCGATACGAGCGGGGCGAGTCCTCAAGAATGCTGAACGTTACCGTAGTGTCGTTCCGCCACACGGGCACGCGCAGCGCCGTGCGCGCGGCGCCCGCGACGCCGAGCACGGTGAGAACGAGCGCGACCCGGCGCCGAGCGACCCGCTCGAGCCAAGTGGCGAGCGCGAAGACGAACCCCGCTGACGGCAGATACAGCGCCCGCTCGGCGACGACAACCCCCACGGGCATCACGAGGTTCGCCACCGGGAGCAACGCAATCGCGATCCAACCCACCGCAAAGGCCTCGACCCGGCGCCCGCGGCGCCAGGCCAGCACGACGAGCGCCGCCCACACTGCCAGGCAGGCAAGGCCGAGCAGCAGCCGGCCGTCGAGCACCGAGTCGACGAGGGTCCGCTCGGCCGGGGAATAGTCCGCGCGCAGGTTCAGAGGGAATACGAGCAGCCGGGCCACGTCCGCAAAGGCAGCGATCCCAGTCAGCCGGATCGCCAGCGGTCCTGCACCGACGAACACCGGCGCGAGCTCGAGGAACCCGGTGGAATGGCGCAGCACCGCGGTCCGGAGCGCGAGGTAGAGCGCCCCCAAGACCGCCCAGGAGATCACGAACGCGAGCGCCTTGGGTCGCGCCGGGCGTGCGACCCCGACGACCCAACCCCACACGATGAGGGCGGGCACCACGGCGGCGTTCTCCTTGCTCAGGACCGCGAGAGCGAGCGCCCCAGCGCTCCAGCCGACGCTCTCCCGGACGAGTGCGCCGTAGACGGCCAGCAGGGAAAACAGCGCCGCCATCAGTTCGGCGCGCCCCGCCACGTTCGCCACCGCCTCCACGTGCACCGGGTGCACCGCGAACAGCAAGCCGGCGATGAGCGCGCTCCGCTCGCCCGCCCCCCGCCGCACCAGCGCGGCGACGGCGACACTCGCCCCTGCATGCCACAGGAGGTTGACCAGGTGGAACCAAGCCGATCCGTCCAGCCGCGCATCGAGCGCGTACGTGGCGACCGCGAGCGGCCGGTACAGCTGGCCACCGAAGGCCGGTGGCCAATATGGGTGCAGGAACGCCTGCCACACCCCCGAGGAGGCCTGGACGAGCGGGTTGAGGGCGATGATCGGGCGGTCGTCGAGGGCGAACCCGTTCCACAGCGCGCCGAGGTAGACGAGCACCGCGCACCCGGCCACGGCAAGATCGACCTGCAGGTCGCGGCGGACCGTCATGAGGGACGCAACCTCCGGGCGTGCGCGACGAGTGAGTCGGCGGACGCCGAATCGCCCCGCAGCCGAGCGAACCACGCCTGGTTGAGGTAGTAGGTCACGCAGCGCTGGCAGGCGGCATCAGCCCGCGTCAGGAGCGACTCGGCCGCCGCTTCCTGCCGCAACGCGTACGCGGCGTGTGCGGCGGCGATGTAGACGCGCGCGTCGTACCGGTAGATGCGGCTCGAAGTCTGGAAGGCGCCGATCGCCCTCGCAAACTGTCCCGCGCGCAGGTACTGCCACGCGAGATTCTGCCAGGAGAAATAGGAGCGCGGGGCATCGTGCAGCAGCGCGAGGGTGGCGGCGCGGTCGTCGCGCCAGACGCCCACGCGGAAGGCACTGCGCAGGCCCCCGAGTACCACGAGCAGCGCGACCACGGCCGCGAGCCACCGTCCCGTGAGACCCCGCAACGCGGCCCCGAGCGCGATCGCCAGCCCCGCGGACGGGAGGTAGAGCGTCCGCTCCGCGATCAGGACTTGGATGGGGAAGAGCAGGTTCGCCACCGGTGCGTAGGCGATCGCGATCCAGGCCAGTCCGAACGCCGCCACGTTGCGCTGGCGCCGCCAGGCGAGGCCGAGCACCAGGGCCCACAGCGAGACCACCAGCACCCCGAGCACCAGCCGCGCGTCCCACAGCGATGGGACCGCGGTGCGCTCGTCGGGAGAATAGTCGGCGCTGAGCGCCAGCGGGAACACGAGCAACCGGGCTACGTCCGCCAGGGCGGCGATTGCCGTGAGACGGATCGTCGACCCGTCCTGGCCGTGGAACACGGGCGCGGGGTTGCCGGACCCTCCGAGCCCGCCGAGCACGGCCCAGCGCACCCCGATGTAGGCCGCCGCCAGAACGGCCCAACTCGCGATGAACGCCGCGAGCGTGCGGCGCGGCGGGACCGGCCGCACGCCCAAGAGCCAGCCGGCGGTGACGAGGCCCGGCACGACGGCGGCGTTCTCCTTGCTGAGCAATCCCCCCGTCAGCGCCGCGGCGCTCCAGAGCACACTGTTCCGCTCGACTGCGGCGTAGACAGCGAGCAGGGTGAACACAGCGGCCATCAACTCGTTCCGACCCACGACGTTGGCCACCGCCTCGACGTGCACCGGGTGGACGGCGAAGGCCAGGCCCGCCACGAGTCCGGCGGCATCGCCCGCCCAGCGACGCGCCAGCACCGCCACGAGCACGCTCGCGCCGATATGCCACATGAGGTTCACGGCATGGAACCACCCCGCCGAGCCGACGGACCAGTCCAACGCGTAGGTCGCTATGGCAAGGGGGCGATAAACCGAGGTGTCGAGGTTGGCTGGAAAGTACGGCAGCGCGAACGCCCGCCACACCCCGGACAGGCCGTGCACCAGCGGGTTGGCCACGATGATCGTCAGATCGTCCAGAGCGAAGCCGTTCCACAACACGCCCAAGTGCACGACCGCCGCTGCGGCGCCGACAGCGAGATAGACACGCCTAGCGCTCACGGCGCACCTCGAACGCCGCCCGCCCGCCGGGCCAGGCGTGCACGACCGCGAGCCAGCGGGGGTAGGCGCCCAGCAGCGCGTCCAGCTCCTCGTCGGAACCGCTGCCACGGCCGGAGAGCAGGACATGAGTGACACCCTGGCGCTCGAGGTAGGCGCGCTGCTCCGCGGGCGTCGGTGTCGTGGGCGTCGCCCCGCGATACCCGTAGACGTAGAACGGGACGGAGGTGCGGCCCGTGTAGAGCCAGACGAGCGCTTCGTCGTCGGTCGCGAGGACGGCGCCGCCCGGAAGCGACGCGACCCAGGGGAGGAGGTCCGCGAAGTTCGCGGAGATCCCGTGGGCCGTCGTCCCCCACCAGCGCCCGGCGAACCCACGCGCTTCGACCTGCGCCCACCCGAACGTGACCACGACCGCGAGGAGCGTGAGCGGCACGTGCAACGGTCGGTGCCGCCAGAGCGCGACACCACCGCTGGCCCCGATGAGCACGATCCAGGGCAACATGATCCACAGGAACCGGTCGCTCGCGTACGGCCACACGGCCAGGATCGCGAAGTACAACAGGAGGCTCCAGCCGATGGCGGAGCGTCGCATAACGCGAGCGAGACCGTACAGCGACACCGCCACGGTCAGCGCGGCGCAGAGGAAGTACAGGGGGCGCAACGGGAGCCAGCTGAGGAATAGGTCGCCGAGCGGCCGCAGGACGTGCGACAGGGTGGACCACGTCGCCCCGAACCCCGCCTGTTGAACGACCTCGGCGTAGCTGCCGTAGTTCAAGGCCATGGCGGGATCGATCAGCCGGTAGTGCCGCGACACCCAGAGCCCCCATCCGCCGGCAGCGAGCGTCAGCGGGGCAGCGGCGAGGGCAAGCCCGCGCCATGAGACGCTCCGTCGCTCGACCAGAAACAGCACGATGCCGGCCCCGACCGCGACGCCGATCGAGCGCGTGAGCAGCGCCAGCGCCGCGGCGAGGCCGGCCAGGCCCGCCCCCGCTACGGACGAGAGGCGCGCCGGAGGCACATCCGCGAGGATCACGGCCATCGCGACCAGGAAACCGAACAGCGGCTCGGAAAAGAGGACGGCCTGCATCGCGAGCATCGGGATCGCGAGCGCCGCCGCTGTCACCAGTGCCGCGGCGACCGACGTCGCCGCTCGCGGTCCCAGCAGGTCGGTCCGCGTGGCGTGCCACGTGACGAGACCGGCGGTGATCGCATTGAGGGCGAGGTTCAAGAGCTTGGCGAGCAGCCCAGCCGTGGACACGGAGAACATTCCGAACAGGGGAGCCAGCACCAACGGATACAATGGCGGGTAGTGAACCGCGGCGGGCATCCCGGGGAGGTGCGGGTGCACGTAGCCGAGGCCGCGCGCGAGCGCGAGCGCGAGCCCGGCGTAGAGACCGTCGTCGTAGAACACTCCTATCAGGTCACGATTCAGCGCGACCGCGCCCACCAGTGCGACGAGCGCTGCAGCGACCGCCGCGGCGCGGCCGGGCGTCAGGGCGGCTAGCGCCCGCGCCACTGGCCGCGCGGCGGAAACAGGTTGTAGCGCAGCACGTGGAACAGCGCCGCGAGGCCGTCGCGCCAACCGATCTTCTTCCCTTCGGCGTAGGTGCGTCCGCTGTAGGTGATGGGCAACTCCCAGATGCGCGCGCCCGCTTGGGCGAGCCGCGCCGTAAGCTCGACCTCGATGCCGAACCGCTCGGCCGTGAGCGGCAAGCGCTTCAGCAGGTCCGCGCGCACCAGCTTGTAGCACGTCTCCATATCGCTCAGGTTCAAGTTCGTGAACATGTTGGACAACAGCGTCAGCAGGCGATTACCGATCGAGTGCCAAAAAAAGAGGACGCGCCGAGGCCCGCCCTGGAAGCGCGATCCGTACACCGCGTCGGCCCGGCCCTGGCGGATCGGTTCGAGCAATACAGCCAGCTCCCCAGGGTCATATTCCAGATCGGCGTCCTGCGCGACGATGACGTCGCCGGTGGCGCCGGCGATGCCGCTCCGCAGCGCCGCGCCCTTGCCACGATTGGTCGGATGATGGATCACCCGGTGGACGAGCCCCTCGTGGGCCAGCCGGTCCAAGACGGCGCCCGTCCCATCGGTCGAGGCGTCGTCCACCGCGATGATCTCGAGACGGAGCTGGACTTCATGGAGACGCCGCACCAGGGCCTCGATCGTCGGCGCCTCGTTGTACGCCGGCACGATGACCGACAGCCTGAGCCGGTCCCGGGAAGCCGACGCCGTCACCCGGCGACCTCCCCGATGGCGATGAGCGATTGACCCACGCGCCAGGGGAGGAGCCGCTCCAGACGGAAGAGGGGCACGAGGGCGTCGTACAGCCGCAGCGACCCTGCGGGGATCAGGCGGCGGCGCAGCACGCGCCCGGCCAGCCACCACCCGGGGAGCCCCGCGAGGTTGAAGTACTCGACATGCCGCATGCGGAGCCCCGCGTCGCGGAGCCGCTCGATCAGCCCCCGGCGGGTGTAGCGCCGGTGATGGCCGAGGGCGACGTCTAGGCTGCCGTAGAGCCACGCCAACGCGGGTACCAGGAGCACGAGCCGGCCGCCGGGGGCCAGGAGGCGAGCCATGGCCGCGAGCGAGCTCCGGTCATCCGCGACATGCTCCAAGACGTTGAGGCAGATCACGGTATCGAAGCGCCGCGCGGCGAGTGCGCCGTCCACCGTAGGCAGATAGAGCCGGGTAACCTCGACATTCGCCTGACCCCCAAAGCGCGTGCGCAGCCGCTCCAGGTAGGCGGGCTCGGTGTCGGTGAGCACGACGCGGCGCCGGTCGAGCAGGAACGTCGACAGGTTGCCGATCCCGGAGCCGATCTCGAGCACGCTATCGCCGACCCACGGACGCAGCCGGGCGAACATCCAGCGGTTGTAGCGCGGCGCGGCTGCGAGTCGGTCGAGCGTGGCCGCGCCCACCGCATCCTGCGGCTCGACGGGCGAGGCATCAGGAGACGTCATGATCCAAGAACGCGTCTCGCAGGCAGGGCTCGTCCCGCCGCACGCGGAAGAAGACGGCGGCCTCGGCCGGTTCGCGTTGCAGCACGCGGGGGCAGCGCGCCTGAATCGTGGCGATGTCTTGCTCCAGGCCGGGCGCTGGAGGAGCCAACGCCACGACGGTGACGCTGTCGGCGAGGATGCGCCCGGCGACATAGCGTCCGGGAACGGCGAACGCCGGGGCCCCGAACCCGCTCTCGGTAGGCGAACCCGGCACGGTGCGGCGACCGGTATAGAGGTACGTACCCGCTGGCGCGTCCACCATGAGCCGGTCCTCGGAGGTCGTGTGCGTCCGGACCCACCCGGCCAGCAGGTAGATGTGCCGGCTCTGCACCGCGAGGACGAGCGTGGGCGACAGGTCTTCGGGCGGCGGCAGCACGCCGGTCCGGTAGGAGCGTGCCGCTGCCTCGCGCAGCTCCACCTGACGCAGGGTCACCGCGAGGACGGCGACACCGAGTGCGAGCGGGACACTCCATCGGAAGCGCGCCGGAGCGCGTCGAGCCGCGACGTCCACCGTGCTGGCCGCCAGCAAGCCCAGAAACGGCAGCAGAGGCAGCAGGAGCCGTCCCTGCGTGAACGGCCACATCAAGGTCAGCGCGGTCACGCACAGCGTGGTGAGCACGAGTGCCGTCTGCGACCAGCGCAGGCGAGCACAGGCGACCGCGACGGCCACGACCGCGGCGAGCACCACGACGACACCGATCGGCTGATTGGAAAACAGGTAGGCCGTCATCCGGTGCACGTACACCACCACGTTGGCCGCAATCGTCCGCACGGCGTAGCCAATCAGCGCCACCGGACCCGTGACGCCGAGCCAGCGTCCATACGAGAGATCATCGGGTTGGGACGAGAGTGGCCCGCGAACGCTCCAGTAGAGCTGGACCGCCTGCCACGCCACGAGGGGCGCCAGCAAGGCGACGGCGCAGGTGGTTGCCTCCTTCCAGCGGCGATGCAGCGCCAACGCAAGCAGCATAGCGGGCACGAGCGCGACGCCGGCGGTGCGAAACAGCGCCGTGGCCGCGAGAACGAGTCCCAGGGCGACCGCCCGGCGGGTCTGCGCGCCGCCCAGGCTCGCGTGAGCGAACAGCGGCGGGGCGATCGCCAGCGCACCGGCCCAGCCCAGCACCAGGTATGGCTCCGTGAGCGGGATGTTGAAGTACTGAATGAGCGGATCCAGGAAGAACGGCGCGACGGCGCATACCGCGAGAGGCGTCGGCGACAGTGGCAGCTGGCGGCGGCCCAACCACCACACGAGGCCCGCCGCCGCGCCGGTGACCATGGGGTGGAGCACGGCGACGGTCGCGCGCACGGCGCCCAACGTCCCAGCCAGCGCCCATGGCACCGCCAGCAGCAGGGGGAGGGCCGGCGGATAGCGCACCTGGAGCGGCGCGCCGACGAGGTGGATCGACCGGTACCCGTCGCCCTGTGCGATGGCCTTCCCCAGTACGACGTAGACTCCGTCGTCGTTGAGGGCGCCGATCATGAACTCGCGTGACAGGCGGAACAGCAGGTGCCCGCCGATCACCAGCAGGCCGACCGCGGCCGCTTCGAGCGCGATCCGCCGCGCGCGGGAGGGCTCGTCCGGCGCTGCCGCGCCGGGCTGCGTCACTCCCCGCCCTCCGGCTCCCCGTCGTATCGGCTCAGCTTGCGGTACAGCGTGGAGGGGTCGATCCCGAGGACTTCGGCCGCGCGGGTCTTGTTGCCCCCTTCGCTCTCGAGCACCCAGGTGATGTAGGCGCGCTCGATCACATCGAGCGTGGGGTTCGGATGGACGCGCTCGGACACGAGCGGCTCGGCGCGACGCTCGGAGAGCTTCTCGGGGAGCGTCGCGAGCTCGATCGTGTCGCCCTTGGTGAGCACCGCCGCCCGCTCGAGGGCGTTCTCGAGCTCGCGCACGTTCCCCGGCCAGTCGTACGCCATGATGACTTCCTGGGCCTGGGGAGCGAGCTGCTTGGGCTCGAGGCCGTGCTCCTGCGCGATGCGCTCGAGGAACGCCTTCACGAAGATCGGGATATCCTCGCGCCGACTGCGCAGCGGCGGCAGCTCGATCGCGATGACGTTCAGGCGGTAATACAGGTCGCTGCGGAACCGGCCGCGCTTGATGTCGTCCTCCAAGTCGCGGTTGGTGGCGGCCACGACGCGCACGTCCACCGGGATGGCCTCGGTGCCGCCCACGGGGATGGCCTCGCGCTCCTGCAGCACGCGCAGCAGCTTGACTTGCGTGGCCGGGGACATCTCGCCGATCTCGTCCAGGAAGAACGTTCCCCCCCGCGCCGCGGCGAACAGGCCCTGCTTGTCGCGCACCGCCCCGGTGAACGAGCCCTTCACGTGACCGAACAGCTCCGATTCGAGCAGGCTCTCCGGCAACGCCCCGCAGTTCAGTGACAGGAACGCCCCTTCGCTCCGCCCCGACAGCTCGTGGATATAGCGGGCGATGATCTCCTTCCCGGTTCCCGACTCCCCCCGAATGAGCACCGTGCTCTCGGTGGGGGCCACCTGCTCGGCGAGCTTCAGCACGTCCAGGAACGGTCGCGACTTGCCGAGCGGCTTCACGAGCCCCGAGCGCTCGCGCCGACGGATCTCCTGCTTGAGCTGTTTGTTCTCGGCCTTGAGCAGGCGTTGCTCCGCCGCCCGCCGGCAGATCGCGACCAGGTCGTCGTTGGAGAACGGCTTTTGGATGTAGTAGAAGGCGCCCTGGTTCACCGCCTGGATCGCGCTTTGCAGCGACGCCTGCGCGGTCATGAGGATGACCGGCGTCTCGGGATCCTGCTCGCGCACGGCGGCGAGGATGTCGGTGCCGGTCACGCCCGGCATCTTGATGTCGGTGAGCACGATGTCGGGCGCCGACGCCTTGAGCGCCTCGAGGCCCGCCTTGCCCCCCTGGGCGGTGACCACGTCGAACCCCTCGCCCTTCAGGAGGATGCGGAGCACGTCCAGGATGCCGAGCTCGTCGTCGACCACCAGAATGGATGGCTGCTGCGTCATGCGGCTTCCTCTTTCCGCCGGGCGGCGGGGAAATACACGGTGAACGTCGTTCCCTTCCCCTCGGTCGAATCCACCAGCACGAGCCCGCGATGCGCCTCCACGGCGCGCTGCACAATGGCGAGCCCCAGGCCGGTTCCCCCGACACGGCCCGTCACGAACGGGTCGAACAGGCGCGCCCGCAGGTTCTCGGGGATGCCCGGGCCATTGTCACTCACGGCGAGGGCCACGGGGTTCTCAATCCCCGCGCCGCGGGGCAGCTCCTGCGGGGCCGGCCGCCCGGTACGGACCGTCACGCGCGCACCCTTGCCGGCGGCCTGAACGGCGTTCAGCACGAGGTTCGAGACTACCCGATGGAGCAGGTCTTCATCGCCTTCCATCGCCGTGCTCCCGCCCGCCAGATCGATCACGGCGTCGTCGGGACAGTCGGGGTGCTCGCGCACCAGCCGGATCGCCGCCGCCGCCACCGCGTGCAGGTCGAGCGGCCTGCACTCGGTGGCGCGCACTCGGGAGAAGTCGAGAAACTCGGACAGGAGACGTGAGAGACGGTCGCTCTCGCGCACCACGAGGCCGGTCAGGAATTTCTCGTCGGGGTTGGCCCGCTTCGCGCGGCCGAGCTGCTCCACGGAGGAGCGGATCGACGCGAGCGGATTCTTGATCTCGTGCGCCAGGCTGGCCGACAGCTCCGCGACTGCCTCGAGACGCTCGGCGCGCAGGTGCAGCTCTTCGAGCCGCTTGGAGTCGGAGATGTCGGTGAAGATCGCCGTGACCCGCGGGGCGCCGCCGGGCTCGACCTCGAGGGTCGTCGTGGTCACGCCGATGGGAAAGGTCCGCTCGGGCCGCCGCACGGTGGCTTCGACCCGCATGGCGCGCACGCCGCGGCGCGCCGTCGCCGTAATCGCCGCCCAGAACTCGGGCGCGATGCGCGCGAACTCCGGCATCACCGAGCGCCCGCGCCACTGCCGCTCCTTGAAGCCCAGGATCTGCTCCGCCGCGGGGTTGCAGTACAGCAGGTGGCCGTCCGCATCCACGGTGACGATGCCGGTGGGGATGTTCCGCAGCACGTCGGCCGCCTCGAGGCGGACCTGCCGCAGCTCCCCCGCGAGCGCCTCCCGCTCGGCCCCCATCACCGAGACCCGGCTCGCGAAGTACGCTGTGACCACTGCGACAGCGACGAAGACCGACAGCTGCAAACCCACCTGCGCCGTCATCGGCGTGCGGTGGCCGAAAAACACGTCGGCAAAGTACACAATGCCAACCAGGGCGGTGACCAGCGCCGTGCTCGCCGGAGGCATCAGCACCGCCGTCACCGCGATCAGCGGGACGTACAGCGGCGTCAGGTCGCTCTGGGGACCGCCCGTCACGTGCACGACTGCGGTGATGAGCGCGACGTCGTACAGCGCCTGGGCGTACAGGAAGGTCCGGCCCGGCGAGCGTCCCCGGATGTGCGTGTGCCAGTACGAGGCGATGGTCACCACCACCGACGCAACCAGGAGGAACGACGTGACGAGCAGATCGAGCGGTGCGGCGACGTTGAACTTGAGCGCGGCGCTCAGGTAGATGGCGATGGCAACGCACAGCCGGCCCACGTACACGGATCGCAACAGGGCCTGGGGAGTCGGGATGGGCGACCCCGAGGAGCTGCCGCGCAGCCACTTCACCGGGCAGGTCCGGAAGCAACGCCGTCAGCCATCAGCGGTAAGCTGTGTAAGCACAATGCTGACATTGTGTTATGCAGACGGGCGACGGGGAAGTCGACTGGCAGCATCGGGGGTAAGTATTGGAAGCGGTGTCGCAAAGTGCAAGAGCTGAGCGCGACGGGGGAGCGCCGCGATGGGCCCGCGACTATTCTTGGCCCTATGCGGCATCGCTTCGCGGGACTCGCTCTCGCAATCGCGCTCGGCGCGCAGTCAGGTGTCGCCCAGGCGCCGCTCACCCCCGCGGACTCGGCAGTGCTCAATTCGCAGCCCTTGAAGCGGCTGGCCCTCGCGCCCTCGCTGTTCCGCCGGCTCAGCGTGCTCGCCGCCGGGCTCGACCGGGAAGTGGTGCTCTGCCTGCAGGGGAGCGTTTCGGGGGATACGGCTCACGTGGGGGAGTTCGTGATGCCCGACCTGGTACGGTCCACGGTCGACGCCGTGGAGCCCCAGCCGTGCGCTCCGGCGACGCTCGCCGTGTGGCACAACCATCCGTGGACCGGCCCCGACTCGAGTTTCGGCGTGAAGACGCCGGAAGACCTGTGCTCGCTCAGCCAACCCGACATTCGCACGGTGGTGGCGGATTCGATCCCCTTCGCGGTGGTGAGCGTGGGGCGGACGTCGCGACCGATCGTGTGCTGGTGGCGGCGGGTGCAGGCGGTAGTCAACCGCCACGTGAAGTTCCTGCCGCGCTTCCCCCACCAGTGGATCGAGCTGCCGTCGTTCGCGAATCTCACCGACCCGTCAGTGCCGCCGGCTCCCGCACCCTAAGGCCGGCTTTGTCCGGTCCTACTGCACCGCGTTCACCATGTCGAAGATCGGCAGGTACATGGCCACGACCATGCCGCCGACGACGACGCCGAGCACGACGATCATGATCGGCTCCATGAGGGAGAGCAGCGTGCTGACGGCGGCGTCCACTTCGTCGTCGTAGAAGTCCGCGATTTTCGACAACATTTCGTCCATGCCGCCGGTCTGCTCGCCGACCGCGATCATGGAGATCACCATCGGGGGGAACACCTTGGACTTGGCGAGCGGCTGGGCGATCGTCTCGCCTCCGGCGATCGATGCCCGCGATTCCATCACCGCGTTGTGGATCACCATATTGCCGGCCGTGCGCGCCGTGATCTCGAGGCCGTCCAGGATCGACACGCCCGAGGAGATCAGCGTGCCGAGCGTGCGGGTGAAGCGCGACACCGCGGATTTCCGCAGCACGTCGCCCAGCACCGGCAGCCGCAGCAGCATGCGGTCGATCTGCAGCCGGCCGGGCGCCGTCTTGTAGTACCGCGTGAGGCCGAACACGCCCACGCCGATGACGGCGATGATCGCCCACCAGTAGTTCTTGAGCAGGTTGCTCAGGCCGATCACGATGCGCGTGGGGAGCGGCAGCTCGAGGTTCACCGAGGCGAACATGTTCTGGAAGGTGGGGATCACGAAGATGAGCAGCACCGAGATCGCGATGACCGCGACCGATATGATCACCGCCGGGTAGACCATGGCGCCTTTCACCTTGCGGACGATGGCGTCGTTCTTCTCGAGAAACTGGGCCAGGCGGACGAGGATCGTGTCGAGGATACCGCCCGCCTCGCCGGCGGCGACCATGTTGACGTAGAGGTCGCTGAACGCCCGGGGGTGCTTGCGCAGCGCGTCGGCCAGGGTGTGGCCGCTCTCGACGTCGTAGACGACCTGACGGGTGACGTCGGCGAGGATCTTGTTCTCGGTCTGTTGTGCCAGGATGTCGAGCGCCTGCACCAGTGGCAGCCCGGCGTTGATCATGGTGGCGAACTGCCGCGTCATCACGACGATGTCGCGCGTCTTGACGCCGCCGCCGAACTTGAAGTTGAGCTTGAACTCGCGCGGCGCGGCCCGCACCTGCACCACCACCATGCGGTTCTTGCGCAGGTGGGCGATGACGTCGTCGCGGCTCGGCAGGTCGACCTTGTCGTTGACGAGATCGCCTTTCAGCGTGCGCGCGGTGTACTGGAAGACCGGCATAGCTCACTCCCTCCGGGGCGCCTAGCGGCGCGCCGCGACCTTGGCCGGAGCCGCCTGCGGCTGGCCGGCGGCGGGCTCGCGTTCGTCTTGCGGCGGCTCGCCGATCATCCGCAGGAACTCGTTCGGGTTCGCCGAGACCCGGAGGCACTCGTCCTTGGCGACCTCGCGGCCCAGGTAGAGTTGGTACAGGGCGTCGTTCAGGGTCTGCATGCCGTACTTCTTCCCCGCCTGCATCATGGACGGGATCTGCTCGATCTTCTGGTCCCGAATCAGAGCACGGACGGCGGGCGTCATGATGAGGATTTCGCACGCCATCACGCGGCCGCGGCCTTTGGCCTTTTGCAACAGAGTCTGCGTGATGACGCCCTCGAGCACGAACGAGAGCTGGGCGCGGACCTGCGACTGCTGATGCGACGGGAACACGTCGATGATGCGGTTGATGCTCTCCATCGCCGAGTTGGTGTGCAGCGTGGCGAAGGCGAGGTGGCCCGTCTCGGCGATCGTCAGCGCCGCCGCAATCGTCTCGAGGTCGCGCATTTCGCCGATCAGCACCACGTCGGGGTCCTGCCGCAGCGCGTACTTGAGCGCGGCCGCGAAGCTGTTGGTATCCGTGCCGATCTCGCGCTGGTTCACGATGCAGGCCTGGTGGCGGTGGATGAACTCGATCGGGTCCTCCACCGTGATGATGTGCCCCTTTAGCTCCTTGTTGATCTTGTCGATCATCGCGGCGAGCGTGGTGCTCTTCCCGGAGCCGGTCGGTCCGGTCACCAGCACCAGACCACGGGGCTTCTCGGCGAGCTTCGCGACCACCGCGGGCAGGCCGAGATCATCGAACGTCCGCACGTTGAAGGGAATCTGCCGGATGACGAGCGACACGCAGCCGCGCTGCTTGAAGCAGTTGCCGCGGAACCGCGCCAGATTCTGGATCCCGAAGGAAAAATCGAGCTCGCTCTCGGTCTCGAACCGCTTCTTCTGGTTCTCCGTGAGCACCGAGTAGGCGATCGACAGCGTGTCCTTGGGGGTCAGCACGTGGTCCACGGACGAGTCGACGATGTCCCCGTCCACGCGGAGCTTGGGACGCTCGCCCGCCACGATGTGGAGGTCCGAGGCGTCCTTCTCGATCATCTCCTCGAGCAGCGAGCGGAGATTCAGGCCTTGCGGCGCGCCCGCCGTCATGCCGCCGTCTCTTTCACGACTTCCTCCAGTGTGGTGATCCCGCGCTTCACCTTCACCATGCCGTCGGAGCGCAACGTGAGCATCCCTTCCTTCACCGCTTCCTCCCGCAGCTCCTCGGTCGAGCCCCCCTTCAACACCATGCGTCGCAGCGCGCTCGACAGCGCCATCACCTCGTACAGCCCCTGCCGCCCCTTGTACCCGGTGCCGCCGCAGTTGTCGCAGCCGGCACCCTTGTAAAAGGTGAGCTTCGCGGCCTCCGCCACCGGGATGCCCAGGGCCTTGAGCTCCTCGTCCGAGTACTTGTGCTCCTGCTTGCAGTCCTTGCAGATGCGCCGCACCAGCCGTTGCGCCACGATGAGGTTCACCGCGCTCGCCACGTTGAACGGCTCGATCCCCATGTCGACCATACGCGTCACGGTCGAGGGCGCGTCGTTGGTGTGCAGCGTGGAGAGCACCAGGTGGCCGGTGAGCGCCGCCTTGATGGCGATCGACCCGGTCTCCAGGTCGCGGATCTCCCCCACCATGATGATGTTCGGGTCCTGGCGCAGGAACGCCTTGAGCGCGGCCGCGAACGTCATCCCCACCTCGTTCCGGACGAGCACCTGATTGATCCCCATGAGGTTGTACTCGACCGGGTCCTCCGCCGTCAGGATGTTCACATCGATCTGGTTGATGCGCGAGAGCGCCGAGTAGAGCGTGGTCGTCTTGCCCGACCCCGTCGGGCCCGTCACGAGGACCATCCCGTAGGGATTCAAGATCGCCCGCATCAGGTCCTGCTCGGCCTTCGGCTCGAACCCGAACTTGGTGAGGTCGAGCGTGAGGTTCCCCTTGTCGAGAATGCGGAGCACGATCTTCTCGCCGAACAGCACCGGGAGGGTCGACACGCGGAAGTCGATCACCTTGGTCCCCATCTTCAGCTTGATGCGCCCGTCCTGCGGCACCCGCCGCTCGGCGATGTTCAACTGCGCCATGATCTTCACGCGCGACGTGAGGGCCGCGCGCATCTTGACCGGGGGTTTCATGACCTCGTGCAGTGCGCCGTCCACACGGTAGCGCACCCGCAGCTCGTGCTCGAACGGCTCGATGTGGATGTCCGAGGCCCCCCGCTTCACGGCGTCGGTGAGCAGGCCGTTGATCAGCTTCACCACCGGCGCATCGTCCGCCAGGTCCTGCGCCTTGACGTCCTCATCGACCGAGTCTTCGACCACCTCGAGGTCTTCGGCCGCCTCGATGTCCTTGAGCAGCGTCTGCAGCTGTGCGTCCGACTGCTGGTAGTACCGTTCGATCGCGTTGCGGAGCGTGTACTCCCCGGCGATCACCGGGAAGACGTCGCACCGCGTGACGAACTTGATGTCCTCGATCGCGGTGACGTTGTTGGGGTCCGCGATGGCGACGGTGAGCGTCCGCCCCTCCCGCTTGAGGGGCAGCACCGTGTGCTTCACGGCGATGTCGGGCGGCATGAGCTTGATGATCTTGGGATCGACCTCGAACCGCGACAGGTCGACTGCCGGCATGCGGTACTGCCGGGCCAGCATCTTGGAGATCTCGGTCTCCTCGATGAAGCCCAGCTTGACCAGGGTGTAGCCCAGGCGCATCCCGGTGTTCTTCTGCTCCAGCAAAGCCTTTTTGAGCTGATCCGGGGTGATCAGCCCATCGCGGAGCAGAAGTTCGCCGAGCTTGTCGCTGGTGGCTGCTGCGGTGGCCGTATGCAACTCGTTGGAATTGAACCAGCTAACATAGGAATCGGCGGGGGGGTGGTCAAGGCGGAGGCGGTATCTGCCCCGAAAACTTCACGTAAGGACGCAACGATTCGACGAGCCGCGGGCCGACGCCGGGCACGCTGTCAAAACGGGCGAGGCTGCCAAACGGGCCGTGTTGGTCTCGCCACGCGACGATGCGCTGCGCCAGCGCCGGGCCCACGCGGGGCAGTCGCGTGATCTCCGTCACGTCGGCGCGATCGAGGTCGATGCGCTCGCCCGGGAGGAGCGGGCGGGCGAGGCGCGCGGCCGTGCGAGCGGTTTCCCGCAAGCGACGGGGCGGCGGCGTGTCGATCGCGGCGAGCTGCACGTCGCCCGGCGCGGCGGCGGACGCGGGAGCGAGCGCGTAGCGCACCCCGGCGCCGGCCAACGCGAGGCCGGCGAGCAGCAGCGCGGCGTGACGGTCGTCCATGCTGCATGCTAACGCCTCGCCCCCGAAGAGACGGTACCCGTTTTACGTGCGGTGCGCCGGAAAATTGCGGTTCACGAGTGCGGAATGTGGAATGCGGAGTGCGGAATGTCAGTGTAAGTGTCGCGGCGCGGCTCGACCCTTCACTTCAATTCCGCATTCCGCAATCCGCATTCCGCATTGGGTTACCGCACCAACGCTACAGCGACATCCCCGACAATCTGCAGCGACGCCGCGCTCACCTTGTCGATCGTGTCCTCGGGCGTGTGCCAGTACGGATAATCGAAGTCCACCACGTCGATCGCGTGGATCCCGGCCTTCTGGAGCGCCACGTGGTCGTCCGTCAAGCTGTGCCGGACGCCGGGTATGAAGGTGCGGCCGTAGCCCAAGTCCGCAGCGGTGCGCCACACGCGATCCACCACTTCGGGCGCGAACGCCTGGGAGTTCGCTTCGTAGTACAGCTGCAGGTCCTTGTCTCCCACCATGTCGAACAGGACGGCGAAGAGCGGGGGGTAACCGGGGGGCTGATGCGCGGCGAAGTAGCGCGACCCGATGAGCACGTCGTCTGAGTCCTTGGAGAAGTCCCCGTAGTCCTCCCCGTCGACGAACAGCAGGTCCACCCCTACCGCCGGCGGCTTCGCTTTGAGCGCATCGGCGACGCCGAGCAGCACGGCGACGCCCGAGGCGCCGTCGTTCGCGCCCGGAACCGGCAGGCGCTGCTGGCCCAGATTCGGGCTCTGGTCGGCATGGGGGCGCGTGTCCCAGTGCGCGAGGAACAGCACGCGCTCGAGAGCCGCGGGGCGGAACCGCGCGAAGAAGTTGCGCAGATGGAGCGTGTCGCCCTGGCGGGTGACGTGGGTGATCGCCTGCACGGCGACGGTGTCGGCGCGGGTACGCAGTTGGGCGAGGATCCAGTCCCCGGTGCGCTCGTGCGCCGGGGTGTTGGGGATGCGCGGCCCGAATTGCATCTGTTGCTGCAGGTACGAGAACGCGTGGCCGCCATCGAACTCGCGCGGCACGCCGCGGGCGCCGCCGCGCGCCTGACAGGCGACGAGCAGGACAAAAGGCAGGCGCCCCCACCACCTCCCCCACCCTGCTTCGCGCCTCATTGGATCTGCCCCACGCTGGTGTGGAGCTCGACGAATGCGGTGATCACGAGCTGCGAGGTCTTGCGGTTGGCCTGCCGCTCGTCGTTCACCAGGTATGCCATTTGGAAGCCCGCACTGAGCGTAGGAGGCAAATCGGTGTCCAGGGAAAGCTGCATCTGCGTCTGGCGGCTGTCCACGTAGGGGACGCAGGCCTCCTGGCCGGCGGCCTGCAGGCACGTCTTGTTGGCGCTGGCGCTGTACCGGCCGGCCGCGCGAATGTCGTGCTTCAAGCGGACGATACTGGCCGGGGGCCGGAACACGAAGGCGAGGCTCGCGCTCTGCTGGGAACGCTCTGTGTGAAACGCGTTACCCGCGCTCACCTGATCGCTGGTCGCGTAGGACGCATCGAACGCGGTCGAGACGCCGTGCCGCCACGTGAGCGCGAGGGCGGGCCGGATCGAGCGCTCGCTGCCCGACGAGGTCGCGGCGGGAGCCTCGGCCCCCAGGAATGACGGCTGGTCGCTCGCGGTCGCGACCTTACGATACCCGAGCTGCGCCGAAAGGCTCGTCAGCACGCGGCCGAGCGCGGTCGTGCCGGGCGACACGCTCCAGCTCAGGTTCGCCGAGGGCCACTCCGTGCTGGCACTGCGGATCGGCACCTGCTGATCGAGACGGAGCGCCCACGTGATGCCGCGGGTGCGTCGGTAGTTCATGTTGACGCGCATGCCCTCGGGGAGCGCCGCGTTGGCGCCGGCGTTGAGACTCGAGTTGTCGGTCGCCGCCAGCGCGAGGCGGCCGCTCTGGCTCCTGAAGCCGTCGAACCGGCCGATGGCGAACTGGTAGCCGAACGATGGGCCACCCGGCACACGGTCGTAGCTCGACAGCAGGGTGCGCCCGTACGACAGGTCCAGATTGGTGAGGCGACCGAGCAGCCTTGCGAGCGCGGCGCTGTCGCCGAACAGCTTGCCGCCGAGTCGCCTGGGGTCCACGCCGACGGCCAGGTCGAGGCGACGCTGGTTGCTGAACGCCGCCGGCAGATGGAACCCGCCAGCCGTGTCTCCGACGTCGCGGACGGGCGTGCGGCCGTTGGGGTCGCGCGTAAAGCTGAACGTCGTCGAGACCGCGGCGCGGGGACGCAGCCACGCGCCCACTTGAGGCGTCGCGGTGACCGCGGTCGTGATGGTGCGTTGCGTCTCCACGCCGACGTCCTGGCCCAGGAATGTGCGCCGCTCTTGCCGCATGAGGCGGGCGATGGTAGTCGAGTCGCCGTAGTCCCGCAGGTCCCGCACAGAGGCCGCATCGACGCGCAGCTGGAGGCCGCGGAGCGGCAGAAAATCGAGACCGCCGCTGTTGCGCCACACCCGGTTGCGGGATAGCGCCGGGGCGAGGCCGGAGTCGGCGACCCGCGCGACCGGGACTGCGTAGGTGAGGCGGGACCCTTCGTCACCCGCGAGGCCGGAGTGGAATCGCACGGCCGCGGGCGCGAGGCGGATCCCGCCGCCACCCCCCCCGCCGGGCGGGCCCAGCGCGAGCGCGTAGTCCAGGTTGAACGCGTAACTCGACGACGTGGCGAGCGCGAGATCGCCCTGCGCCGTGCCCCGGGCGTAGGCGCCGGAGACGGCGAGCGGATCCACCAGATAGCGCAGGAACGCGTTGGGCGACCGGCGGGTCCGCCGGACCGTGAGGGCGTAGCTCGCGGCCGTCGCGCGCGGCGTGCGCAACCCGGTGAGCGCATCGGCCCGGAGGTCGGTGCCGGCCAGGTAGAACGGCGCGCTCGACGTGGCGGCGTAGCGCACGCTCAGCGGCGCGATGATGCCCCACCGATCGGGAAAAAACCGTTCCAGCCGCACTGTGCCCGCCACGCTCGCCGCGTTGTCGGCCACGTAGCGCGGATCCTCCCCCAGTTGCCGGAACTGGGCATCGCGGCGGGACACGCTGACGGCGACGTCTGCCACGTTGGCGGCGGTAAGCGTCACGTCGATCGCACCCGCGAAGCCGGCGTCCTGGACGACATCACTCAGGCGGATGTCGTCCACCCACAACTCGGCCTGATCGAGGAACACGCGGCTATTGACGCGCCAGATGCCCGCCGCGATCTCCTGCACGGCGGCGAGGTTGGGTGGCGCCGTGGCGGGATCGCGCACATGCGCGAGGTATGGGCCGTCGCACATCACGTACGCAGAGTCGAACGGCACGAGCGAGGTGTCGGGGCAGCCGGCGTAAATCTGGGCGGTGTCGCCCCGCAGCCACGCCTGCTCGATCTTGGCGCGCAACAGGAGCCAGCGGTCCAGGTCCACGACCATCTCCGGATCCCACGAGATGGTGCGGGCGGGGGCGTGGTACAAGTAGAAGTTGTCTTGGTCCTTGCCCGCCTTGATATAGGCGTGCAGGTCCCCGTCCTCCCAGCCCGGGCCGCGTCCCCGCATCCAGGTGCGCAGCCTGCGGTATTTGAGGAAGTTCTTGTCCCCCTCGGCCGTGAACCGCAGAAACGCTTCGGCGCGCTGGCCGGTCTGGAGGCCGCCCGCGAGCAGGCGGAGTGAGCGTTCGTTGATCTGGGCGGTCGCGAGTTGCAGGTTCGCGTCACGCCGCCCCGCTTCATCGAACACGCCGGGCGGCGGCGTGTAGCCGAGGTCGCGGTTCTCGGTGCTCACGACCGAGGCGATCACCTCGCCCGTCCCCGTACCGCGTTCGCCGGCGACGCCCCGAATCGGCGTGTCGGCGCGCTTGAGCCACGAGGCGCCGACCAGCCGCACGCGGGCGAGCCCGAAGTAGACCTGCGGATCGGGCTGGTTTGGGCCGGCGGTATGGGGGGCGACCACGGTGACCCGCAGGCTCTGGATCTGGCGCAGGTCTGCCCTCCCCACCTGGATCGTGTCCGTGCGAAACGGGATGCGGTACAGTCGCCAGCCCGACGTGCCGTCGGGGAGCCCGTTCGTGAAGGCCGGGAGCATGGCGCCGTCGCGCACGTAGAAGCGCTCGTCACCGATCGGAAACACGAAGCGCACGAAGCCCTCCACCGTCCGCACCCCGGCCACCGAGTCGAGTCGGAAGTCGCCGTCCAGGTCTTCCGTGTCGACGAACCCGTTGTGGCGCCCGCAGCGCGAGCGCAGGTCGCCGAAAAAAAACGTCTGGAGCAGACCGTGCTGCGTGGCGCTGCAGAGCGGCAGGGTGTCCCGCACCGCGCCCGTGGTCGAATCGACGATGCCGTCGGTCACCCGGTCGGCCAGGATGCCTTCGTCGTTGATCACGGCGTTCCACGAGTGGGTGATGGGATCGCGCTCGGTGTCGAGCCGGCCGAGCCCCACATAGCGCCGCCCGTAGTAAGTCGTGTCCCCGGCGGGCCCAGCCCTGAAGGCATCCGGCACCCACGCGAGCGCGTCTTCGAACACCGATCCGAAGTCGAGGACGAGAGCGGCGTGATTGGACTTCGCTACGCGGTGGTTGTCCTCCCACACCCACAGCTCGAGGTACTCGGTGCGCGACAGGTCGATGCCGGTCGCCGACAGCGCCTGCGTGATCGAGCGCCAGCGCGGCCCGTCCTGGTGCGGGCGCACCCAGTTCGGGTTACCGGTGTTCACGTCGGCGAGGCCCAGCACCGTGTCCGGCTTCAGCATGAGCCACAGCGCCTGCTCTGCGGACTGGGCCTGCCCGACGAGCCGGATCGTCGGGTCGATCTGTTGCGGGAGGAACTGAATGGCCCGCCCGTCGGCGCCGAGCGGCAGGTTCTGCCAGGTGAGCGCCGCCGCGTTCGCGGGGGCGAAGCCCGACGGATCGATGCCAAACGGCTCGGCGCCGCGCGCCGTCGTGGGGACGCTGCCCCAGTGCCAGCTGTTTTCGGCAAGCGAGAGGGGTCGCCCCGCCTCCGCCTCGAATTCCTCGACATACGCCTGGCCCGCCTGGTTCGGGCTGGGGCGCGATGTCGCCACTTCCGCCGAAATGTTGAGCAGCGACGGGACCTCGGTGTGGATGCCGGGGAGGGCGTTGAGCGCCCGCGTGACGAACTCGGGCTGGAAGTGCAGCTCCGTACTCACGCCGCCGATGAAGCTCGACGACGGTTCGAAGCCGAGCGGCGGCCGCGTGAACGCGCTCTGCTCCTTCTGGAACAAGCCGGTGAAGTTGACCGTCCCGCGGTGCCCCAGGTCGTAGCGCGCGGCGAGGCCGTAGATCGACGTGGGGGCGACCGCGAATGCGGCGCGCTCCTCGAACTGCGCGCGCACCTGAGCCGTACCCCCCTGGAACAACGAGTCGGGGTTCTTGAAGGTGACCTGGCCGGTGGCGTAGTCGATGCCGTAATCGGCGTCGCGTGTGAGCAGCCGGCTGCCGACGTAGATCTTTTCCGAACCGTCCCGGATCTGGAAGCTGTTGAGCGACAGCTGGCTGCGGTCGCTCGACGCCGCGACGCTGGCGTGCACGCCGAGCGCGAAGACCGAGGGCGGCGACTGCGTCAGGAGCCGGAGGCGGGGCGTGCGGTACAGGGAGTCGTTGCGTTCCCCCGGGGCGAGCCGCGTCGAGTCGGCGAACGGCGTCAGGTGAGGGAACACGGCGAAGTAGTCGCGCAGCGGCGCGCCCTGCTGGGGATCGCGCGTGCGCGGGAACAGCCGGTTGTACTGGTCGAACCGGGTCGGGTCGGACTCCAGCGCCATGCCGAGCTGGGCGAGGTAGGTCTGGGCACCCAGGATGGTACGCTCCCGCTGGTTGACCGTGAGCGCGAGCGCCACGGTGGTGCGGTCGACCTCGCTGCCGCCCACCCGGTAGGCGCTGCGGATTTCGAAGCGGAACGAGGGCGTCGCGGCCGTGACTCCCGGGCGCGGGTCGTACACCAGCCGCAGCGTATCGACCACCGCGGTGTCGCGACTGGCAGCCGCCGGAAACGTGCCGACGCACCGTCCACCCGGGCCGCACCCCGCCGCGCCGACCGGGATGTAGGACACGGCGAGGTAGTCGCTCTGATCGAGACGCGCGGCGAGTGCGAACCACGCGCCGCTCGGATCGACGTAGTAGTCCTTCCCCTCGAGGAGGAGCTCCCATTGGAACGGCCCGGCCCGCTGCACGTCACAGTCCACTGAGCGGCTCGGCCCGGGACCGCACGCCACCGCGCGCACGCCGCCGATGTTCTGGTTGGTGGTCGAGGTCGGGGAGGCCGCCCGCACGCGGTAGACCCGCACGCTGCCCACGCGGAGGGAATCGGGCATGGTCGCCCGGTCGATGCTCAAGACGTCCACGGCGGGGTAGCGGGGGACGAGGGCGGGGTCCACGGCGAAGAAGAACCGGCCGGCCTCGTAGTCCAGGTCCCGGGCGACGCGGTCGATCGGTTGCGTCGTCGTTTCCCCGACCGCGTAGACGCGGTCTCGCACGACGTTGCCCTTCTGCTGCGCGTAGATGCCGCGTAGCTCCAGCGCGCCGAGCTGCGCGATCGCCTGGACGCCGAAGTTGTTCGCCGGGATGGCCGCGCTGATGAAGCGAGACGGCGGCGCCTGGAAGGTGACGTTGCCGGCCTCGACCCGGCGCAGCACCTCGTCCTCGAGGCCCTCGTACCACACCTGGAGATTGTTGTTGGCGTCGAACTCGCGCTGGCTGTCGAAGTCGACGTTGACATGCAGCCGCCGCCCCACGATCCCCGCCGTGCGCACGGCGTATTGCGGCACCGGGCTGATGGTCGGGAACCGCGTCTGGCAGCCGGAGAGCGCCTGCTGCTGCTCGAACGGCGTGCACTTCAGGTTGCGAAAGCGGTCGGCCTTGAGCTCGAACCGCACCCGCAGCTCCATGCCGATGTCGGCGTAGGTGCCGAGGATGCCGCGCAGCCCCGCAGGCGGCACGGCGTGGGCGGGGGCCTCCGGTGCGGCCGCCGCCGACTCGGCGACGGCGACCGGCGTCTGCGGGAGGACCGCGAGGTCGGCCCGCCGCGCCGCGCGCACGCGCCGCGCCCACGCCGCGGCCACGGCGGCCGGGCTGGTGCGGAGGCCCAAGCGCCCGCCCGGGAGGAGCGCACCGAGCCGCGGCGGCGCGAGCGCTGTCCAGGAGAACGTGGCGCGGAACCCGGGCGGGCCGGGAGGACGGGGTGGGCGCACACGCACGGCCGTCGTATCCTGCGCGTACGCCTGGGGTATGACGAGCGAGAGAGCGACGAGACCAACCAGCGTGGGGCGCCGCATCCCTTGTAGAGACTTGGAGTTCCGAATATAATGGCGCGACCGACCGTGCGCACCATCAGCCGCTACCTGCTGCGCCAGCACGTCGCGCCGCTCGGCTTCGCGCTGGCGGCCCTCACCTCGCTGATGCTGCTCAATCAAATCGCCAAGCAGTTCGGCAGTCTCGTCGGCAAGGGCTTGCCGTGGAGCGTCATCCTCGAGGTGTTCGTGCTGTCGGTCCCGTTCATCGTCGCGGTGACGCTGCCGATGGCCGTGCTGGTGGCGGTGCTGCACGTGTTCACGCGGCTGGCCGGTGACAACGAGATCACGGCGCTGCAGGCGAGCGGCGTGAGCGTCGCGCGCGTGATCACCCCGGTGCTGGGGGGCGCGGCAGTGGTCGCGCTGCTCTCGTTCCTGTGGAACGATCAGGTGCTGCCGCGCTCGAATCACCGGCTCCGCACATTGCAGGTGGACATTCAGCGTAAGAAGCCGTCGTTCACGCTGAAGGAACAGGTCATCAACGAGGTCGTGCCCGGGCAGTTTTTCCTGCGCGCTGCGCGTATCGACCCCAATTCCAACAAACTCAAGGATGTGACGATTTACGACCTGGGAGACGCGGAGCGCCGGCGGATCATCGGCGCCGACTCGGGTCGCATGGCATATACCCCCGGCGGACGCGATTTGTACCTCACGCTGGAGGATGGCGACATCCAGGCGGTCAATCGCACCGATCCCACGCAGTTCGACCGCACGTTTTTCCGCACCAACCGGATGCGGGTCGCCGGCATCGGCAACACGCTGGAGCGCACCGAGCACGACAGCTACAAGAGCGACCGCGAGATGTCGATCTGTGAGATGCGCGGCATGGTGGCCCTGGCCCGCCGTGAAGCGGACCGGGCAGGGGCGGACGCCGACGTCGCGGTGCAGAACGACTTGCGCCGGCTCGCCGGCCTCGTCCTGGTGTACCCCGCACCGCCGCCCTACGTGGCCGACACGGCGCCGGTTGGCCTGTACTGCCACGCGCTGCGGCGGGCGGCGGCGTGGCTCGGGCCGAAGGCGGCCGCGGCGCAGACGCCCACGCCCCGTCCTTTCCGGCCACACCCCCAACCGCAGCGCCCCACCGAGCACCCGCCGTTCGGCCCGGCGCGGGTGCCTCCCCCCGCGGCGGTCTCCCAGGCGCAAAGCCGGCCGACCCTGATCACACCCGCGGCGACTGTGGGCGAGGAGCAGCGCCGCCGCTCGGCAGAGCAGCGGGCGGCGATGTACGAGGTCGAGATCCAGAAGAAATACGCGATCGCCGCGGCGTGCATCGTGTTCGCGCTGGTGGGTGCGCCCGCGGCGCTGCGCTACTACCGCGGCGGAGTCGGGCTGGTGATCGGCTTGAGCGTGGCGGTCTTCACCGTGTACTACGTGGGGCTGATCGGCGGCGAGAACCTCGGAGACCGCTTGATCGTGGGGCCGTTCGTCTCGATGTGGCTGCCGAACCTGATCTGCGCCGCGGTCGGCGCGATCGGGGTGTGGCGCATCCGCAAGCCGGGCAACACCCGATGACGACCCTCGACCGCTACGTGCTGCGCGAATGGGCCAAGGTGTTCTTCCTGGCGACGTTCGGTTTTCCGCTGCTCGTCTTCGTGATCGACCTGGCCGACAACCTCGAGAAGTACACGAGCGGAGGGGTTTCGAAGGGCCATCTGGCGCTGTCGTACGTCTGCTACCTCCCCGAGACCGTCACGCTGGTGTTGCCCGTCGCCGTGCTGTTCGCGGTGGTGTTCACGGTGGGGGCGCTGGACCGCCACTCTGAGCTGACGGCGGCGAAGGCGTCCGGGATCTCGTTCCACCGGGTCATCCGGCCGCTGCTCGCCGCGTCCGTCGTGGCGGTGCTGGCCGACGTCGGGCTCACGGAGCTGGCGCCGGTTACGTCGAGCCGCCGCGCCGAGCTGCTCGGACAGAAGCAGATCCGCAGCGACCAGTTCCGCAACAACTTCGTGTACCGGGCGGACGGCGGTTGGGTGTACGCGATCGGGGGGCTCGAGCTGGCGCGGCACGCGATGCGCGACCTGATCATGGAGCGCGAGGGAACGGGGCCCGAGTACCCCACGATCGTGATCGCGGCGCCGCAGGCGAGCTACGACACCGCGCGCCGGGCGCGCGGCTGGACCCTCACCAAGGGGACGGTGCACTACCTGCTCGGCCCGGGCCGCGAGACGGCGTTCACGTTCGACCGGCTCGCCACGCGGGACCTGCGCGAGACGCCGGTGGACCTGCTCGCCGAGCCCAAGGCGCCCGACGAGATGCGGTACGCCGAGCTGGGGCGTTATATCGACGCGCTGGCGCGCTCCGGCTCGGACACGAAGAAGCTGCGCGTGGAGCGCGCCCTGAAGCTGTCCGTCCCGTTCGCCTGCATCATCATCGCCTTGTTCGGCGCGCCCCTCGCGATCTCCACCCCGAAGAGCGGCGCGGCGTGGGGCGTGGCCGTGTGCCTCGCCACCACGTTCGTCGATCTCCTGATGTTCCAGCTCTCCAAGGCGGTGGGCGCCGGCGGCGTGCTGCCGCCCAGCTTCGCGGCGTGGGTGCCGAACCTCGCCGTCGGTGCGGCCGCGGTGTGGCTGCTGAAGAACGCGCGGACGTAGACGGTCCAGCAGGCTACCAGTTGAGCATATAGCGCACGCCCAGCTGCATCCGCCAGACGTCGGCTGTGGTTACGACCTTCTGAAATGACTGGGAAATCAACTGACGGCCGACGTTTGCCAACCGGTACGTCGGCGCGCCAGTGGCGTCGACCCCGGCGAAGTTCAGCGGCCGGTTGGTGACGAAGCCCTGGCCGACGCCCCAGTTGTGGTCGAGCAGGTTGGTGACGTTCAGGATGTCGAGCCGGACCTGGAGCCGGTTCGGCTGGCCCGCGATGCTCCGGCCGACGTCCTGGGAGATGCTCAGGTCGGCCCGGTACACCATCGGCAGAAACACCGCGTTGCGCTGCGCGTACCCCCCGCGGCGGTTCCTCAGATACGGGTCCTGTGAAATGAAGACATCCCACGCCGCCACCTGTTGCGCGGGAGTGTAGATGGTGGTGTCTTTGCCGACGATCACCCTGTTGGAAACGAAGTTCATCTCGCTCGTGTTGCGCGGGATGTAGATCAGGTCGTTGGTCGTCGCGCCATCGCCATTCATGTCGCCGTTGATGACATAGCTGCCGTTGCCGGCGCTGCGCCCCTCGATGTACAGGCCCACGCTCGTCGGGCCGACCCCCGTAAAGTCGTGGCTGTAGGTGGCCGCCCCGAAGAGCCGGGGGCCCGGCGAAAACTGCGAGTACCCCACCGCCGGGGTGTTGGGATTGACCAAGATCGGGTTGCCGGTCCACGAGCCCGACGCAATGGAACCCGCATCCACGGTGTTCCTGCTCACGCCGTAGGTGTAGCCGACCTTCGCAAACCAGCCGTTGCGGAACGCCCGCTCCAGCGAAAACGCGAGGTTCCAGGAGTACCCGTTCCCCTCGTTCGTGAGCACGATCGCATTGTTGACGGCCGAGTAGATCTTGTTCGAGGTCCAGCGCGGGCGGGAGTCGGGGCCGCTGAACGCCGCCTGCACGGCTGGAAGGTTGGCGTTGATGTACGCGATCCCGTTCACGTCCTTGGAATACAGGAACTCGGCGGTGCCCGTCAGCCCCCACGGCAGCCGCTGGTCGACCCCGATGTTGCTGCGCCACAGCTGCGGGAACTTGAAGTTCGGGTCGGTGAGCGCGAGCGCGAACGTCGTCGCCGGCGCGCCGGTGACATTGGCGGGCTTGTGCGCATCGGGGTTCGGGCTGAACGGGAAGGCGGTCGTGGTGTCCGCCTGGATGAAGCCGGTGAGCACGCCGGTGTTCCCGATCTGGTTCGAGATCCACACGTACGCGGGGCGCCCGGTGAAGATGCCCGTGCCGCCCCGAATCTGGGTCTTCTGCTCACCGTGCAGATCGTAGTTGAAGCCCAGGCGCGGCGAGATCAGCAGATTCACGCCGGGGAGGCTGCCGCTGTTGTAGTGCACCGGCGCGCCGCTCGCATCGCGGAACGTCATGGTGTCGGCCACCGCATTGTCGTACGCGGTATTCTTGAACTTGGGGGCGTCGATCCGCAGCCCGCCGGTCAGCGTCAGGTTGGGGATCGGCCGCCACTCGTCCTGCGCGTAGACGCCCGAGTACAGCACATCCAGCGGCTGGACCGGCTCGGCCTGCCCGGGGATATTCGAGTACCCGACCTGGAACCGGCGCAGCCTCACCGGCGACACGGTGCGGCTGGGATTGACAAGGTAGTCGTTGGCGTCGGTGTAGAAGTCGGCGAGCGAGCTGTACACGTAAATGCTCTGCGCTCCCTGGAAGAACACGTTCGTGGAGTGATACTTCTCCACGCTCACACCGAACGTCAGCGAATGCTTCGGCAGGTAGACGGTGTAGTTGTCCTGGAGCTGGTAACTGTGGTAGCGCAGCTGGTTAGCCGGCGTGAACGGCTCGAACCCGAACGTCGTGTAGTTCGTGCCTCCGTTGAGAATCTCCACCTCGGGAAACCACGGCGGGCTGATGTTCTTCCGACTTTCATCGCTCTCATTGTAACCGACGATCAGGTTGTTGGACATGTTGCGGCCCAGGGACGAGTTCCACTCGCCCACGATGGAGCGGATGTTCTCCAGGATTGCGTAGTTCGAGTTCGCGAAGTTCAGGGCATCGAGGCTGCTGCGTCGGTTCCCGAAGCCCAGTGAGGCGGAGTTGGATAGTAGGATATCGGAGCTCGAGTTCAGCAGGTTGTAACGCAGGCTCAGCTTGTTGCGGTCGTTCAGGTTGTAGTCCAACCGCGCGAGGAAGCGCGTCGATGGAACCTTGAAATCGTAGCCCTGATAGGGACCGGTGATATAGTTGAAGTTGGTCTTCAGGTAGCTGCTCAGCGCATCCAGGTCCGACGCGAGGACGCGCGTGAGGCTGCCACCGACGGGTTGGGTGGGGTCGCTCCTGGCCAGAAACGTGGTGCCCGGCAACGTCTGACCGTCGTCCTCGAAGCTGCCGAAGAAGAACAGTCGGTTCCGAATGATCGGTCCGCCGAGGGCCACGCCGATGTCGTGGTACTTGAACGTGCCCGGATTGAACGTGTTCGGGCCGGCGTCGGTGCCGACGAAGTCGTTGTTGCGCGTGTTGTAATACAGCGTGCCCGTGACGTCGTTGGTGCCGCTCTTCGTGACCATGTTGATGCCGGCGCCTACGAAATTGCCCTGACGCACATCGTACGGCGCGACGTTCACCTGGAGCTGCTGTAGCGCGTCCAGCGAAACGGGCGCCACGCCGGTGCGGTCGCCGGGCTGCCCCGCCAGCCCGAACGAGTTGTTGAAGTACGAGCCGTCGATCGTCATGTTGTTCAGCCGGTTGTCCTGGCCGGCGAACGAGAACCCGAAGGACATCGGACTGTACTGCGGCGTGAGCCGGAGGAGGTCCTCGATCCGACGGCTGATGGTCGGCAGGTGGGCGATCTGCGCGGTGGAGATGGTCGTCGCGGCCCCCGTGCGCTCGGCGCTGAACACGGGGTTGCTCGTGGCCGTCACGGTGACGGGCTCCAACTCCAGCGTCGCGCGCGTCAACGCGAACCGCAGATCGGCGGTCCCCCCCAGCGTCAGCTGAATCTGGTCCTGCACCTCCTGTCGATAGCCGACCAGCGCGACACGCACGCGATACGGCCCGCCCACGCGCATGCCGGGGATGGTAAACCTGCCGTCCGCCCGCGTAACCGCGGCGTATGCCGTTCCCGACGGCCCGTGTAGCGCGACGACGCGCGCCCCTTCCAGCGGGGCGCCAGAGGAGTCAGTCACGACGCCGGCGATAGCCGCGGTCGTGACCCCCTGGGCGTCGAGTGCCGCCGGGCCCGCGACCGTCACCGTTGCGAAGAGCACACAAGTTCTCAACAACCGGACGAATGTCTTCATCACGCGTCTCCAGAGGGATTCGATTGCAACGGGGTGGTCAGGGCGCGGTAAATGTGTCCCGCCCCCCAAACATCGTCAAGCAATGTCGAGCAACGTTGCTGTCACCGCCGGGCGAACCGCCGCCACAGGACGTAGGCGGGAATCCCGAGCAGGATCACGCCCACGTCGAGCCAGAAGAGCACGGGCTCCGAAACGAGATAGTTGCCCAGGATGAACAGGGCGCCCAGCAAGAACAACGCAGGGACGACCGGATAGCCCCAGGTGCGATAGCGCCCCGCCACGGCGGGCACCCGGCGCCGCAGCACGAACACCGCCGCCACCGCGAGCGCGTAGAACGGCCAGATCCCGATGATGAACTGATCGGCGAGCTCGGTGAACTTTCGCACCAGCACGAACAGCGCTCCGAGACACCCGGCGAGCACGATCGCGCCGGTCGGCGCCCCCGTGCGCGGATCGACCCGCGCGATCGCCTTGGGAAACACGCCGTCCTCCGCCATCGCGAAGAAGATGCGCGGGGCGGTCATCATCGAGCCGTTGAGCGTGCCGAACGTGCTCACCGCCACCGCCGCCGAGACGGCGACCAGGCCGGCCGGGCCCATGAGCATGCGGGCCACGTCGGCCGCCACCAGCTCCGCCCCCTTCATTTGTTGGACCGGGATCAAGTGCAGGTAGACGAGGTTGGCCGCGAGGTACAGCGCCACGACCGAGCCCGTGCCGATGAACATGGCGCGGGGGAGATTGCGCTCCGGGTTTTTCACCTCCCCACCGACGAACGCGAGATCGCCCCAGCCGTCGTAGGCCCAGAGGATCGCCACCATCGCGAGCAGGAAGGGCGACAGCCCCACGGAGGCTCGTTGGGCCAGCATGGTACCGGGCCCGAGGCCGTGGCCACCTCCGAGAGCGAATCCCAGCAGGACGAGTGCGGTCAGCGCGCCCACCTTGAGCGCCGTGCTCACGTTTTGCAGGATCGCGGCGCGATGGATGCCCACGTAGTTCACCACGGCCACCACGCCGACAAACACAGCGGCCAGGAGCTGCTCGGCGCGCACCGTTTGCCCCGCCAGGGTCAGCGCCGGCGCCGCGGGGTCGAGTCCCAGGACCCGCAGGGTGTATGCCGACGACGTGATGGAGATCGCCCCGTAGGCGCCGGGGCGGATGATCAACAGCTCCCCCCACCCGAACAGGAACGCGGGGAGCGGGCCGAACGCCTCGCGAATGAACACATAGATGCCGCCCGAGCGCGGGAACATCGCGGCGAGCTCGGCATAGGTGAGCGCGCCGCACAGCGTCACCGCGCCCCCCAGCACCCAGCTCAGCAGGAACAGTGGCACGTCGTCCACGCGCTGGGCGATCGTGGCGGGGGTGCGGAAGATGCCGCTGCCGATCGTCGAGCCGATGACGACCGCCACGGCGCTCCAGAGACCGAGTCGGCGCGGCAGGCGGTCGCCCCAGTGATCGAGCGGCGAAGGGGTGGACATGGGTGCGACAATATACGCGGTCAGCGCATATTTCCCGCGCCATGACCCGTTCATTCGCGCGGCTCGCCTGGAGCGCCGCCGCCGCTACCTATCTGCTCATCGTGCTCGGCGCCATCGTCCGGATCACCGGCTCCGGGATGGGGTGCGGCGACCACTGGCCGCTATGTCACGGACGGCTGTTCCCGCCGCTCGACGAGCTCGGCACGTTGATCGAATGGACACACCGGCTCGTAGCGGCTGTCGTTTCCGTGCTGGTGGTCGGGCTGGCGGGATACGCTTGGTCGCTGAGACAGCGAGCAGGGAGCACAGAGCAGTTCAATCCCGGGCGCGGTGCCTACGTCGCGCTCGGCCTGCTCATCGTGCAAATCCTACTCGGCGCGGTGACGGTGAAGCTGAGCTTGCCGCCGTGGACGGTCGTCCTCCATCTCGGGACCGCGATGCTGTTGCTCGCGACGCTGCTCGTCGCGGCGCTCGGACCCCGGCCCGCCCCGCCGTCACGGGCGGGGCTCCGCGCCGCCGCGCTTGGATTCGTGACGGTGTTGCTGGGCGCGCTCACCGCGAACACCGGGGCGTCGTCGGCGTGTTTCGGGTTCCCGCTGTGCAACGGGCAACTGGTTCCCGACGGCACCTACCTCCAGTACATCCATTGGACGCACCGGCTGCTCGCCTACGCGCTGTTCGGGTACACGCTGTGGTGGGCGAGCCGCACGCGGCGGCGGGCCGCGTGGAGCGTCCTGGGCCTCGTCATTCTTCAGATCGCCGTCGCGGCCGCGATGGTGCTGCTTGCACTGCCCGCGCCGCTGCAGGCGCTACACGTCGCCATCGGCGCCGCGGTCTGGGCGGGGTTGGTGGTGGCAGCGGTGTGAGGAGGTCGGGCCTGCGCGGCCTACGGAACCAGCACCTTCACAGAATCGCTCAGCCCCAATCCGGTGATGCGGATGTAGCTCGTCCCGGCGGACAGTGCACGTACGCGAAACCCGGTGATCCTGGGGTCAGGGGACGCGCTGGGGTCCGGCCCCACCGATGCCACCTTCGGCACAGTGGAGGTCGCCTGCGCAGTAGCCAGCAACGGCCTCCCCGCCTCATCCAGGATCTGCACCGTCATTTTGCTGCTGTCACCCGCGCTGAGCTTGACCGCGGCAGGGTCGATCAGCATGGTCGTTGCCCGCCCCAAGCCCACCGTCGTGTTGGGGTTGCACCCGACCGCCACCAGCGCCGGTATCAATGCGCCCAGCCACACACTGATCCGAGAGGTCATCCCACGTCGCCTCGACCATCCCAGTGCCAAGCGCACGCGCCGCGAAGGGCACGTCGGCCCCCGCGGCGCGCCGCCAGCCTCCCCACGAGCCCTGCTCAGCCGATCCCCGATACTCGGGCGCGTGCGATGACGCTCGGTGCGCCTGCGGGGTCGAACAGATTGAACCACAGATACCAAGTGGCCCCGGCGGGAATAATCACGGTCGAGTTTTCTGGGTTGTTCGACGTCGCTCCGCCGCCGGTCGTGACGCTGGAGCAGGCGGCGTTCCGACACCACAGGATGTCCACGTCGGAGCCGGTGAACCAGTCCAGTCGCACACTAATCGTGTCTGGGCGGGCCAGCGAGTTCGTAAACTTGAAGAAGTCATTGCAGTCGTCCGTGCCGGCGCTTGTCGAACCATCAGTACACACACCGCTGAGCACGACAAAATAGTCTCCGTTGGCGCTGATCGCCGGTGCAGTCGACGGATCGTCGCTCGCGCGGTCGTACTTGTCGAGGAACTCGCCGGTCTTGCTCGTGAAGGTCGCCGTGTCCGCCTCGAAACTGGCACCTACGCGTGTCAACCGCAGGGACGCCGGAGCGGTCCCGTTGATCCCCGGCACGATAACCGAGATGCGGTCCGCCGTCGAGTCGACGACGAACGTGCGGACGCCGTTGAAGTACGCCCGCGTGCCCGTGTTCAGACCGGCGCCAGTCCGGGTCAGCGTCACGGTGTCGCCCGGGGCGCCGCTGACCTTGGATAGCGTGCCGCCACTGCTCACAAAGGAAGCGGGCTTATGGACACTCAGGGCTGACGAGTACGCCACCCGGTTGGGACCGACCCGGGTCAGGCGGACGGAGTCGGACGTCGTGTCGGCGAGATCCGAAATCCGCACGGTGAGCGAGTCCACCAGATTGGCGAGCGTGGTTTGACGGACGCCGTTGAAATAGGCGCGAGCCGTGTCCGCACTTACTCCCAACGGCTGCGCGCCGCGGGTGAATTTCGCGATCGCACCCGGGTAAACCAGGCTCGTGACGGTGCCGTCGAACGCGGCGGGCGCGGTGATGACGAAGCTGTCCGCCGCCGAGACATTGGCCGTATCGAGATTGAAGAGCGTGAACTTGACTTTGCCGGCCGTCGCCATGTCCGGAATCGGCACCGGCACCGTGTCCACCTTCGTTTTCGGAGTGTCCAGTGTCTGGGCGAGGTTGCCGAAGACCACCTGGATATCCGCAGGCTGGATGTGGGGCCCGGCCGGCGGGGTGGCAAACACGACGGAAGTCCCCAGGTTCACTGGATTCGGTGTGATCGATCCGTTGAACGGGAGCGCCACGATCGTGACGGCCTTCGTCCCGGTCACGCCCGCGGCAGAGGCCCCCGGCGCCTTGAACGTGAGCGTCGCCTTCCCCGCCCCGCGACCCTTGATCGACACGGGTGGCGCCGCGACGGGCTGCGCCTTGCTCGTGTCGTCGACGTGCACGGTCGGGGCCGGGACACCAGCGACCACGGCGCCTGCCTTGTCGACGAACTGATACCCGTAAGAAGCGGTGGCGCCACTGGTGACGCTATCGGGGCCCGAGGTGACAACGATCCGGGCTGGGAAGGTGACCACACTCATCGTGTCCCGCACACTCCCCACCGCGCCCACGACGCAGGTCGTCCCGTACGCGGTCCCCGTGATCGTGAAGCCGGTGTGCACGATTGGCGCGTCGGAGACCGGGGCCAGCGTCACGATTGCCGGCGCGCAGACCGAGAGCTGTACGTCCGTGTTCACGGGATTACCGGCGGCGTCGCGCGCGACGGCGTAGGTCTTCGTGGGATCGGCGATCGTCACGTTGCGAGCGCGGAATTCGAACTGCACGCTAGCCGCGGTGCCGGAGAGCGATGCCGTGGGGTCTTCCTTGCACGAGCCGGACCAGACCGCGACGGCCAGGACGCAAAGGGCTTCAAAGAGACCTCGTTTCATGCAAACCTCGCTGAATGGTGATTCGCCGTCAGCTCGCGTCAGAACCGGTCAACGTCTTGTGCTGCTTCGGGGCCCAGCAGCTCTCTCCAGTTCGGGCGGCTCGGCTCCCGGCGTTCGTCAGTCCAGATCAAGGCGTAGTTCCCAAACTCGGTCACGTCATAGAACACGAACTTCCGCGCGCGCTTCTTGGTGTACTTCCACACCTCATAAGGAGCCGTGCTGCCGGCCTGCGGCCGGCTTAGCACCTCGTCGGGCGCCCCGTACCGGATGAAGACCCGTCCCCGGTCCGTACGCCACCCCGGGATCTCGGCCGCACCGCCCTCGTGGAAGCGCCGGTTCGCTTCCCCAATCGCGGCATAAAACTGCTCCTGCGCTTCGTTCCGCGAGGTCCCCGGCGTCGGATCGCGCCTCGCCCAAAAGGCCCCGAGGAACTTCCGCTTTCCCTCCAACGTGAGCGACGGGTAGATCCCCTCCTCATCCCCGGACATCAGGTAGACCAACGGCGCGTACAGACTGTCGAGCTGCCCCTCCGCCAGCGGCCCGAATCGGTCGCCCGGCCGCGCCCCCGGCGCGGCGGCGATGGCGGCGTCGGTCGCGAAGCCAGCCATGCCGAACTCGGCGCTCCGGGTCAAGTCCCTCCCCGTCACCGTCGCCGTCACATCGAGCACATAGGCTCCCGGAGGCAGCCCCGCCACATCCAACAGCCCCCGCGTCACCCCGCCCCCCGCCGGCAGCGGCAGCCGCTGGGGCGACGTCGCCACGACCTGTGCGCCCGAGGCGCTGCGCACTCGTGCAACTATGCTCGCCGTCTCGGGCCGCTGCGTGTACAGCTCCAGGTAATAGCCGAGGCGCGATTGCTCCGGGGTCAACACCGGCCGCCCGGACGCCTCCACGAACAGGTCCCCCTTCCTGATCTCCCCGGCGCGGGGCACCGTGTCGGCCGGACCGCTCGCGGCCCGCAACCCGGCGGCCAACAGCAGATCTGACGCACCTGGCGCCTCGGCGAAGGTGCCGACCTCGGCCTGCGCCCGTGACACACGGCCGGTCGCCGAGTCCGTCACCGCCACGGCGACCACATATCGGCCGCGCGGTCCGGCGAATGCGAAGTGCTCCGCCAACGATGCCCCGACTACGCCCAACAGCGCCTGCGGCACGGCCTGCGACCAGGACTGCGACGTGAGCTCCACGCCAGCGCTGTCGTGCACCGTCACGGCGAAGCGATAAAAGGCCCCCGCGCCGCCCGCCCCCGAGGCGATCAGGGGGCTCACCGCTGACATCGGCACGCGGCAGAACGCATCGACGAACGTCAACGAGTTCACGCTCCGATAAAACCGTACGACGCTGACTTGAAGGCCGCGCGGTTCCTGCCAGAGCGCCAACCCCGCCACGACCGCCCAGGTCGTCAGCGCTCCACGTGCCTGCACCTGCCTCACTGCCTCCGACGGCGCCGTCCTACCATCCCACGCTGAAGCTCAGAAAGTTGGTTCCCCCCAAGAGCCCGAGATCGCGCCAGGCGTAGTCGAACCCGAGTCGCAGGCTTCCCTTTCCGTACGCCAGGCCCCCACCCACGGCAATGCCGTCCTCCGTGAAGCTCCCTGAGCTCGCAGTGGTGGACAGGGCCCCGAAACTGATGTCGTTGACGTTGTTGTACGGGTGTATCGTGTAACTCGCGCGTGCGGCTAACGAGAACCCGGAGTTGCCGATGTTCGCGCTGGACAGCTCCAGGCCCCCGCCTGCCCCCGGCTTGGTGTTGTTCGGCTGGGTGAACTCCCCCAGTGCGGTGACTCGGTTCTGACCGCTGCTATACAGGTCCAGTGCGGCACTCACGCGGAACAGCACCGGGAGGTCCCAGCCGGAAGCGCGCAACCGCGCGGGCTGCGGTTCCTGGGGGACTTCCGGCGTGCCAAGCGGTGGCGGGCGCGTCACCCCCGCGTCGAGCCCGGAGCCGTCGTGCTTGAGCTGCGAGCCCAGGTTTTGCAGCACGAACGACGCGCGGATCGGCCGCGCGCCAATGGTGGCGTGGAAGCTCGTCCCAAAGTCGACTGCGAACGCTCCGGCGCGCGTCTCGGCCAGCTTGTCGCTGATGAACTTGAACGAGAACCCGGCGGAGAAGCGGTCGGAGAAGTTCTGAGCGTACGTCCCCGCGAGGAACGTCTCCGCCACGGAATATGTGCGGCCTGTGCCGTCGGGCTGATCAACGGTGTACTCCGGCTGGTTGGAGAAGCCGAACGTCCCTGCGCTCAAACCAATCGCCCGGACGCCTCCCCCGAGTGGAAAGGCCAGGCCCAGCCACGAGTAGCGCGTGCCCGCCACGTAGTCGTAGGTGGAGACCATCGCCGCGGGTCGGGGGAGTTGCGCCAGCCCGGCGGGGTTGTAATACAGCGCGGTTACGTCGGTGGCGAGGGCGGCGTAGGCGCCGCCCAGCGCCGCGCCACGGGCCCCGGCGCCCAGCAGCAGGAATTCCCCGGACGTGCCGCCGTAGGCGGTGTTGTCGGTGCGGGTACTGATCTGTGCAGCCGCCGGCGTGGCCAGAACCATCGCCAGCCCGATCGCACCCAGTCCACAAACCGAAGACTTCGTCATGGCGATTCTCCTCAAGGCGCGAAGTTGACGATGGTGAACCGCCCAATCTTCGTCTGACCGCTCGGCGTCTCCAGATGGTAGAAGTACACACCGGAGGCCACAAACTGATTATTGCGGTTCCGCAGATTCCAGGTCGCCTCACCGCCGAATCCCAAGTCGTCGTGAACGAGCACATTGACCAGCACGCCGCTCACCGAGTAGATGCGGATGATCGCCTGCGGTGGCAGGTTGACGAACTTCAGCACCTTCTGGTTGGCCGTGATCTCCATGGCGTTGGACACGTAGTACGGATCCGGAACCGTATGCACCTTGCTCAAGTCGGCGGGTTTGCTCGGGTCGAACACCGCTGGAGTGGTCGCCTTCGCCACGATCTGCAAGCCCGGCACGGCAGCGTTGGAAGGCACGGGACTGTACGTGTATGAGCCGCTGGCCTTCGACACGAGACCAAAGTAGGTGCGCAGCGTCCACACCGCAGGTTTCGCCGGGAGCGTACTGGTTAGGAAGATGAAGGGCTCGGCGTTGATGTACATCCCGAAGCCGTTGCCGTCGGATGCCAGGTCGCCCGTCACGTCGACCGGCCCCAGGGTCGCCGCCGCCGCGTAGCCGCGGGTGGTACACCCGGTGTTGTCGATGCTTGTCGCGTCCGGCAAGCAGGCGCCATCGAGGAAATCCACGTACGTGACGATGCCGTCAGCGGCGCTCGGAGCGCCGATGGCGGTGCCGACCACGTCGTTCCGGAAACCGTACGACGCGCGGTTTTGGGGATTGTAAGGCACCTGCACGTGATGTGTCACGTCCATCACGGAATCGACGGTCCCGGGCGTCGTACCCCAGTAGACCTTCATGTCGGCAGCGCGGAACAGGAGTCGGGTCTCCTGGTCGAAGCGACGAAACAAGGCGTTGACCCCGCTGTGGCTCCGCACCGGGCGGAAAATCGTGGTGACGCCCGCCAACTGGCCGTGCAGGTCACCGAGCGTCGGATCCGCCATCGTTTCGTTCGCTCCATCGAACCAGCGGGAGCCGCCGTCCGCGTTCATCCCACTGACGGGATCGAAGAACGCGCCATTTACGTCCGTGTGCCAGTCGATATCTTTGGACGTTTCAGTAACGGGCCCGACCACTAGCTCGGCGCTTCCCTGGGCCGCGAGCGGCAGCGGCCCCAGGCCGACCTGCTTGGCGAGGACCGTGTCGGCGGGGAACACTGCACTCAGGGGTCCGAACGTCAGCGTACCGTTTTCCGCTCCCAACACCCCGTCCGGACCGAAACTGATGTGCGTGGTTGTCGACCCGATGACATCCGTTAGGTAGTACGTGACTAGCTGGAACCCCGGTACGAGCGAGTCGATCCTGAAGGACGCCTGGAAATTCGGGACGAGCAGCTGGTCGGCGAACACCGTGAACGCGAGACGCTCGAACCGGCCGGTCGGCGCCGCCGGACCTGAGAAAGTCCCCTTCGTTGCGTCGATCTTGGGGGGGTCGACGGCCGGATTCACGCTGTCGGGGCCGGAGCCGAGCAGAAGGAAGGAGACCTGGGCTGGCGTGACGCCTGTGCCGGCCCGCCGGGGCGTCACGCGCTTCGTCACGCGCGGCGACTCGAGCGACGTCGGCCCGGACTTGAGCGAGTTGACGTCGAACGCCGTCACCGCGTAGAAGTACGAGAAGGAGTTTCGGACGTCCTTGTCGACGTACGCGAACGGCACGCCCGTATCCCCCAGAGGCGGGCACTTGACGTCGGCGCACTGCTGATTCTCGACCAGCGTATCCGCCTTCAGGTTGATCGTGCCGCCGCTCGCGAGCTTCACGCGGTCGCCGGGCTTGACCTGAACGACGTGGCCGGCGAGCGGTATCTGCTGGCTGGGCGAAACGCCGAGCGTCACGTTGGTGGTGTCGAAGCGCACCGGGCAGTCCGCCTGCAGCCCCAGCTCCGGCGCGCACTGCACCAACCCGTCGCTGTTGCGGTCGCCGTAATCGATCTGCCCCGTGTAATCGACGAACGACGTCTTGTCGTAGTCGAACTGCGCCACCAGTTGCAGCGAGCTCGTGGTCCGGCCGCGGTAGATGCGGTAGCCCTCGACGTCGAACTGCCGAAAGTCGGGGTCGTAGAGGGGTGAGGCTGCGTTCGACGCGACGACGAAGAACGGATCGCCGGTCGCTTCCGAGCGGGTCTTCGTCCATACCACCGTCACCTGGTTGTCGCCCGGCACGAGGAAGAAGTCGGGCGCATCCGGCGCGAACGGCAGCAGGAACTTGTTGTCGAACACCGCCTGCGCCACGCGCGCCTTGTCGAGGAGCGAACGGGGCACCGTGGTTACGTCGGTCTGCACGATCGGGCCCGGGCCGACGTGGTTCGACGACACCCACCCCGCGACCTTGTCGATGAACCGGATCGAATCGCCCTGCACCGCGGTCAACCCGACCCCTCCCGTGCCTGGCTTGATGTCGACGGTCGGCCCCTTGGCGAAACCCGGCACGTTGACCGGCGCGGCGTTGATGTACGCCACGACGATGCTCTTCGCCTCACCAGGAGGGAGCGAAAACGGCCCCGACGCCTGGTAGAAGCGCGCGTCCCCTTGGTTCTGCCCGAGGAAGCAATACCGGCGCGCCCGGATATTGGCTCCGATGTCGTTGGGGTTGCAGGGGTTGTCGCTCGGCCCGAGAAAGCCGGACAGATAGCGGAACAGCTGCCGTACCCCGACGGGATCGGGGAATCCGGTGGCCGAGTTGAGCTGTTGCGAGAACATCGTCAGGCCGACTTGCTTACCTGTCGCATCCGTCGGCGATTTCAGGTACTTGATCCCGATGAAGCCCGTCGCCGCGGCGAAGGGAGGTCCGAAGACGTCGGGTGGGAATTGCCAGCCCACGTCCCCGAGGAACGTCCCGGTATACTCCAGGCCGATGTTGAACGGCACGATCGCCGTGGCGTAGTTCTGATTGAATACGGCCACGTCGGCGTCCATGGCTTGGGCGGCGTACATCGAGTCGATCGTGTAGCCGCCGTCCGGGATGTCGATCTTGAACTTGCTCTCGTTCAAGTCCTGGAACTGATCGCCGATTGCCCCGATCTCCGTCTGCAGCGCCGCCGGGATCGTCGGATTGTTGTATTTCCCAGACGACGAGCGCGCCGTGACGTTGTAGAACGTGTAGAGGATGTAGATGATGTCCTCGTTGCCGCTCGGGAAGTTCCAGGCCAGGATGCGTTGGTCCACCGCGATGCCGGTCGGGTGCTCGCGGCCGGTGAGGTTCACCGGGTCGGCCTCCCAGTAGCGCACGAAGACGTCACCCTGCGAGATCGCGTCGCTACCGATCAAGACGGGATTGTAGAGGCTGGTATCGAGAATGGTCTTGGTGGGCGGCGTGCTGCCCCAGGCGGCGACGTCGGCCGACTCGAGCCGGCTGAAGATCAAGGACAGCGGCTCCCGGGCGTACTGGTCGCCCCGCGCGTCGAAGAAATATGCGCCCACCGTGTCGCCGGCCCAGGAGAACGGGGCGCTGCGCGACACTATCCCGGCGATCTCGAGACCGGAGTTGAAGATGTACTGATCCGGCGTGCCCTTGGGCCAGAAGCCGCCGCCGCCCACCGGCGAGCCCGCGAACGCGACGCACACCTCACCGTCGTTCTTGAGCCCGCACTGCTGCCGGTTCACCTGGAACAGGTAGCCCGCGGCGGAGAAGAGATTCATGGCTTGCGACCTGATCGGCTTGATCGGCTTGGCCGCCGCCAGCGACGTGGCCCCCGTCGTCCCGACGACCAGACACACGAGGACTGCCCGCACCGAATGCCAAAACGACGTTGAACCCATTGTCATTGCTCTCCTCGAGTCAGGAGACGTGAGCGGCGGCACCCCGCGCGTTCGGGATGCCGCCCATCGACACCGTTCAGAAGTTCAGCTCGACGCCCACCCGGATGTGCCGCGGCTGCCCGTTGAACCGCTGTGGGCCGAGGAATGAGTTGTAGAATGAATTGAGAGCCCGCCGCTGCTCGGCTGGCGTATAGATGCCGTCGCCGTTGCCGAAGCGCGCCTCGACCCGCTTCAACGATTCACAGTTGGCCTTGATGCCCCAACTGGCGCAGCCGAGCGTGAGGTCCACCGAGCCGTCGGAGGTGAGCGCGCTCGCCTTCGTGGCCTCGCTCGCCAGGTTCGTGCGTTCCGGGCTGAGGGTCTTGTCCTTGAGCAGACTGCTGGTCACGTCGCCCGTCTCCGCATACGCGCCCTCGACGTTCGTGAAGTTGAAGATGTTCCGGATATCCGCATACATCGTCCAGTCGACCCGCCCCACTCGGAAGCCCTTGTTGAGGCGCACGTCCACGTTCCGCGTCCACGGCAGGACCGAGGCGTTCAGGTTCTCGAACGCCCGGCCGCCCAGCCCGAAGCTCAGGTGCGGCACCGTCTGCCCGTCGCCGTTGTTCACGAGCAGCGTGTACGGCAGCCCGGTCCGCGCGTAGAACGTGACGAACGCGCTCACGTTCCGCCCAATCGCCCCGAGCGTCGTGCCCTTGCGCCAGTCGTTGGGAAGGCTGAGCGCCATCGCACCCACGATGTTGTGCGTCCGGTTGTCGTCGGTGGGCTGCGCCTGCTCCGGCGGCAGCGTGCGGTCACCGGTGAGGGCCGAGACCTGGCGCGCGAACGTGTTGAGATAGGTGGTCGGATCCGAGCCCGTGTTCTTCGCGACCTGGAACGTGTAGGCGATGGATGCGTTGACGTAATTCGACAGGCGGTAGTCGAGCTTGAAGTCCACGCCCTTCGAGTTACCAAAATCGCCGTTCGTCAAGACGTTGACGCTGAGAGTCTCCGACGCTTGGGCGGGGTTGACGAACGGCAGGATCCGGTAGGCGAGGTCGGACACTTTGTCCTTGTTATAGGCGGACACGTCGAGCACCAGGTCCTGGCTAAACGCGTGCCGCACTCCAAACTCGAACAAGATAGTCTTGCCGAACCGCACGTCCCGACCGAACGTGTCGTTCGTGTTCGTGAAGAACAGATCGTTATTGCTTCCCGACAGCAGGGTGGTGAATTCGGGGGTCTGCACTTGGTGCGAATACGAGAGCCGGAACCCGGTCTTCTCCGTCACCGGGAACGACACCCGCAGCCGCGGCGACAGGGCGCGGTGACCGACCGACGGCGTGAACACGCGCGCCAGCGAGCTGGCGTACGCGGCGTCGTTGGTCGCTGCGTCGGCACTCCACCCCGGATCCCCGAAGATGAACCCCGGTGTGTTTGAGAACAGCGCCTTGGGATTGAAGTAATCCCAACGCAGCCCGAGCTCGAGCACCACGTCGCCCAGGTCCAATCTGTCGGAGGCGAACAGGCCGTACTGCACCGGGTGCACCACGTACGCGTCCATGAAGATCTGGCGCAGCATACCGCTGCTCCAGTAGGCCAGATCGGTCTTCTTCGCGTCCCCGCCGAGGGTGAATCGGTGATACCGGTTCGCCTGCCAGTCGACGACCAGCCGCCCGATGTAGCGTGTCTCCGAGAGGAGCGTCCCAGTCACGTCCATCCCGGACGTGAAAAAGGAGCCTGCCTGCAGGCCGTACGGATTGAGCCGGCCGGTCTGAGAATTCGTGAGGTCGCCGCGGTTCAGCAGCGGGACCCTGAGTCCCGCCGGGTTGTTTGTCCGAATGTTGCGGATGATCTGGTCCGTAATCGGGAACGGGAAGCCGCCGAAACCGGCGAACTTGAGCGTCCCAAACTCGAGGCCCAGCTTGGGATCACGCGTTTCAATGTCCGTCGTAGGATCGAGCGGCCCCTGGATCGAGCGGTCCCGCCCCCACGACAGGTTGAGGTTGACCGACAGCGCCCGCTCGGCGCTGCGCGTCAACTGGTGGTTCCAGTTCAGCACCCCGAGTCGCTGCCAGGTGTGCTGCCCTTGGAACAGGGCCGGATCGGCAAGGTTCCGACCGGGATTGAAGCGCTGCTGGGTGCCGTTGGCAACGCCAGTGAAGCGGATGCTCGAGCCTGAGCCGTAGGTGTATTGCAGGTTCCCCTGTAACTGGATCTGAGTGGTCCAGTTCATCGCCAAACGCCGGCCCTGGCAATCGAAGCCGTAGTTGCTCTGGATCGCCTGCGCCGTCGGGTTGGCGCCTGAACCGAGCTGCCCGCATTGGCCGCTGTACTGCACGAAGCGTGGCAGGACGGTTTGCGTCACGTTCCCATCGGCAGTGGTGTCCGGCACGATGGCATCGATGCCTGCCACAGTGAACCGCGCCACGGTGTCGGCGTCCTTGCCGCGGAAATCGGAGGCCTGGCCCTGTACCACTGCCGAACCAAACCACCGCAGGTTTTTCACACTCGGGACCGGACCACCCAGCGACCCCTCGAAGCGGTTGAAGCCGACGCTGATCGCGTTCCCGAACGGCTCGTCGGTTTCCCCCGAAAACGAGCCGGAGATCTTCTCGCCACCGGCTTTCGTGGTGTAGGAAATCACCCCGGACTGCGCATCGGAGAACTCCACGCCGAGTGCGCCCGTCGTAACCGACGCCTCTTCCAACGCGTTCGTGCTGACCGTGATGCGCTGCGAGCCACTGTTCGTGCCGCGCACCGGCGCGCCGTCGATGTAGACATTCGCTTCTCCCGGTCGACCGCCCCGGATCGACACACCCGCTGCCGATCCCGACTCCACCACGCCGGGCTGGAAGGTGAGGACCTGGCGGACGTCGTCGACGGGGAGATGCGCGACCAGGTCGCCCGCCACGGTCGCGCCGGACGTGACCTTGTCGCGCGGCACGATCGGGTTCGCCGCCGCCTCCACCGTCACCGGGCCGATCGCCACCGCCGAGGGCGTCAGCTTGATATTCACCGTCAGCGTGAAGCCGCCCTGCACGCGAACGCCCGGAACCTCGGCGGCCGTATAGCCGATGAATCGGGCGCGTACCGTGTAGGTGCCCAGCGGCACGTTGTTGATGAAGTAGTAGCCCTTGTCGTTCGTCAGGGCCCCGAAGGACGTGCCGACGATCGTCACCTGCGCGTTCGCGACCGGGCCGCCCTGCTGGTCCGTCACCGAGCCTTCGATTTTTCCTGTCGTCTGTTGCGCGGCGAGCGACGCCGCGCCTAAGACCAGCGCCGCGGCAACCGCGAGACCCGACGCGAGGAGACGACCGAAGGCGGCTCTCACACGATGAGTCATGGAATCGTCCTCCAAAAGCGTGAATGCGCGAGGATCAACGGACGGAAAGCACGATGACACGCCATCACCTCCAAGGTGGTGTAGCGGCGTCAAATGTGGTCGGCTTCTGGGGAAGTCGACCCGCACGAGAACGTCGGCGAGACGAAGCGACGGCCGATACAGCGAATCGGACGGCGACCGGGGTGTCCTCCGGTGCAGGACTTGGTCGATTCGTCGGGCGCGGCGAAAATGGCGCGCATCCGCCACACCCGCAAGCCCCCCCGGGACATGGGGTTTGGCGTAGCTTTCGGGGGATGGCTAGACCAGAACCAGCTCCTGCTGCGGCCCCCGGGGGGTGACCTCCGGACCCGTTTCGTTCATGAACACGTTGATCTCGCTGCGCATGCCGAACCGGCCCGGCAGGTAGATCCCGGGCTCGATCGAGAACCCGACCCCGGGCACGAGCGGGCGCTCGTCGGCGGTCTCGAAGTTGTCGATGTGCGGGCCGGAGCCGTGCAGGTCACGGTCGATCGAGTGGCCCGTGCGGTGCACGAAGTACTCGGCGTAGCCGGCGGACCGGATGACGGCGCGCGCGGCATCGTCCACCTCCGCCCCGGTGGGGACCCTTCCCCCTTCCCCCTTCCCCGGCCTTTGCGAACGGTCTCGGAGTAAGGCCACCGCGGCATCACGCGCCCCCCGCACCGTTTGCCAAACCTTGCGGACCTCCGCGTCAGGCGCCCGTCCCGTGAACCCCATCCACGTCTGGTCGGCGAACACCGAGCCGAGCGTCGGGCCCGCCCACAGGTCGAGCAGGACCACCTGTCCCGCCTCGAGCCGCCGGTCCGCTCCGGCGCGCGGCTCATAGTGCGGCATCGCCGAGTTGGGCCCGAACGCGGCGATCGGAGGATGATCGGTCGCGAGCCCGGCGCGCTCGATCGCCTCGAGCACGCGCCGTTGCAGTCCCGCCTCGCGCACTTCGGCACCGCGCGCCGTCTCGCGCCCCGCCCACGCGAGCGCCTCGGCGGCGATCTCGGCCAGCGCCTGCGCCGCGCGTCGGTGTCCCTCAGCCTCGCCCGCGCTCCACCGCGCCGCGAAACGGGACACGAGCGGCGCCGACGACACCACCCGCGCGCCGAAGCCCTCGAGCAGCTGCACGACTCCGTGGGGCACGCGGTCGAGATAGGGCACGGCGTCCTGCGGCGAGACCTCCATCGCGAGCGTGCGGCCGCGCGCCAGCCCCCGCAGCTCGGCATGCAACTCGAGCCAGGAGCCGTAGGGACGCACCTCGCCCGGAAAGTCCGCCAGCGGCTGCAGCTCGATGCGGTGCGCCACGGCCACCGGCTTCCCGCTGCGAGGCAACAGCACGAATAACCGCCGGCTGCCCATGCCCGTGGGACCGAGAATGCGCTCGGCCACGGGATTCACGTGGCGGAAGTCGTACACCAGCCAGGCGTCCGCGCCCAGGGCCGCGAGCGCGTCGCCCAGCGCCGCGAAGTCGAACCCGTCGAGCAGAGGAGACATCAGTGGTGCCGGGGATCGGGTGGAGCGGCGCGCCACTCGCACCGGTCGCCCCCCTTGGTGCGACACGCCGTGTGCAGCATCGCGCCCTCCAGGCCCACGAGCAGGCGGAGCAGCTCCGCGAAGCCGGTGCCGTACAGCGCGCACGCCGCGCCGTCGGGGGTCGCGTTCACGGCGATCGGATCGCCCACCCGCGCTACGGGCACGCCGCCCTCGCGCCGCAGCTCCCCGCCGAACACCGCCCGCGCCGCCCGGCGCGCCACGCCGTACCCCAGCATGCGCGGCGCCGCCCGGGCCGCGAGCCGCGACCCGAGGAACAGCCGGCGCACCGCGCGGCGCGCCGCCCGGCGTCCGGCGTCGGCGAACACCAGATCCGCGTCGGGGCGGCGGCCGACGAGGCGGAGCAGCGCCTCGACGTGTGCGGGGTCGGCGCGCGCATCGCGCCGCACCATTGCTTCGTATTGGCTGAGCTGCATGGCCACGGTGTTCGAGAGCCCGAGGCGCTTGGAGAGCAGCTCCTCGGCGAACTCCGACAGCCCGTCCTCGACCGGCGTGTCGAGGTTGCGGACCGCTTCGAGGACGGCGAGAGGCACGATGCTGTGGACCACGGCGGGCGTAACCTAGCACGCTCCCACCCCATTGCGGAACCCGGCACGCCGCGGGCAGGTTACGGGTTACTCTATGGCCTCGACCCCACCACCCGCGCCCACGCCGACGCCCGCCGCCGACGCCGAGAAGCGCGCCAGTTTCGAGCGGGAAGCACTGGTGCATTTGGACAGCCTGTACCGGGTGGCGCTGCGCCTCACCGGAAACGCCGCGGAAGCCGACGACCTCGTCCAGGAGACGATGCTCAAGGCGTATCGCGCCTGGCACCAGTACGAAAAGGGCACCAACGCCAAGGGCTGGCTCCTGACCATCCTGCGACACGCCTTCATTAATGAATACCGGCGCCGCACGCGGCACCCGGAGACCGTGGACCTGGACGCGATCGAGCCGTTTTCGGTGTTCGAGGAGCTGCAGGACGACGACCCCCAGGGCACGTTCTTCGACCGGATCGTGGACGACGAGGTGCTGCGGGCGATCGACGAGTTGCCGGAACAATTTCGGGAGACGGTGGTGTTGAGCGACGTGGAGGGGCTGTCGTATGAGGAGATCGCGCGCGTGCTCGAGGTGCCGGTGGGCACGGTGAAATCGCGGCTGTTCCGCGCCCGGCGCATGCTGCAGGGCAAGCTGTACGACTATGCGGTCGGGATGGGATACATCAAAGGGAACGCCACATGAATTGCCGCGAGTGTAGCGAGCATCTGTACGAGTACCTCGACCGCGAGCTGACGCCGCAGGTGGAGCAGGAGATCCGCCAGCACCTCTCCGATTGCCCCCCGTGCGGCGAGCACTTCGACTTTGAACGGCTGTTCCTCGACTTCCTGCGGGCCCGCTGTCGCGCAGAGGGCGCGCCCCCCGAGCTGAAACGCCGCATCCTGCGGGAGCTGTTCGACGAGTGAGCTGGCTCGCCCCGGGCGGCCTCGCCGCGGCGCTCGCGGTCGGGGCGGCGGTCGCCTGGGGCTTCGGCTGGCACGGACTCGTCGTGCTGTTCGCGTTCTTCCTCTCCGGCAGTCTCCTCACACAGGTCGCCGAGCGCCGCGCGCCGCGGCGCACCGCCCGGCAGGTCATCGCGAACGGCGGCGTCGCCGCCGTGGCGGCGCTGTTGGGCGCCTGGTGGGTGGCAACCGGAGCGCTCGCCGCCGCCGCCGCGGACACCTGGGCCACCGAGCTCGGCGCCTTTTCGCCGTTCGCGCCGCGCCTCATCACGACGGGCGCGCGGGTCAGTCGCGGCGCGTCGGGGGGTATCACGGCGCTGGGAACGGCGGGGGGGGTGGTGGGGGCGCTGGTGATTGCCGCACTGGCGGTGTTGCTTGAACCCCGGGGCATGGCCCCGGCCTCGGTCTACCCGCGACGCACCCACAGCTTGGCCCTCCTGACCGCCGCAGGCGTTCTGGGTATGCTCGCCGACTCCGTGCTCGGGGCGACCCTGCAAGGGAAGTACGAGTGCCCGGCGTGCGACGCGCGCTTCGAGCGCGGGAATAACGTGTGCCACGAACCGGTACGGCTCACCAGGGGCTTGCGATGGCTCGACAACGACGGGGTGAACCTTGCTGCGACGCTGGTCGGCGCGACCGTCGCCGCGCTCGGCGCTGGCTACTCACCGTAATCGCCTAACACATCGAGACAAGGGCCGGAGTGGCCGGGGAGGGGGAAGGGTGGCTCGATGGGATGCCATCGTAGTCGGCGCGGGACCCGCCGGCTCGGTCACCGCGCTGCTGCTCGCCCGGGCGGGGGCATCCGTCCTGTTGCTCGACCGCGCCCGCTTCCCGCGTCACAAGGCCTGCTCCGAGTACCTGAGCCCGGCGACTACCCCCATTCTCGAGCGACTCGGCGGGGGCGTGCTCGCGGCGATCGAGCGTGGCGCGCACGCGAAGCTTTACGGGATGACGGTGGTGGCGCCCAGCGGCGCCGCGATGAGCGGCCACTTCGCCTCCGATCACGGCCCTGCCCCGCCCCGGCCCTACAGCTTCGCGGTGTCGCGTGCGACCTTCGACATGGTCCTGCTGCGCGCCGCGGAGCGAGCCGGAGCCGTGATTCGGGAAAGGACCGCGGTTGAAGACCTCGTGTGGGATCGAGCACGCGGGGCGGGCGTCGTTGCTCGATCGTGTGACGGACAACGTGTGACGTGCCACGCCCGCGTAGTTGTCGGTGCCGACGGCCTGCACTCCGTGGTGGCGCGTCGGCTCGGACTGGTGTGCACGTCGCGGCCACGACGAGTCGCCTTCACCGCTCACCTCGCCCACGTGGACGGTATGCAAGGCATGGGCGAGCTGCACGTGGGCCGCCGCGGGTACGTCGGTCTGGGACCGATCGGCGAGGACGTGACCACCGTGGCGCTGGTCGTGCCCCTCGCGGCCGTGCGCGGCCGCACCCAGGATTTCCGCCGTGGCTTTTTCGCCGAGCTCGAGCGCTATCCGCGACTCTCCGGGCGGTTTGAGCGGCGACGGCTGGTGCGCGACGTGCTCGCTACCGGACCATTCGCCCAGTGGGCGCGCCGGCCGGCCGTGAACGGCGCCCTCCTGGTGGGCGACGCGGCGGACTTCTTCGACCCCTTTACGGGTCAGGGGATCTACGCGGCGCTGCGCGGGGCCGAGCTCGCGGCGGACTGCTTGATCCCCGCGCTGGCGCGCGGGGCCACGTCCACCATCTCCGTCACCATGCTCGAGCCCTACGTCCGCGCACGCCGGCGCGAATTCGCCGGCAAGTGGGCACTCGAGCGCCTTATCGGACTGGGGGTGGGGTGGCCGGCGCTCACCGAGCGAGTGGTCGGCCGCCTGGCGCGCCGCCCGGACCTCGCGGATCTTTTGGTCGGCGCGACCGGCAACTTCGTGCCGGCGCGCCGCGTGCTCGCTGCCGGATTCCTGGCGAGGCTCCTCTGGTGACCACACAGGGCGTCGACCCCGCACAATTTCGCCAGCTGCTCGGCCGGTTCGCGACGGGGGTGACCGTCCTGACGACGCGCGACCCGCGCGGACGCCCCATCGGGATGACGGCGAGCTCCGTGGCGTCGGTCTCGCTCGAGCCGCCGCTCCTCCTCGTCTGCGTAGACCGGCGCCACGATATGCACCCCGCCATGCAGGCCGCGTCCCGCTTTGTGCTCAACGTGCTGGCGGCCGACCAGGAGGCCCTGTCGCGCCGCTTCGCCGCCGAGCACCCCGACCGTTTCGACGGGGTCGGGTACACCGAGAACGAGGACGGTCTCCCGCTCCTCGACGGCGTGCTCGCGACCATCGCGTGCGAAAAACACGGCGAGACCCCGGCGGGCGACCACACGGTGTTCCTAGGAATCGTCACGGGGGGCAGTGTGACCGACCGGACGCCGTTGCTCTACTACCGCGGCGGCTACGCGAGCCTCTCCTCCGGATGATCGGCACCGAGCTGCTGGACGATCGGCGCGCCGATCCGCGCGCCGTCCGGAGCGAGCTGGGCGACATCGCACGGCTCAACGCGCTGTTCGGGGGGACGCGAGCGGTCCTCGACGCCCTCGAGCCCTTCTTGCGCGACTCGTCCAACGTGCAACGGGCGACGTGCGACGTCCACTGGACGCTGCTCGATGTGGGCACCGGCTCCGGAGACATCGCGCGGGCGGTGACCGAGGCAGCGCGCCGGCGCGGGATCACGCTGACGCCCATCGGTCTCGAGGTGATCCCGGTCGCGGCACGACTCGCGCGGGGGAACGGCGTGGACGTCGTCATGGGCGACGGCAGCGCGCTGCCGTTCGCCCCGAAGTCGGTGGACATCGTGATCGCGAGCCAAGTGCTGCACCACCTCCCGCGCGCGGTCGCCGTGCGCTGGATCGCGGGCTTCGATAGGGTGGCGCGGCGGGCGGTCGCGCTCGCCGATCTGCGACGCTCGCGCGTCGCGATGGCGGGCGTCTGGCTCGCCGGGCACGCCCTCCGCATGGACGCCACCACGCGGCACGACGCGGTGGTGTCGTTGCGGCGCGGCTACACGCGGCGCGAGCTCGACACGATGCTCGCGGAGGCCGGGGTGGCGGCGGCGGCGAGATATCGACCTGGGTTTAGAATCGTGGCTTCATGGGAGCCGTGCGCACCGTCGACCAAGTCCTGATCCGTGCGCCGGTCGCTCGCGTCTTTCAGTTCGCGTGTGAGATCGAGCGTTGGCCCCATATCCTCCCGCACTACCGCTGGGTCCGGTTTCTGGACCGCCGCGACGGCGGCGGCACCGTCGAGATGGCCGCGTGGCGCCCGTTCGGGCTGCTACGCTATCCCGTTTGGTGGGTGTCCGAGATGACGGTCGACCGCGCGAATCGCGCAATCCGATATCGTCATGTCCGGGGTATCACGGCGGGCATGAGCGTCCTGTGGCGACTCGGTTCCCAGAACGACGGAGTGGTCGTCACGGTCGTTCACGAGTGGCCGGGACCCGCGTGGCCGCTCGTCGGGCCGCTCGCGGCGAGCCTCGTGATCGGGCCTGTGTTCATTCACGGCATCGCCTCGCGGACGCTCGCGGGGATCAAACGAGCAGTGGAGGACTTGTGAACAACGGCCGGCGGCGGGTGGTCATCACCGGCATCGGCGCCGTGACGCCGATCGGCACGGCGGCGGACGGTCTGTGGCAGGGGCTCACGGCGCGGCGCTCGGCGGTACGGGAGATCACGCGCTTCGACCCGGCGCCGTTCCGCAGCCGTATCGCGGCCGAGATCCCCGACTTCCGGCCGCAGGATCACCTCAACGCGAAACGCGCCAAACGGCTCGATCGCTTCTCACAGCTCGCGGTCGCGAGCGCCCGGCTCGCCCTGGCCGATGCGGAGCTCGACCCGGGGCGCGAGGACGCCGATCGGGTCGGCTCCATGATGGGCTCGGCGCTGGGCGGCGTGGCGTTCGCCGAGGCACAGGTGGGGAGCTTCCTCACACGGGGCCCGCGCGGGCTCGATCCCGCGCTCGCGCTCGCCGTCTTTCCGGGCGCGGCGAGCTGCAACATCGCCATCGAATTCGGCTTCACGGGCCCGAACTCCACCAACGCCATGAGCTGCGCGTCGGGTACGATCGCGGTCGGTGACGCGTTTCAGGCGATCCGCGAGGCCCGCGCCGACGTGATGCTGGCGGGCGGCGCCGAGGCGCCGCTCGCGCCCATGACCTACGGGGCGTTCAGCGTGATCCGCGCCATGAGCACCCGCAACGACGACCCGGCCCACGCGTCGCGCCCGTTCGACGAGGCGCGCGACGGCTTCGTGATGGGAGAAGGGGCCGCGGTGCTCGTCCTCGAGGAGCGGGGTCGGGCACTCGCCCGCGGAGCGAAGCTGTACGCCGAGCTGGCGGGCTACGGCTTCACGAATGACGCCTATCACATGACGGCGCCGCGTCCCGATGCGCGCCAGGCGGCGCGCGCCATCCGGCTCGCGCTCGAGGACGGTGGGCTCGCGCCCGGCGACGTCGGCTACGTCAACGCGCACGGCTCCTCCACGCCGCTCAACGACACCACCGAAACGCTGGCGTTGAAACAGGTGTTCGGCCCGCATGCCTACCGGCTGAGCATCAGCGGCACCAAGGGCTACTACGGGCACGCCTTGGGCGCGAGCGGGGCGATCGAGGCGGCGATCTGCGCTTTGGCGATGCAACGGCGCTGGCTGCCCCCCACGATCAACCTTGAGCGCCCCGATCCCGCCTGCGACTTGGACTGCCTCCCGGGAGAAGGACGTCCCGCGGCCCCCGAGGTCGTCGTGTCGAACTCCTTCGGGTTCGGCGGCATCAACGCGTCACTGGTGTTGCGGCGGGTGTAGACGGCCCCCTAGATTGCCGCCGCCACTCTCTCCCGAGGTCCCTGCGCGATGTCTCACAACCTCCGGTCCCTCACCGCCGAGTTCGTCGGCACACTGTTGTTCGTCTTCCTGGGCGCGGGCAGTGTGGTTACGACGGCGCCCGCCGGCCCGAACGCGGGTGCCGTCACCTCGCTCATCGTCGCCCTCGCGCACGGGGTCGGGATGGCGATCATCGTCTCGGCCACGATGAACATCTCCGGCGGCCACATGAACCCCGCGGTCACCACGGGATTGTGGATTGCGAACAAGATCGACGGTCGGCTGGCCTCGCAGTACATCCTGGCCCAGCTCCTCGGGGCCCTCGTGGGTGCGGCCCTCGTCAAGGGCGTGCTCCCCCGGGCGGCGGTCAGCCTCGCACTGGGCGGCGCCCCCCGCCTGGCCGGCGACGTCACCTTCCTGCAGGGCGTCTGGATCGAGGCGCTGCTGACGTTCTTCCTCGTCAGCGCGGTGTTCGGGACGGCCGTCTCCTCCGAAGCGCCGAAGATCGGCGGCTTTGGGATCGGGCTCGCGATCTTCGTGGCGGCGCTGGTCGGAGGGAACCTCACCGGCGCCATGATGAACCCGGCGCGCGCGTTCGGGCCCGCCGTCATCAACGTCAGCCTCAACGGTCAGGCCGTCTACTGGATCGGGCCGCTGCTCGGCGCGGCCGTCGCGGCCGCGCTTTGGAAGGCGGTCCTGCTACCTAGAGGACAGTAGTTCTGCGGCGCAGGGCGCGAAGTAGCTGAGGATAATGTCCGCCCCCGCGCGCCGGATGGCGTAGAGCGTCTCCCACATCGCGCGCTGCTCGTCGAGCATGCCGCGCTCTGCCGCCGCTTTGATCATGGCGTACTCGCCGCTTACCTGAAACGCCGCGAGCGGCGAGCCGAATCGCTGCTTCGCCCGCCCGATCAGATCGAGACAGGGGAGCGCGGGCTTCACCATGATGATGTCGGCGCCTTCGTCCACATCGAGCTCGATCTCCTTCATCGCCTCGTCGGGGTTCGTGCCCTGCATCTGGTAGGACTGGCGGTCGCCGAACTGCGGGGTCGCGCCGGCGGCTTCGCGAAACGGCCCGTAGAAGGCGGACGCCATCTTGGCGGCATACGACATGATCGGCACGCGAGCCTGGCCCGCGGCATCGAGCGCCTTGCGGATTCCGGCCACTCGGCCGTCCATCATGTCGCTCGGCGCCACGATGTCGACGCCGGCGCGCGCCTGCGTCACCGCGACCTTGCCGAGCAGGTACACGGAGGCGTCGTTCTCGACCTCACCGTCCTGGATCACCCCGCAGTGTCCGTGATCGGTGTACTCGCACAGGCAGACGTCGCCGACCACGAGCAGGTCGGGCGCGGCCCGCTTCACCGCCCGCACCGCCTGCTGCACGATCCCCTGCTCGTCGTAGGCCTCCGAGCCGGTCGCGTCCTTGGTTTCGGGCAGGCCGAACAGGATGATCCCGCCGAGTCCGAGGCGCCGGGCGCGCTCCGCGTCCTGCACGAGCTCGTCCACCGAGGTCTGGTACACGCCGGGGAGCGCCGGCACTTCCCGGCGCACGCCCTCGCCGTGGCACACGAACAGCGGCCACACGAGCTGCGCGGGCGCGAGCTGGGTCTCCTGCACCAGCCGGCGGAGCGCCGGCGTGCGGCGCAGGCGGCGCAGGCGGCGGATCGGAAAGTGACTCATCGGCCGAGCAATCTCGATGCGCCCTGCGCCTGGAGCAAGCCCGCGACGGCGACGCCCGCGGCGGCTGGATCGGCGTCGTCGATGTCAGCAGACGCGGTAATCTGGATCGAGCCATCCTGCGCCGTCACACGCCCGTACAACCGGGCCCCGGGCCCCGGGCCCGGGACCCCGACATATGCCGCCACCGGTGCCTGACATCCGCCCCCGAGGGCCCTGAGCAGGCTGCGCTCCGCGGCGACCGCGCGCGCGCTGGGCGCGTGCTCGAGCGGCGCGAGCAGCGCCCGGACGGCCCGGTCGTCCGCCCTGACCTCGAGGCCCAGCGCCCCCTGCCCGGGCGCCGGCATGACTTCGAGCGGGTCGAGCCGCACGGCGATCCGGTCGGCAAGCTCGAGTCGCTCGAGCCCCGCGGCGGCGAGCAGCGCCGCGTCGAGCCCGTCCCGTCCGTCCCTCACCTTCTGCACACGGGTGGGCACGTTGCCGCGCAGCGGCACAACCTCGAGATCCGGGCGCAGATAACGAATCTGTGCGACCCGCCGCAGACTGGACGTCCCGATCTTCGCGCCCGCTGTCAGACCGCCGACAGACGTAATCGCGTTTGCCCGAGTCACCAGCGCCTCGGCGGAATCCCCGCGCTCGGGCACGACCCCCAGCGCCAGCCCGTCGGACAGCTCGGTCGGGAGGTCTTTGAGGGAATGCACCGCGACGTCGATCCGCCCGTCCAGCAGCGCTTCCTCGATCTCGCGCGTGAAGAATCCCTTCCCTTCGAGCTGGTGGAGCGGCCGGTCGACCTCCGCATCGCCGCGGGTCGCGATGACGACGAGCTCGGTGGCGGTCCCGTGGCGCGCCAACGCTGCACCCACCCACTCAGCCTGCCACAGGGCGAGCTTGCTGCCACGAGTGCCGAGCTTGAGCGCGCCGCTCACGTTTCCGCCTTCCCCTTTCCCCCTTCCCCGTAGTACTGCACCAGCGCCTTCACCAGCCCTGCCGTCGTGTATTCCGCCGGCTCGACCTGCACGGTCATGCCGTAGCGTCGCGCCGTGTCCGCCGTGACGGGGCCGATGGCGGCGACGCCGAATCGCCCGGAACGCGCCGCGTCGACCCCGACGGCGGTCACGAAGTGGTCGACGATCGACGACGCCGTGAACGTGACGACATCCAGCTGCCCCGCAAGGAGCGCCTGCCGCAAATCGGCGCCGTCGCCCAAGGCGGGCACGGTCCGGTACACGGCGATGACGTCGACGAGGGCCCCCAGCGCCTGCAGCCCCGCGGGCAGCGCGTCGCGGGCGGTGGCCGCCCGGGGGATCAGGATGCGCGCCCCCCGGAGTGCATCGCGCAGTGCGAGCGCATCCACCAGCGATTCGGCGACGTAGCCCGTCGGGACGAGCTCCACCCGCACGCCGCCGGCGTCGAGTGCATCCGCCGTCGCCGGACCGATGGCGGCGACCCGAGTCTGCGAGAAGATGTTGGCGGAAAGACCCCACACCGACATCCGCTCCAGCACGACGTGTACGGTGTTCTGGCTCGTGAACACGGTCCAACGGTAGTCGGCGAGCCCGGACAGGGCGCGACGCAACGGCTCGAGATCGGCCAGTGGCTCGATGCGGATCGTCGGCGCGAGCACCACCTCGGCACCCACTTCCTCGAGCGCGCGCACCAGCTCGCCGGCCTGCTCCCGCGCGCGCGTGACTACGATGCGCCGCCCGCGCAAGGGGGGCACGGGTCGCGCGGGAACCGGCTGCGGCGGCGAATGTGACATGCGTGGTTGCAATCTCTCCGGCACTAAAACCATAATCAAGCAATGCTCCGCTCCCTGCGCTCGTCGCTGGCGCGGTTCGCCGTGCGGCGAGCCGCGGCGTGCCAGCGGTTCGCCCCCAAGCGCGCCGCTTTCTGGCTCCGCCTGGCCTGCGGGCTCACGCCCGTGTTCGCGGACCCCTACCCGGCGTTGGTGCGGCTGCGGCGCGCGACGGAAGATCGCTGGGGCGCCGTCGCGGCGGCCCGCGTGGGCACGGAGCGCTTCCCGGACAACCCGGACGCGTGGATGCTGCTCGGTGAAGCGTACCAGATGGTGTTCCGCCAAAAGGACGCCCTGCACGCCTACGAGCAGGCGCTCGCCCTGGAGGAGCGTCCCGACGCCGCCGTCGCCGCCGGCGATCTGTACCGCCGTGCCGGCCTGCTCCAAGAAGCGGCCGCTCGGTTCGCCCGGGCCTACGCCGCCGGCGGCGGGGCGGAGGCGCTGTGGCTCAATGCGCAGGCGCTGTTCCAAGCGGGCGAGGAGCGGGCGGCGGACGAGGCGCTCCACTTGTGGGCGACGCAGGTGCCTGGCGGCATGGAGCGGCTGTCGGAAGCGCGCGCGGAGCTGCGCGGGGGAAAACGGGAGGATGGGGGGAAGCGGGAGGACTAGGGGCCGGGCGTCGTGGATGGGTGTGGTGGTATGAGGGACTGAGAGTCCCCACTCGGCGGCGGGGCGTCCTCAAGGACGCTGGTCTACGAGAGCGTCCTTCAGGACGCAACCGGGCCGAGTTGGGACTCTCAGTCCCTTATAACACAACGTTCAGTCGCCCGAATCAATCTCAATCCCGCCTCTCGGTCCGCCGGTACAGCGACAGCGCGTACCCGAGCAGGATGACCGCCGTCACGATGTACGCGGCGACCATATAACCGCCGTTGTGGGGCACGTCAGGCATGCGCGCTCCTCTGCTCCCGCTGCTCCTGCCCGAGCGCCAGGGCGTAGCGCTGCACCACGAACCCTACGTACAAGAGCGTGAACACCCCGAACGACAGGAGCAGCGTGACCAGCATGCTCCCCGGCAGCGAAGGGGCGCTCGGCTTGAGCACGATGGGCTGGGGGTGCAAGGTGCGGAACAGGTACACGCTGAGGTGAATAAACGGCACGAGACACATACCGCAGATGCCGAGCACTGCGGCGTAGCGGGCGCGCTGCGCCGCGTCGGCGATCGCACCACGTAGCAGCAGATACCCGATATAAAGGAAGAAGAGAAACAGCGTGGACGTGAGCCGGGCGTCCCAGGTCCACCACGTCCCCCAGATCGGCTTCCCCCAGATGGGACCGGTCGTGAGCACGATCGCGGCGAACACCGTTCCCGCCTCCGCCGACGCCTCCGCGAAGCGGTCCAGCCGCGCGTCCTTCAGGAACAAGTAGAAGATCCCCGCCAGCCCGACCAGGAACATGGCCATCTCGGCCCAAATCGCCGCCGGGACGTGGAGGTAGTAGATCTTTTGCGCGGGCCCCTGCACGCGCTCGACCGGCGTGAACGCCAGGGCCCGGACGTAGACGGCGGCGAGTAGCCCCAGTCCGATCAGGGTGATCAGTCGGCCCTTACGAGCGAGGCTCATTCCTCGACGGTGAAAGGGAAGAGGAGGGTGGCGAGCGTCACGAACGCGATGTCATACGCGGCCAGCAACCTAAGCCACCCCGCAGACTCGCTCAAGGGACGCCCGCCGAGCAGGCGCGCAGTCACCTGCACCGCCCCGATGAGCGGGGGGAGGAGGAAGGGCAGCAGGAGCACCACGAGCAGCAGCTCTGCAAAGCGCGTCCGGATCACCAGCGCGCTGAACAACGTGCCGACCGCGACGAAGCCCACCGTGGCGAGCGCGATCACCGCGATCAGGGGCCCCAGCACCGGTGCGACGGGCACGTCGAAGAAGAGGACGAATAGTGGCAGCCCGACGACTTCCACAACCGCCACGAACACGAGATTGGCGAGCAGCTTCCCCCAATAGAGACTGGTTCGGCTGAGCGGCGACGCCAGCAGGCCCTCGAGCGCATCGTTCTCGAGCTCGAGCTGGAACGCGCGATTCATCGCCAGCATCGCGGCGAACGTGAACGTCACCCAGAGAATGGTGGGCGCGAGGTCGATCGTCGGCACGGCCGTGGGGTCGCGCCCGAAGTTGAACAGGGTGAGCACCAGGGCGGTGAACACGAGCGCGGATACGATGGCGGTGCGCGTGCGAAACTCGAGCAGCAGATCCTTGCGCGCGACCGTCCACGCCTGGCTCAGCCAGTCACCCACCGCCCGCTCCGAGAGCCCGCCGGTACTCGTCGGCGATCTGGGCCGGCCCGCGCCCGCCGCGCGGCGCGAAGTGCACGAACCGGCCGCGCCGCTGGAACGCCACATCGGTGGCCAGCTCGACGCCCTCGTCCACGTTGTGGGTTGCCAACACGACCACGCGGCCCGCCCCGCGCAGCTGGGCCAGCAAGGTGCGGAACCCGGCTGCGGCGGCCAGGTCGAGCCCGGTAAACGGCTCGTCGAGCAGGAGTACCCGGGGCTCGTGGATGAGCGCCCTGGCGATCGCGGCCCGCTGCGCCAGGCCGCGCGACAACGCACACACCGCCCGCTCGGCATGCTCCGCGATCCCGAGGCGCCGCATCACTGCGTCGGCGCGGCGCGCGCGGGTGGCCGCCGGCACGCGGTACAGCGCCGCCCAGAAGAGCAGGTTCTCGCGCACCGTGAGGTGACCGTACAGGTGGGACTGATGGCCGATCCAACCGATCGCGCCCCGCCCGCCCGCGACCGTCGCCCGACCGGCGTCGGGACGGATCAGCCCCGCCAGGACCTTGAGGAGCGTCGTCTTCCCCGCGCCATTCGGCCCGAAGACGGCGAGCGTCTGTCCGGCGTCGAGGGTGAACGTGACGTCGTCGAGCGCGACCACGCGACCCCCGCTTCCACCTTCTCCGCGTCCGCCCGCAAACGCGTGTCGCAGCGCTTCAGCCGAGAGCATCGATGCGCGCCGCCAGATCGTCCATGTCGAACGGCTTCACAAGGTAGCCCGAGTGCCCGAGGTCGAGCACGGTGATCAGCGGCTCCATGCTCACGTAGGAGGTCGTCACGATCACGGGAAGGGTGGGGTGGGAGGCGCGGATCTCCTGCAGCAGCGTTACGCCATCGGTGTCCGGGAGGCGGAGATCGAGCACCAGTACTTCGGGGTGGAACTTCTCGAGCTGGCGCCGTGCTTCGTTGCCGCTTCCGGCGAAGGCGACATCGTACCGCGCGGCGAAGAATCGATCGTACGTACGCCGGAGGGCCGCTTCATCCTCGACGAACAAGACTTTGCGCCGCGCCGGGGAGGAGGGGGCCCGCATGGTGGGGCAATATATGGGGGCGACCCTCGCAGTCCACGGCGGCCGCGCTCAGGCCGCGCCGCTCTCCAGCTCGAACAAATCGTCCAGCTTGGTGAGCACCAGGAGAAAGCGCAGCTCCTCGTTCGCTCCCCGTAGGCACACCGCCAGGCGGCGTTCCGCCGCCTTGCGTTGAATCAGCATCAGCGCGCCCAGACCCGCGCTGTCGACCTGCCGCGTTCCCGACAGGTCGATGACCAGCCGCCCGGCCCCCTCGTCCAGCTGCTCCAGCAGCTCGCCCGCGGCACGGCGGAACGCCGTGCGCGAATCGAGACCCAGCTCCTCAGGGGCGGCCAGGACTCGTTCGCCTGGGCGCGTCGACATCGTCATCACGTCCTCCACGGTCAGCTCCAGAGATCGCCGTGGCTAGAGCTATGCGACTCCGGTGCCAACCCCGGCTCTGCCAAGCTAAGCTGCGGCTCGTCAACCGGTTGTCAAAGCCGTCGTGAGCGCCCTCACGCCCGCCCGTGCCGCAGACCGAGGGGCGCGGCGCATATTGCAAGGCGGCAAGACCCTCCTACCTTTACGGAGAAGCGACCAGCCCGCACTCCTCCGGAATCATGAAGGCAGATCACATGGCGAAGGCAATCGAAAAGCAGGAGCTGACCGAGGTCAGCGAAGCGCAGATCGCGGTGCACTGGAAGGAAGAGGAGTACTATCAGCCTTCGGAGAAGTTCAAGGCACAGGCGAACATGCGGGACCCGCGCATCTTTGACCAGTTCGGCCTCGACCGGTTTCCCGACTGTTTCAAGACGTATGCCGACATGCTCACCTGGTTCGAGCCATATCGCACCGTGCTCGATAGCAGCGACGCGCCGTTCTGGAAATGGTTCATCGGCGGCAGGATCAACGCGTGCTACAACTGCGTGGACCGCCACCTGGACAAGCACAAGAACAAGGCCGCTTTCGTTTTCGTGCCGGAGCCGGAAAAAGAGCCGGATGTGGCCATCACGTATCAGGAGCTGTTCGACCGCGTGAGCGAAGTGGCCGCGCTGCTCCGCAGCCTGGGCCTCAAGGCGGGAGACCGCGTCACCTTTCACATGCCGATGGTTCCGGAGCTGCCCATCACGATGCTGGCGTGTGCGCGACTGGGAATCATCCATTCGCAAGTCTTCGGCGGGTTCAGCGGCCAGGCGTGCGGCTCGCGCATTCAGGATTCGGGCAGCCGCGTCTTGATCACGATGGACAGCTATTGGCGCAATGGCACGCTCGTCGATCACAAGGCAAATGCCGACATCGCGGTAAAGACGGCGAAAGACTTGGGACAGGACGTCGATAAGGTCCTGGTGTGGCAGCGCTACCCCGGAAAGTATTCCGCGAAGACGCCGATGGTTGCCGGTCGCGATTTCTTCGTGAACGACCTGCTCAAGGATTACAAAGGCAAGAAGATCGATCCGGTGGCCCTACCGGGGGAAGCGCCACTGTTCTTGATGTACTCGAGCGGCACCACGGGCAAGCCCAAGGGCGCGCAACACGGCATCGCCGGCTATCTGTCCTACGTGACCGCCACGTCCAAGTGGATTCTCGACATTCATCCGGAAGACGTCTACTGGTGCATGGCGGACATCGGCTGGATCACCGGGCATTCCTACATCGTCTATGGCCCGCTGGCGAACGCGGCGACGAGCGTGCTGTACGAAGGCGTGCCGACGTTCCCCGACGCGGGCCGCCCCTGGCGGATCGCCGAGCGGTTGGGTGTGAACATTTTCCACACCGCGCCCACGGCGATTCGCATGCTGCGCAAGCTCGGTCCCCAGGAGCCGCGCAAGTACAAGTACCATTTCAAGTCGATGACGACGGTGGGCGAGCCGATCGAGCCGGAGGCGTGGCGCTGGTATTACGACGAGGTGGGTAAGCGGGAGGCGGTCATCACCGATACGTGGTGGATGACGGAGACCGGCGGCTTTCTCGGCACCACGATGCCCGCGATTCATCCGATGAAGCCCGGAAGCTGCGGCCCCGCCGCGCCGGGGATTCATCCGGTGATCTACGACGAAACCGGGGCGGAAGTCCCCAAAGGGTCCGGCAAGGCGGGCAACATGTGCATCCGCAACCCGTGGCCGGGCATCATGCAGACGATCTGGGGAGATCGCGACCGCTACGTCAAGACCTACTTCGCCAAGTACAATAAGAACCCGCGCAGCAAAGACTGGCACGACTGGCCGTTCCTGTGCGGCGACGGCGCGGTGCAGGCCGCCGACGGCTACTACCGCATCCTCGGCCGCATTGACGACGTGATCAACGTAGCCGGTCACCGCCTCGGCACGAAAGAGATCGAGTCCGCCTGTCTCACGGTCCCCGAGGTCGCCGAAGCCGCCGTCGTCCCGGTCCAGGACGAGATCAAGGGACGCGTGCCGGAAGTCTACATCGCGCTCAAGCCGGGCGTGCCACCGAGTCAGGACGTCATCGACCGCGTGATCAAGGCGAACGAAGAAGTGATCGGCAAGATCGCGCGCCCCAAGCACGTGTACATCGTGCCGGACATGCCGAAGACGCGCTCCGGGAAGATTATGCGCCGGGTGCTGGCGGCCATCTCCAATCGCCGGGATGTCGGCGACGTGACGACGCTGGCGAACCCGGACGTGGTCGAGCAGATCCGCACGATGGTTCAGGGGAAGGACACAATCACGACGCACGAGGCCTTGCCGGAGGACATCGCGAAGTTCGGCCAGGTGGAATAGGCTAGGTCGAACGACACAGGCCCCACGAAGCGACTGCGTATTTTTGTCGCGCAGTGGGGCTGCGTCGTTCGACCTGCTACAGCTCGACCTGCGCCCCGACCTCGAACACCTGGTTCGCCGGGATCTTGAAGAAGGCCGTCGCCCGCAAGGCGTTGCGCGACATGAACGCGAACAGCGTCGCCCGCCAGTGGTCCATCCCGGGCCGATCGGAGCTGACGAGGGTCTCGCGACCCAGGAAGAACGTCGTCCCCTCCATCCGGATGTCGAGGGCTTTCACGCGGCAGGCTTCCAGGACGTCTTCCAGGTCCGGGTCGTCCATAAACCCGTAGCGGGCGACCACGGTGTGGAATCCCTTTCCGATGTGCTTCACCGTCACGCGCTCGCGCGGCTCGACATGGGGAACGTCCTCCGTCACGACGGTGAGGAACACGACCTTCTCGTGCAGCACCTTGTTGTGCGCCAGGTTGTGGACGAGCGCCGGGGGTGTGTGGTCGGCTGTGCCGTACATGAAGACTGCCGTGCCCGGCACGCGGAGCGGCGGCTCCGCCGCCAGATCGGCGAGCAGCATCTTCAGCGGCACCGTCTTCTCCAGCATGCGCTTGCCGAGGATCTCCCGCCCGCGCTTCCAGGTCGTCATCAGCAGGAAGATGGCCGCCGCGATCGCCAGGGGGACCCAGCCACCGTACCGGATCTTCAGCATGTTCGCGGCGAAGAACAGCAGGTCCACCCACAGGAACAGCCCGGCGACGCCCGCGGCGCGCGGGAAGCTCCAGCCCCATACCTCGCGGCTCATCACGTAGAACATGAGCGTCGTCATGAGCATCAACGTGGAGAGAGCCACGCCGTAGGCCCCCGCGATGTTGCTCGACGTCCGGAAGCCGAGCACCAGCACGCAGGTGAGCAGCATGAGGCCCCAGTTGACCGCCGGCACGTAGATCTGGCCGATCTCGCGCGAGGACGTGTGCTCGATGCGGAGGCGCGGGTTGTAGCCGAGCTGCACCGCCTGACGGGTCAGCGAGAACGCCCCCGAGATGACCGCTTGCGAGGCGATGATCGCCGCCACGGTGGCGAGCGCGATCAGCGGGTACAGGGCCCAGCTTGGCGCAAGGTGGTAGAAGGGGTTGACCGCCCCGGCCGGGTCGCGGAGCAGCAGCGCCCCCTGCCCGAAGTAGTTGAGCATGAGGGACGGGAGCGCGATGCCGAACCAGGCGCGCTGAATGGCGCGGTGGCCGAAGTGCCCGAGATCGGCGTACAACGCTTCGCCGCCCGTCACCACCAGGAACACGGCGCCCAGCACCACGAATCCCCGCCCCGCGTTTTCCCCGAAGAAGCGCACGGCGTAATAGGGCGATACGGCGGCCAGCACGCCCGGCTGGCGGATGATCTCGCTCAATCCGAGCACGCCGAGCGTCGCGAACCAGACGAGCATCACGGGGCCGAACATCGCCCCGATCCGCGCCGTCCCGCGACTCTGCAGCAGGAACAGCCCGACGAGGATCACCAGTGTCACGGGAAGCACCCAGCTGGCCAGCTCCGGAGTCGCAACCTCGAGCCCCTCGACGGCGCTGAGCACGGAGATCGCCGGCGTGAGGGCTCCGTCCGCGTACAGGAGCGCCGAGCCGAAAATGCCCAGGACGATCATGATGCGGCGGGGCGAAAGCCCCCGCGCCAGGCGACTACCGTTCACAAGCGCCATCAGGGCGAGCACACCGCCTTCGCCCTTGTTGTCGGCGCGAATGATCACGATGTGATACTTGATGGTGACGACGATCACGAGCGACCAGAACACCATCGACATGACGCCGAGCACGTTGCCCGGCGTGACGCCGATGCCGTGGGTGCCGTAGAACGACTCGCGGATCGCGTACAGCGGGCTGGTCCCGATGTCGCCGTACACGACACCCAGGGCGGCGAGCGCCAACGTGAAGAGATAGCGGCCGCGCGGGCCGGCCGGCGGTTCCGAACGTGGGGTCATGGCGCCGAATACTAGCGGGTGGGAGCGGGGGGAGCGCGACGCAGCCCGCCGAGCGCCAGCACCCAGATCGCCGTGATGATCACGGCCGACGCGACGCACCAGCGACACACCGCGCGCAGCACGAACAGCTCGATGGCGGTGAGATACGACGCGAACGCGAACCCCATGGTGGCGAGCGCGGCCAGGACCAGGGTGACCCGGCGATCGGCTGAGAACCTCGGCTGCACGCCGACCAGCCCCACGCCGAGCAGCAGCGCGTAGCCCGCCACCCCGACGAACGCCACAGGCACGCCGAACAGCTCGGCGTAGCGGCTCGCCTGTACCGCCTCGCAGCCGCCCGTACCGCACTGCAGCACGCCGATCACACCGATCTTGTAGAGCCAGAGGTAGGTCGCGACCAGCAGGCCCAGCAGGGCCAGGACCACGATCGTCTGCCGGCGCCGCATCACTTCCGCGGTTTCGTCTGCTTCGTCAGGCTGTCGACCAGAGACTTGAACGCGTCGGAAGTGGGGTGCCCGTCGAACCGCTTGCCGTTCACGAAGAACGTCGGCGTGCCGCCCACGCCCAGCGCTTCGCCCTCCTGCACGCTCGCCTGGATGCGTCCGGCGTACCGCTGGCCGTCCATGCACGCGTCGTATTTGTCGAGATCCAGGCCGGCGGCCCGGGCGAAGTCGCGGAACAGGGACCGCGGATTCTTACCCGTCTGCGCCCACTGATGGTTGGTGAAGAGCTGGTCGTGCATCTCCCAGAACTTTCCCTGCTCGCCCCCGCACTGCGCGGCAAGCGCGGCGTAGCGCGAGTACTGGTGGCTGGGGAGCGGGAAATCGCGATAGCGCCAGCGCACCTTTCCGGTGGCGATGAGCTGCTCGCGGATCACCGGCATCTGCACGGTCGCGAACGAGGCGCAGAACGGACACTCGAAGTCGGAGTACTCGGTCACCTCGATCCGTGCCGAGTCCGCGCCCAGCGTGAAGCCCTTGAACCCATCGCTCGCGGCCACGGGCAGTGGGGCGCTCGCCGCCGGCGTCGCCACCGGGGCACCGCGCGAGCCGTACCAAATCACCCCCCCGCCGATCAGCGCGACGGCGGCGAGCAGCACGTAGAATCCCTTCACTCCTCCGGGCTCCGGCGCCAGGGCTCGTCGTCCTCGTCCTCTTCCGCGGCGTCGCGGGCGCGCCGCTCGGCGTCCTCGACGATGCGGCGGCTCTCGGCGATCTCCGGCGTGTCGTACGTCACTCGCACCTCATAATGGAACAGCTCGCTGCGCGCGTTGCCCAGCAGTTTCTGCAATTCGGGCACGCGATCGAGCAGCTGGCCCGTCCCGTCGAGTGCCTGGATGCGCTCGGCCAACGCGCGCAGCATCGCTACCAGACGCTGGGCCCGCTCCGGCCCGTAGACCTGGTCTTTGTCGTCGCTCATGCGTCCGCCTTCCGACTGTGCGACCCATCGCCTCACGTACCCCGCTGTCGCTCCCGCCCCATCCACCGTCTGATTATACCACCCTCCGCGGCCGGCCGCGGGGCCTTTGCACGGCCCGCCTGCGCCTATTACATTGCTGCGCCGTCGATCCGCGCCCCCACGTCTCAGCCCCAGAGAGGAGTTGCCCCTGCATGGCCAAAAAACGTTCGGAACCCCGCAAGCTGTCGACCCCCTCCCCTTTTGAGCAGGCCCGCGACGAGTTGTTCTCCCACATCCTCCGCTGTGGCGTCCTGGAAGCGACCCCCGAGCATCAGAAGGAATGGTTCGACGACACGATGCTGTATCTGGCCGACCGGTACGCCGAGCTGGACGAGCCGCGGCTCACGGAGCTGCGCCTTTTGGGCGAGCGCTACTGCCGGCCCGTGGTGGGACGGAGCGCGACGGTCGGCGCCAACGCCTGAGCGTCACACTGCGCGACGATCAGGGCGCTCGGGAAACGGGCGCCCTGTTTCATTGCCCCGAGGACCGCAGCCGCCGCCAGCGGCGCCCCGCGGCGAGTCGGACCCCACCGGCGAAGCCGAGCTCGGCGTACCAGCCAGCCGCGCGGGCCGGCGCGGATTCGAGGCCCACCACAGCCGTCAGGTAGCCCGCGCCGCGCTCCGAGGTGGCGCCCGCGAACGCGATGCCGAACCCGCCGTACAGGCTCGGCCCCGTGCGGGCGCCGGGCTCGAGCAGGAACTGCGCGCTCGCCGCGAGCCGCACGCCCGCCGCCCCGTCGTAGGTTCCGCCCGCCGCAGTCAAGGTGAAGCGCCCCTGCCCACCCGGGCGCCGCGCCACGCCGATCTCCCCCCCCGAGAACCAGCGCCGCGCCACCACGACCATCGCACCGGCGCCGACCTCGGTGGCCGTGAGGCGCTGGCCCGGGGCGGGCCGCACCCCGGCCGCTCCACCCGCGAGGGCGAGCACGCACGCGACCGTGCTATCGAAGCGCGACGTCGTAGGTGACGCGGATATCGGGCGCGAGCGAGGCCACCACCGAGCAGTATTTCTCGAGCGAGAGCTCGATCGCCCGACGCGCTTTCGCCTCGTCCGCGCCGTCCCCTCGGACGGCGAACCGGAAGTGCAACGCGATGTAGCGTCGCGGCTCCATCTCGCGGCGCGTGCCAGCGACCGCGATCTCGAGTGAGCGCAGCGTCACGCGCTGCTTCTCGAGGATCACCACGACGTCCGACGCCGTGCAGGCGGCGGCGGCGACGAGTAACAGCTCCACGGGCGACGTGGCCGTGGCGCCGTTTCCATCCACCTGAATCGCCGGTCGGCCCGGCGCGCCGCCCTCGAACTCGAGCCCCTCCCGCCACCGCACGAGGACCTCACGCACGTTTCCCGCCACCGTCAGTTCCCCCGCCGCGTCGTGAGACCCACGTAAATCCGGTTGCGCCGAAACAGGTCCATTGCGTGGTACTCGAGCAGCCAGTTGAACGTCGAGCGGTAGTGCAGCTCCACGCCGACCAGCACGTTCACCCACACCCCCGGACAGTCCGGGTCGACCGCACAGCCCTCGTGCCCCGCCAGGCTGAACCCGCCGCCCAGGTACGGCGTCGCGACTTGCTCGTCGCCGGTGAAGCGGAAGGCCACCTCGACGCTTCCCGCGTAGGTGTTCGCGCCCTGGAAGATGCCGAGCTCGGCGGAGGGACGAAGGCGTAGGCGCGGGTTGAACAGGTTCCCGGCGTCGAACGTGGTCCCGAGGACGAGCTGGCTGCTCCCGACGTCGAGCCCGCCCCGCACGCCGAAACCGAACAACCCGAGCCGCGTCCCAGCGTCGTGGCCGCGCCGCACGGGCGGCGGATGGAACTCCTGAGCCGCGAGCGTGGTCGCAAGCGCGAGCGCCGCCAGTGTCGTCCCCATCGTGCGCGTCACGCCAGTCCCCCCTCTCCCCCGCCCTCCCTGCCTCCGTTCGAGGGCGCGCGACTGCCCCGCGTGGCCGCGCGCCCGTAGTCCCAAATCGCGTACAGACCGACGGCCGCCGTGGCCCAGGCGAGCCGCCGCGCGTAGGGCGAGTCGGCGACCACGGCCACGAGCGTGAGCAGCTGCAGCGCCGTCACGGCCTTGCCGCCGGCGCGCGCGGGCAGGGCGAGCGGGCGCCGCAGCACCCAGCCGCCCAGCGAGCCGAGCACCGCGACGATGTCGCGGGCCAGCACGCCGAGGATTTCCATCGGATGGAGCGCGCCCCGTGCCGCGACGGTGAGGAACGCGGCGGCCATGAAAACCTTGTCGGCCACGGGGTCGAGCATCGCGCCGGCGCGCGAGGGGCCGAGCCGCCGTGCCAACATGCCGTCGAAGAAATCCGACGCCGCGGCCGCGCCCACGAGTCCGAGCTGCCACGCCGGGCGGTGGACGAACGGAAACGCGATGCCCAGAGGAACCCGAAGCGCCGTCAGGAGATCGGCCCACGTCACCCACGGTTTCACTTGCCCCTCCCACACGCGTTTCGTAGCTTCGACGCCGTGGATCTCAAGCTGCTGAAACAAGCGGCGATCTTCCAGGACCTGGACGACGGGGAGCTCGCTCGCGTCGCCGAGGTGTGCCGGGAGCAAAAATTCGCCGTCGGGCAGCACGTCTTCAAGGAAGGCGAGCCCGGCAACCGTCTGTTCATCATCTCGGAAGGCGAGGTCCGGATCTCGCGCACCATCCCGGGGTCGGGCGAGGAGGCGCTGGCCGTCCTCAAGCCCGGGGCCAGCTTCGGTGAAATGGCGATCTTCGACCGCTCCGAGCGCTCCACCGACGCCATCGCGAACACCTCCTGTACCCTGCTCACGATCTCCCGGTCCGACTTCGAGCTGCTGCTCGACTTCAACCGCGACATCGCGTACAAGGTCCTCTGGTCAGTGGTGCGGCTGCTCTCCGCGCGGCTGCGAGTCACGAACGACAACCTCCGGTCGTTCCTCGCCATGTCCATGTTCTAGGTGACGACGGCCGTCATCCCGTGCGGCGGGCGCGGGACCCGGATCGCCCCGCTCGCCGGTGCCACCCCCAAAGAGTTGCTCCCGGTCGCCGGCAAGCCGCTGCTGCAATGGACGCTGGAGGAGGCGGCGGCCGCCGGGATCGAGCGGGCGGTCGTCGTCACGAGCCCCACCAAGCCCGCGATCGCCGAGTTCCTCGCCGCCCGACCACTTGACCGCCTGACCACCGCGGTGGTCGTGCAGCCCGAGCCACGCGGGCTGGGCGACGCGATCACGTGTGCGCGCGCGGTCGTCGGGACAGACCATGTCGCCGTGATGTTGCCCGACAACTTGTTCCGCGCGAGCTACCCCATGCGGCCCGTGCTCGACGCCCACCGGCGCACCGGGCGCCCGGTGGTGCTCCTCGCGGAGATCCATGCGCGCGACGCGGCGACGAAAGGTCCCACCGGCCCGGCACGGTGTCGCCTCCGGAGCGATGGGCTGTATGACGTGCTCGCCGTGGCGTCGAAACGCCCCGGCGCCGAGCGCTTTGATCCAGGCAACGGCCCGTCCGCTCTCACCCCCATCGGCCGGATGGCGTTCGACGGGTCGGTCTTCGACCTCTTCGACTCCCAGCGGCGCGGGCTCGCACCGGGCGCCGAGCTCGACGACGTCCCCGTGCTCCAGGCACTGGCCCGTAGCAACCGCCTGGTCGGCGTGGTCCTCGCCGACGACTTCTTCGACGCCGGCATTCCCGAAGGCTACCGTGCCGCCCTGGCCGCGCACGGCGGGGGCGGTGTAGACTTGAGCCCGCTATGAGCCGACTCCCGTTCGCTCCACTGCTGCTGGCCGGCACCGCCCTGGTGGGGGGATGCTTCGATCTGTCGAGCCCCAACACGGGCTCCCTCAGATTGTCGCCGATCCTCGACTCGATGTTCGTGGGAGACACGCTCTCCCCGCGCACCGTGACCTTCTACGACGCCAACGGCACCCCCCAGAGCCCCGGCGTGGTTAAATGGCACATCACCCTGGACTCGGTGGGCGGGGTCCCCAATCCGGTCGCCACGATCGACACCGTAACGGGCAAGATCGTGGGGCGCCGGCGCGGCGCGACGGTCGTATACGCGGAAGCGCAGCACCAGCTCGCGCCGGCTCTCATCACCGTTTCGAGCCGGCTCGACCTGACGCTGCTCCTGGACACCGTGTTCGTCATGCCGAGCGATACCATCACGCTGCCGCTTGCCATCGTGCAGCAGCCGGGGAGCCCGCCGTACACGTACTGGTTCAGCCCAACCCCCGACTCGGCGCGCTACACCATCGACACCGCCACCGGGCTCGTCACGGCGTTCCAGCCGGGCGTGGCGCTCGCGTACATCGCGCACGCGGCAACCAGCCAGGATACGGTCGCCGACACGGGCGCCGTGGTCGTGATGACGCTCAGCAGCACCTCGGCGGGGGGCCGGTTCTTCGCGAGCGTTCTGGGAATCTCCATCCGGCACACGGGCGGTTCGGCTTCGGCCGTGAACTTCCGTAGGACGACGACCCCCGGCAGGCTGGCGTTCCGGCTGGTAGACTCGATCGGCTCGTCGACCGGTCCGCTGTTCGAGAGATTGATGATCACGCTGGCGGATTCGGTCGTCGGCGTCGGCAGGTTCGACATCGACACCCTGAGCCCCGACGAGGCGACCCCGGGTGCCGGGGCGCTCGGAGCGGTCTGCAATCCGCCGCGATCTTGGGGCCTGTGGTCGAGCAGCGCCGGTTCGGGAATCGTGGCGTTCTCGCACAGCCTGTTCAGCGTCCCCTCCTCGGGAGAAATCTCCGTGACGCAATACCATTTGATTCCGGGCGGATACGTGATCAGCGGCCGGTACACGTTCACGGCCCAGCGCCGGGATCTCTATACGGACGATCTGGGCCTACTCACGATCCACGGCAGCTTCGTCACGCCGCTCGTCACCTATTCGACGTCGTGCGAGCCGTGACGTTCGAGCACGCGTTCGCGGACCTGGGCGGCGTGCCGGCGAGCCGCCTGACCGATGCCCAGAGTCTCACCGGCCTGCTCCTCGCCGCGGCCAACGCGGCAGGCCTGAACCCCGCGGCGCCCCCGGTGGTGGCGGCCGGCCCGCGGGGCCTCGCCGCGGCGCTGGTGTGTCACGGCGGACACGTCGCGATGCACGCGCTTCCCGAGGAAGGACTCTGCTTCGCCGACGTCGCAGGGCCGGGGGCCAAGCACCCACAGCGCGGCCTCGAGATTATCATCAAGCGCCTGGGCGCGCGCGAGGTGCGCAGCGACACGCGCCGGCGCGGCAGCGTCACCCCGGCGACCAACCCGGAGGCTTCATGAACCAACTCACCCCGTACGCGGCCTTCTTCATGCGGCTCGCGGTGGGCGGCGTGTTCCTGCACCACGGCCTGATGAAGTATCACACCGGCATCGCGGGCGTCGCGGGGTTTCTGCACAACGTCGGCGTCCCGTTCGCCACCATCGGCGCCGTGATCCTCATCGTGGTCGAGACGATCGGCGCGGTGTGCGTGCTGCTCGGCCTGTTCACGCGGATTTGGGCGGTGTGCATGGCGATCGAGATGGTCGTGGCGATCCTGGCCGTACAGGTGCCGCGAGGCGGCAATTTCGAGCTCGAGGGCCTGCTGTTCGCGGGCGCGATCACCCTGTTCGCGCTGGGCGACGGACCGCTTTCCGTCGCGGTGAAATTGAAACACACGGGAACCTGATCCGGTAAGAGGCCGGTGAAAGGCCGGTAAAGAGCCGGGGAAGGGGGAAGGGCCCGCCCGACCCTTCCCCGGCCTCTCACGGGCCTCTTACCGGCCTTTTACCCGCCTCAATGCAGTATCCTCAGCAGCCCCGCGTCCGCGCTCCCCCTGAGGAAGCTCTCGGGGTCGGTCGCGGGGATCGCGACGCCGGTCTGCTTGCGGCCCCGCCGTGCGCTGGCGGCCATGTACTGCTCGAGCGAGCCGTCCGCCCACTCGCCGGCGTCGTCCTTCATCTGCAGCACGATCTCCTCCCACGTGCCGACGTAGGTGACGCCGCTTTGCGTGCTCACGCGGTGGATCTCCGCGTGCGCCGCGTGTCCCGAGCGCGAGCGCATGCCCTGCAGCTCTGTGAGCAGCGTGCCGAACAGCTCGAGCTGGCGCGGATCCCGCACCCGGCCGTCCGGGCCCATCGCCTCGATCTCTGCCAGCAGCAGATCCTCCGGCGCGGCCTCGCCGGCGAGGTCGTCGAGCCGCCGGTGCCAGGGGACCAGCTCGGGGTCGTCATCGGGGAGCCGGTACACGCTCCGCTTCAGCTCGATCAGGCGCCAGATCGCGAGGCCGTCGAAATGGTCGTCGGGCTCGGTGCGCTCCAAGTGGAACAGGGCGGCCTCGTATTCGCCCCGGTCGTACAAGAGGTTGGCGAGGTAAACGCGGGCCTCGCCGTGGTGCGCGTCGAGCTCGAGGGCGCGGCGCAGCCAGTACAGTGCGCCGCCCTCGTCGCTGAGCCGGTGGGCCGCGTACCCCGCGCATGCCGCCGCTTCCGCCGAGTCGGGATGGGCCGTGAGCGTGAACTCGAAGAACCGCCGCGCGTGATCGAGCAGGCCTTCACGGAACAGCGCGCGTCCCACCTGGAGCATCAGGTCGTGGTCGTCCCGAAAGCCGAGGGCGACGATGCGGTCGAAGCACGCCACCGCGGCGGCGCGGTCGCCGAACTTGAGCAGCACCTCGCCCAGGCCCGCGAGGGCGTCCTCGTGGTCCGGGTCGAGCCCGATCGCCTCCTCGAACGCGTGACGCGCCCACACATACTCCTCGCGGGCGAGCCGCGCGTACCCCATTCCCACGTGCAGCTCCACCGTGTGGGGGTAGAGTCCGAGGCCTTCTCGCAAGACCTCGATCGCTTCGTCGTAGTGTCCGTCGGTGTAGAGCTGATGCGCGCGTTCGTCGTAGTCGTCGGAGCTGAGGAACGGTTCCGACATCGAACGGGCCTCCCGGGAAGGTTGCGCTATGATAAGAAACCGCGAACGGTTTCACAAGCGACCGGCGCGGGCTATCTTGACCGCCGATGACGTCCGCTCCGCCACCCGGCCCCGCACCGCTCGACCCCGTATCCGATGGATCGGTGACCTCACCGCGCGGCTTCGCCGCGGCCGCGGTTCACGCCGGGCTCAAGGCGGACGGCGCGCTCGACGTGGCCCTGCTCGTCTCCGCCACGAGCTGCGCCACGGCCGGCGTGTTCACCCGCAACGCGGTGCGGGCGGCACCGGTGGTGTACGACGCCGAACTGCTCGCCGAGCGGCCGGGCCGCATCCGGGCCGTCGCGATGAACGCGCGCATTGCCAACGCCTGCACGGGATCGGAGGGGCTCGCCGCGACCCGCGCCATGGCCCAGGCGGCCGAACAGGCGGCGGCCCTCCCCCCCCGCACGGCGCTCGTGCTCTCGACCGGCGTCATCGGCGTGTCGTTGCCGGTGCCGCAGATCGCGGACGGGCTGCGCCAGGCCGCCGCCCGTCTCTCAGTCGCGGGCGGCGTCGCCGCAGCTCAGGCCATCATGACCACCGACACGAGACCGAAGCATTACGCCGTCCGCTTCGAAACGCCCGGCGGCCTGGTCACGGTGGGAGGGATCGCCAAGGGAGCCGGCATGATCCACCCCGACATGGCCACCCTGCTCGCGGTGCTCACCACTGATGCGGTGGCCGAGCCCGCGTCGCTCCAGCCCCTGCTCCGTCGGGTCGCCGACCGCAGCTTCAACGCCATCTCGGTGGACGGCGATACCAGCACCAACGATACGGCGCTGCTGCTCGCCAACGGAGTGTCCGGCGTGGATCCCGGCCGGGACGGTGCGGTGTGGAAGCTCTTCGAAGAGGCGGTGCAGCAGGTAGCCCGGGTGCTCGCCCTCGCGATCGTCGGCGATGGCGAAGGGGCCTCCAAGCTGGTCGAGATCCACGTGGTCGGGGCCGCGAGCGAGGCGGCGGCGCGCGAGGTCGGGCGAGCGATCGCCCGCTCCACGCTCGTGAAGACGGCGATCTACGGAGCCGATCCCAACTGGGGACGCATTCTCGCTGCCGCGGGCGCGGCCGGCGTCGCCTTGACGCTCGACCGCCTCACCCTGCAGGCCGCCGCGGACGGCGAGTGGCTCACGCTCGCGGAGGGCGGGGCGACGGCCCACCCCGATACCGAGCGCGCCCGCGCCATCTTTCGCCACAAAACCATCCGCCTCCGCATCGACCTTGGGGTCGGTCGCGCGGAGGCGATGGTGTGGACGTGCGACTTGACGCCGGACTACGTCCGGATCAACGCGGATTACACGTCGTAGTTACGGCTTCATCTTGCTGGTGTCTTTGGCCGCGGGCTTCGCGGTAGGCTTGGCTGCGTGCTTCTTCGATGACGCCTTCTTACTGCCCTTCTTGGCCGGCTTCGCCTTCGACGAGTCAGCCGCCGGCGTCTGGCCCTGCATCGGCGAGGGCTGTTGCGCGACGACGATCGCCGGGGCGGCGAGCAACGCCAGCGTGATGAGTGTGCGACGAATCATGTGCGTGTACCTCCAGAGGGATCGCGCGAGCCACCCTGGCCCGCTTCACCGGTGAGACCCGCCGGCGCACAGGCGCGTCACGCACACCGGACGGGCGCGACCGCCCGACATGGGAGTTTCAGACTGTAACTTAGGCGTCACGGCGGCGGCGGCGAGGCCGCCTCGGGCCGCCGCGCGCCCGCGACGCTCGCCCGCGCCGGCTTCGGCGGCGCCGGCACGTTCGGCAGCTCGCGGCGCACCACGGCCAGGGCCTCGGCGCGGGAGTGGCCGCGCTGCAACTCGTGCACCACGGCGGTGGACACGTCCAGCAGACGCTCGCCCCGCAGCCCCTGGTGCGCGGCGTCGATGATGAGGCTGGCGGACGAATCGGGGTCGAAGCGGTGCGCGGCTAGATCCGCCACCGAGTGCAGCGCGGAACCCCGCGGCTCCTGGGGCATGGCCGCCACGATCCGCTCGACCACGGGCGCCGGGAGGCCGCGCTTCAAGGCCGCGTAGATCGTGGTCACCTCGGCGGCCGTCGCCGGCGGGGCGTCGCCGGCCCGCACCAGCAGCGCCCGCGCGTCCCGTAGCTGATCGAGCATCTCCTGCGCCGCCGCCCCGATCCGCGCCGCCGACACGTGCTTCGCTCCGCCCTCGAGCGCCTTCTGCACGAGGGGCTCGGTCGGCAGGCCCTCGCGGGCGGCCACCTGTACCAGCGAATCGACGGTCGACACCGCCCCCGTGGGCACGCGCGCCTCCAGACGACTGCGCACCGACTGCGCCGCCAGCGGGCTCGTCACGAGCGTCAGGAGGAGACCGAGTTTCATCGCCTGGCGGCGCGGACGATGAGAATCGAGTTCTCGCGTCCGAAGTCGTCTTCCACGAGGCGGTCCGCCAGGTGATCGGTCACCCAGCGCTCGCCGTCCACGACGAACATGTATTCGTACGTCCCGGTGGGGAGCACCACGGTGGCGCGCCACACGCCGTCGTGATCCCGGTCCTCCAGCGGAATCGTGCCGGTGCGCCAGTCGTTGAACGAGCCGACCACGTGCACGGTCTGGGCGTCCGGGAAGCGCCCGACGAACTGCGCGATGCCCTCGTGATCGCCCAGCACTGGCCCGTTCCCCTCGTCGATGGGGACCAGCGTGAGGAGCGCGACGGCTGCAGCGAGTGCCAGACTCCACACGGGCCGGACCCGCAGGGTGACGGCATGCGGGATGGAGAACCAGCGTACCAGCCGCCGCATCCGCGACGGCGCCGGCCGCCGTAGGGCCGCCATCACCCGCGGCTCGAGGCCGGCGACGGCGGGAGCCGCCGCGAGCAGCGCGGCCGCGGCTTCCAGCCGCTCCACCACGAGCCGCAGCTCGCGCGGCAGGTCCTCGCGGGCCAACTCGCCGTCGAGCGCCCGATGGATTCTCGGATCGATCGGATTCATGCGTGGTCCTCCAATACCTGCAACAGCGCTTCTCGCGCCCGATGCACGCGCATCTTGAGCGTCGGGATGCGCTCGCCGGTCACGTCGGCCATCTCCTGATAACTCAACCCCTCGACGTGTTTCAGCACGAACGCTTCGCGCTGGTCCGGCGCGAGCTGGGCGAGCGCCCGCGCCACCAGCGCCAACTGCTCCGCCCGCTCGAGGGCGGCTTCGTTATCCGTCACATCGGCCACGGGCGGTGCCTCCTCCAGGGGAACGTCGGCCACGTCCCGTCGCGCGAGGTAGCTCTTGCACCGGTTCGCTACGATCCGGTACAACCAGGTGCGCAGCCGGGACGGGTCCCGGCAGCTGGCGAGGTGGCGGTACGCTCGCACGAGACTTTCGGCCACCGCGTCCGCCGCGACGTCGCGGCTCCCCAGCATGCGCGTCGCGAACCGCAGCAGACCGGTTTCGTAGCGGCGGATCAGGAGACCGAACGCCTCGCGATCGCCGCCAAGCACGCGGGCCACCACCTCCGTGTCGGAGGGGTCCCCCCTCACATCCGTATGACCTGCATGGAGATTAGGGCGTCACGCTAGCACGGACGCCGCACGCTGCGCTAGAGCAAGTAGGCGCACCGGATGGACGGGGTGTTTCGGGACGGAACCGCCCGCTCAACGGGCGGCGAGCACGTGCTGCGCGACGAGCAGGTAGCTGGACGCGCGCACTCCCTCGCCGCCCAGCACGCCCGCGAACGCTTCAAGCGTCGCTTCGGCGCGACGGCGGTAGCGCACGTCGCGCGTCGCCTCGGCGAGCTGCAGCATCACGCGCGCCGCCCAGGCGTTCGCCCCGGGGAGCAGATCGTCGAGCACCGGCTTGGCGCGATCGCCCAACACCGGCGCCGCGGGGTCCGTCACTACGGTGTCGAAGTAGCCACCGCCGATCGAGTCGGCGAAGTCGCGATCAAGCACGTCGGCCAGATCCTGCGCCACGCCGAGATAGCGCGCCCGGCCGTTGTAGCCGTAGGCGGCGAGGCAGGCAGCCGCGAGCTGGACCTGGTCCTGCAGCAAGCCGTGGACGGCGGCGCCGCCGGCGGTGTGGCGCGCACCGCGCTTGCGCGCGTACGTGAGCCGTAGCAGCCGGTCGAGCGCCCCGAGCGCGCGCCGCGCGACGCCCGAGTCCCCTACGGCGGGCGCGGCCTCCAGGACCGAGCCGATGACGTAGGCGTCGCGGTCGGCGAAGACCGCACCCTCGGGTCCGTCGCCCAGGTCGCGCGCGAGGCGCTGCAGCACCAGCCGCGCGGCGTCACGGTAGCGCGGAGTTCCCGTGAGGGCCCAACCCACTGCGAGGTTGCGCACCAGCCCGGCCCGCACCAGGCTCGGCGGGTCATCGCGCGCGACATCGGCGGTCACCACGTCGCCCGAGTCGACCATGAAGTCGAGCACCGTGCGTGCGGCCTTCAGGTAGCTCGAATCGCCCGAGCGCCCGTACGTCGCGAGCAGCAGGCTCACTGCCTGCGTGTGCATGAAGCTCCCCAGGGCGGCGTGCGTGCCGGCGACCGCCTGGAACGTGGCGCGCACGGCCGCCACCTGCGACGCCACCGTCCGCGGCTGCAGCACGCCGCGCGCCCGCGCCGCGTGCGTCAACGCCAGCTGCCGCACCAAAGCCGCCCGCTGCACGATGACGCCGCGCTGCTCACGGTAGCTCTTGGCCACCTCCGGCAGGAGCTGCTTCAGGCCCCGTCCGGTGACCGGATCGTCGGCAGGGAAATACGTGCCGCCGAAGAACGCCGAGCCGTCGGGTGTCAGGAACACGGTGACCGGATAGCCGCGCAGGCCGGCGAGCCACTGGACGGCCGCCTCATAGCGCTGGGCCACGTCGGGCCGCTCGTCGCGGTCGACGCGGACCGGCACGAAGAGCGAGTCGATCATCGCGCCCAGCGCGAGGTCGCCGTACACCTCCCGGTCCATCACGGCACACCAGCGACACTCCTCGGCGCCGACGTACAGGAGAATCGGGCGGTCGAGCCGCGCGGCGAGGGCGAATGCCTCGCGCCCCCATGGCTGCCAGCTCACGGGCTGGCGCGCGGCGCGTGTCAGGTAGTGGGTGGTGGATTGGGCCATGCGGTTGGTGAGCGGCCCGTGCTCGGAGACGCAAGCGCTTGCGGCGAGCGACAGGGTGAGCCAGGGCAGGGTTCGCATGGATGCGGCGCCTTCAACATACCCTGCCGTTCGGCGGCGCGTTCCCCCCCCCAAAAAACAGCGACCTGGAAGTGCGCGCCGGCGAGGTCGGGCGTGCGGTCCCTCCCTCTACGCGTGCGCAGCATTCCAGGTCGCCGTGCAGTTTGTGCATTTGACGCCGGTTCGTCAATAGGGCGCCGATGCAACACCCGCCGGGCGAGTGAGACGTAGTTATAGTTGGGGTATGCCCGAGGAGACCCGTATCACTCCGAAACCGAACGGGCCGCTCGTCGTGCAAGGCCCGGTGAAGATCGTCACGCCGGACGGCCGCGAGCTGCCGGTACCCCCCCGGAAGGACGGCCGACCGGCGGAAGTCGTTGTCCTGTGCCGTTGTGGGGGATCGGCCACGAAACCGTTTTGTGACGGAACTCACAAACGCAATGGCTTCAGCGACACCCCCCAAGCGAGCCCCGCTCCCACGCCTTAAGTAGGCCGTATTATGTTGTCACCGTCGTCCTGCCCCCCTGCCCCCTGCCCCCGAATGGAGGAGCGACATGGCGAAGGCTGGCAAAGCCCCGATGGCCGCCGACGAAGGGTACTGCGTGAAGTGCAAGGCGAAGCGGAAGATTTCGAACGCCCAGCAGGTTAAGATGGCCAATGGCCGGCCGGCCCTGAAGGGCGTGTGCCCGGTGTGCGGCACGGGGATGTTCAAAATCCTGCCGCCAAAGTGAGCCTGACTCGATCCGACAACCTCGGGCCCCCGGTCGCGTGAGCGGCCGGGGGCTTCTCGCTAGGGTGCCACCCGCCGGGTCCCGTTCCCCTGGTAGGCGTAGCGGAAGGTGATGCACGCCGTCCCGGCGTCCCGGCAGTAGTAGGTGAGCAGCTCGAGTTTGGCGTACTTCCCCCGGGGGGTCCGCACGCCGTAGACGTGGTGTTTCGAGGTCAGCAGATGGCTGAGCATGCTGTAGGCGTACCACTTCCCGACGGCGGGATTGGTGGAGTCCGGTGCGGGGCTCTTGTCGGCGTAGCCTGTGGCCGGGAGCTCGACGACGGAGTCGAACGGCAGCGGTCCCAGGTCGACGATGCCGCCGCCCGGCGCGGTAATCAGGTGGAAGCGACGAAAGGCCAGGTCCCAGGGCCCGGAATCCACGGTGGCGTTCCGGCCGAAGTCGAACCGGCGCCACCGATCCGTGGCCGAGGCGTCGAGCGTATAGGTCCCCGGGCCGACGAGCGAGTCGCCTACGACGGCGGGCGGGGCCCTGGTCAGCGCGAAGGCGGGATACTCAGGGCTCGTGAGCGACCCGATCACGAGGGACGCGACGAGCAGCAGGAACGCGGCACCGATCACGAGCACGAGGATGGGTGGGCGCGCGGCTCCGCTCCGCCCGGTCACGCCTCGGCCATGAAGGGGTAGCGGAAGGTCCGGGGCGGGACGAAGTTCTCTTTCAGGGCGCGCGGACTGACCCAGCGGATCAGGTTGAGCAGGCTGCCGGCCTTATCGTTGGTGCCGCTGGCGCGGGCTCCGCCGAAGGGCTGCTGTCCCACCACCGCGCCCGTCGGCTTGTCGTTTACGTAGAAATTTCCGGCGGCATAGCGGAGCGACGCCTGGGCCTCGTCCACGGCGCGGCGGTCCTGTGCGAACACCGCACCGGTGAGGGCGTACGGGGACGTCTGGTCCACCAGCCGCACGGTCTCCGCCCAGCGACCCTCCGGATATACGTACAGCGAGAGCACGGGACCGAAGATCTCCTCGCACATGGTGCGATACGCGGGGTTGTCGGTCTGGATGAGGGTCGGCTCGATGAAGTAGCCGTCCGCATCGTCCGCGCCACCGCCGGCGAGCACTGTGACGCCCGGTGTGTGCTTGGCAGCGTCGAGGTAGCCCTTGATCTTGTCGAACGCCTTTCGGTCGATGACCGCGCCCATGAAGTTTGTGAAATCGGCCGGGTCGCCCATCTTCACCTCGTCGAGCGTCGCGAGCACCCGCTCCCGCAGCCGGGGCCACAAGGTGTCCGGCACGTAGGCGCGCGAGGCGGCGCTGCACTTCTGCCCCTGGTACTCATACGCCCCCCGCACTATGGCCGCCGCGAGGGCGTCCACGTCGGCGCTGGCGTGCGCCAGGATGAAGTCCTTGCCGCCCGTCTCTCCCACCAGCCGCGGGTAGCCGGCGTAGCTCGAGAGACGTTCGCCCACGCGGTTCCAGAGCGCCTGGAACACCTCCGTGGAGCCGGTGAAGTGGATCCCGGCAAGGGCGCGGTCGAGCAGCAGACTATCGGAGATCTGCACCGCTGGGCCGGGCACGAAGTTGATGACGCCCGGTGGCAGGCCGGCTTCCTCGAGCAGCTTGAGGATGAAATAGTTCGAGAAGACCGCCGTCGCGGCCGGCTTCCAGACCACGGTGTTGCCCATGAGCGCGGGCGCCGTGGGGAGGTTGCCGCCGATCGACGTGAAGTTGAACGGGGTGATCGCGTACACGAACCCCTCGAGCGGGCGGTAGTCGAGGAAGTTCCAGGTACCGGGCGCGGAGATCGGCTGCTCGGCATACAGCCGCTCCGCGAAGTGCGGGTTGAAGCGCCAGAAATCGATCAGCTCGCACGCCGCATCGATCTCCGCCTGGTGCGCGGTCTTCGACTGCCCGAGCATCGTCGCCGCATTGACGATGGGGCGGTACCGCGTGGCGAGGAGCTCCGCTGCTTTGAGGAAAACGGCCGCGCGGCGCCCCAGGTCCCACCCGGACCAGTCGTGCCACGCTTCGCCCGCCGCCGCGATCGCCGCCCGCACCTCCGCCGGCCCTCCCTGATGCACCTTGGCGAGCACGTGGTGGTGGCAGTGGGGCATCACGGCGTCGATGGTCTTGCCGGTGCGGACCTCCTTTCCGCCGATTACGAGCGGGATCTCCAGTTGGCGGGAGGAGAGGTCCTTGAGCGTCCGCTTCAGCTCCAGGCGCTCGGTGGTACCGGGGGCGTAGGAGAGGACTGGCTCGTTGACCGGAACCGGTATCATGGGAGTGGCGTTCATGGGAGGAATCTAATTGCGGATTGCGGATTGCGGATTGCGGAATCCTTCCGCGACGCAACCCAATCCGCAATCGACAATCCGAAATCCGCAATATGATCCATCCCCAAACCCGCATCGGCCACGTCCACCTTACGGTGGCCGACCTGGACCGCGCCCTCGGGTTCTATCGGGATGTGCTCGGCTTCGAGGTCACGACGCGGTACGGCACCGATGCCGTGTTTCTCTCAGCCGGCGGCTACCATCACCACATCGGCCTCAATACCTGGGCGGGCCGGGGGGCGTCGCCCCCGCCTCCGGGGACGACCGGGTTGTACCACCTCGCCATCCTGTTGCCCGATCGACGGGCGCTCGCGGCCGTCGTGCGAGGGATCATCGACGCGGGGATCCCGCTCGAGGGCGCCGCAGACCACGGCGTCAGCGAAGCCGTGTACCTGCGCGACCCCGACGGCAACGGTGTCGAGCTGTATCGCGACCGACCGGAAAGTGAATGGCCGCGCGCACCCGACGGGCAGCTCGTCATGTACACGCGGCCACTCGACGTCGCGGCGCTAGTGGCTGCGCAATAGCTCCGGCGACACGGTCGCCGCCACGATCGGCTGCACCGGCAGCCGTTTCTCCCAGCGCGCCAGCAGCTCCGGCAGGTTCGCCAGCTCGAACGCGGAGACCGCGATCACGGCGGACCCCTGCATCAGGTCCGCGGCGATGGCCTTGTCGTAGGTGTCCGACTGGGAGTGATGCGTGTGGTTGTAGCCGCGGGTGAGCTGGTTGAAGTTGAACCCCGGCACGCCGTAGGGGATGAACGACAGGTGATCGGTGCCGCCCTTGACGGCGTCGGTGATGGTATCGGCGTTGAGGCGGTGGACCGGCGCGAGCAGCGTGCGCCACAGGGCGTAGGCTTCCAGGTGACCCTGCAGCGCCATCCCGGTGATGGCTCCCGCGCCGTTATCGAGCACGATCACCGCCTGGACCGAATCCGCGTCCGCGGCGTGCGCCTCGGCGTATTTCCGCGAGCCGATCAACCCCTGTTCTTCTCCCGTGAAGAGAATGAAGCGGACGGTGCGTTTCGGCTTGAGCCCCGATTGCGCGATGATGCGGGCGGCTTCCAACGTGGCGATGGAGCCGGTGCCGTTGTCGGTCGCGCCCGTCCCCAGGTCCCAGGAATCGAGGTGCGCGCCCACGATCACGACCTGCCCTGGGCGCTCGCTCCCCCGCAGCTCGGCGACCGTGTTCCACTGCGGCACTGAGTCCTTCATGTTCAGCGTGTTCTGGATGTTCGCCTCGAGGCGGGGCGTCACGCCCGCTGCGAGCAGCCGGTCGAACAGCGCGTACTCCTCGTGAGCCACGACGACCTGCGGCAGCGGCAGGACCCGCGTGGGCGAGCCGCTCATGTTGAGCAGGTCCTGCTCTTTGCCGGCATCGAGCAGGATGCCGAGCGCTCCGGCGTTCCGCAACAAGAACGGCTGATCGGTGTTGAACTGCATGATGCGGGCGCGGGTAGCGGAATCGAGGCGCTGTCCACCTCCCACGAATCCGCGGAACGCCGCCCGTTGCCGCTCCGAGTCGGCCGCCGTCATCGGGGGCCCGTCGTTGTTCCACACGAACTGGGGCGGCCGCAACATGACCCAGGCGCCCTTCACTCGGGCCCTGTTCGCCTCAATGCTCTCGGCCGTGCTGGCGTCGATGCGCACCACCGGCCCGCTCACGGTCTTGCCATTCGTGCCCGGCGCCCACGCCCAGCTCGCGGCCACGACGTCGTGCATGCGGGGCGCGACGAGGCGCATCCACATCGGCCCCCGGGTCCACGTGCCGCCGAAGTTCCACTGCTCGAGGCGCGCGTCGAGTCCGTACTCCTTGAATTTGGCCAGCGTCCAGTCGTTGGCGGCGCGGGCGGCGGGCGAGCCGGTCAGGCGAGGCCCGACGACGTCGGTGAGGTGCTGCAGGTTCGCCATCGCCTGCGAGTGGGTGAGGGCCTGATCGATGAGCACGCCTGCCCCGCTCGTGTCCACCGTCGGGGTCTGGGCGGCAACGGGTCGGGGAGCGAGCGCGACGAGCAACGCGGTCGCCGCGGCGATACATGAGCGGTTCACGGGAGTCCCTCTCAGGAAGTCCGTATTCCCTAACGTTACGCGCGGCGGGGGAGACGCGTTAGGCGGCGGACGGCTCTCCTGCCCGGCGCGCATCCACGGAGCGTTGCGGTGGGACGGGGAGGGTCACGGTGACGGTCGTGCCGCCGCCGGGGCGCGAGTCGACGGCGATGCTGCCTCCGAACATGTTGCGCACCACGCTCTGCACCACCACCAGCCCCATCCCGCTTCCCTCCCCAAACTCCTTGGTGGTGAACCCCGGCTCGAAGATGCGCTCCAGGTCTTCGGCGCGGATGCCCGCGCCCTCGTCACGCACGGTGAGCCGCAGCGACCCGGCGGTCTGCTCCAGGCCCACGCGGATGGGCGCCTGCCGACCGATGCTGGCATCGGCTGCGTTCCGGATCAGGTTCACGAGCATGTCGTACAGCGCGTTCGGGTCGCCCTTGAGATAGACCTCCTCGAGCGTGAAGGCGAACTCGAGGGGGATTTTCTTGTCCTTGAGGACGCGGCTCTCGAGCGTGCAGCAGGAGCGGACCACCCGTACGGCGTCGAACCGCTCCGACCGCGCCAGCGTGCCCCGGGCGCGGTCCTTGATGGCACGCAGGAAGTTGACCCCGCGGTCGATATCGTCGACGACCTGACCCAGCTCGTCGAGCATCTCGAGCCGACGCGCGGCGGCGACCTCGGTCCAGCGGCCCAGGGCCTCCATGGCGAGCTGCAGGCCGGCGCGCGCCGCCGTCAACGGATTCGACACCTCGTGCGCGATGATCCCCGGCAACGTGGCCAGGTCCTGCAGCGGGTCCGTCCGCTTGGGAACGGGTGCGGCTGGCAGCTCGCGACGGTCGAGCAGCCCGAGGCAGAGGCCCGCGAGCTCGAGCGTGAGGCGCTCCCGGCTGCGGCGTTCCCGCCCCTCGGGGGGCGGAGACGGCGGGCGGGTGCGCACCGGGGCGACCACCCAGTACCCCTCAGAGGCACGGGAGCCTACGAAGCGGCTGCCCTGGACGATCTGGATGCCCCAGCGCCGCAGCGTGGAGTCGACGTCGAGCTTGCTGTCGTGATGGGCCGGGGCGGGGGCGCTCGAAGCCTGGGGCTCGAGCTCGGCGCGCGCCGACACTTCCCACACCGTGACGGGCCGGCCGCCCAGCGCGATGCTCGCTTGCCGCAGGATCTCGCGCCTGCCCTCAACGAAGGTCTCTGGTCCGCTCACCGAGGCTCCGCCGGTCACCACCGGCATGCATAAGGGGGGCGCGTATCTACATATGCGATATCCGTGCCGTTGCGTCAAGCAACGGGGCTTGAAGCCCTTTGGCGGGCTGTCGTTGCGTGACGTATTCTTCTTTTCATGCTGCCCACCGGAGCCCAACCGGTCGTCCGGGCCGCAGTCGAGGGCCCGCGCGAGCGCGAGCGCATCCGTACGCTCGTGGTCTCCGACCACGACGATCTCGCCGCCCTCCTCGCCGAGCGCATCGTCGACACGATCCGGCGCGGGGTGGCTGCGAACGGCCGCTGCGTGCTGGGGCTCGCCACCGGCAGCACCCCGCTCGGGATCTACCGTGAGCTGATCCGGCGGCACCGGGCAGGGGAAGTCGACTTCGCGGCGGTGACGACGTTCAACCTCGACGAGTACTACCCGATGGTGCCCGACAGCCCGCACAGCTACCGGCGCTACATGTGGGAGAACTTCTTCGCCCACGTGAACATCAAGCCGGAGAGCGTGCACATCCCCGATGGGAGCACGCCGCGCGAGCGCCTGGCGGAGCACTGCGCGGCGTACGAGCAGGCCATCGTCCACGCCGGCGGCATCGACGTCCAGATTCTGGGGATCGGCAAGAGCGGGCATATCGGCTTCAACGAGCCCGGCTCCCCGCCGGACTCGCGCACGCGGCTGGTGACGCTCGACACGGTCACACGCCGGGACGCGGCGGCGGATTTCTTCGGCGAGGACAACGTGCCGCGCGAGGCGATCACGATGGGCGTGGCGACGATCCTCCAGGCCCGGGAGATCGCCCTGATCGCCACCGGCGAGCACAAAGCGGACGTCGTGCAGCGTGCCGTGGAAGGCGAGCCGTCCCCCGACGTCGCCGCCACGTTCCTGCAAGGCCACCCCCACGCCGCGGCATACCTCGACCTGGCGGCGGCGGCGGAGCTGACGCGCATCAAGACCCCCTGGCTGCTCGAGCCGGTGGAGTGGACGCCCGCCATGACCGAGCGCGCCGTCGTGTGGCTCGCCGAGCAGGCGGGCAAAGCGGTCCTGAAGCTCACCGCCCGTGACTACTCGGAGAACCACCTGAGCCCGTTGCTCGCGAAATACGGCGCCCCGGGACCGGTCAACGGCATCGTGTTCAACCGGCTGCGGGACAAGATCCGGGGTCGCCGCAAGCTGCCGTCGCGCCAGCGCATCCTCGTCTTCTCACCGCATCCGGACGACGACGTGATCTCAATGGGCGGGATCCTGCGCAAGCTGTGGGAGAACGAAAACGCAATCGTCGTCGCCTACATGACGAGCGGCAACATCGCCGTTTTCGATCACGACGTGCAGCGGCAGCTGGACTTCGTGGAGCGCGCCGCCGAAGCGCTCGGGATCGACCGCGCGGCGGTGCGGCGGGTACGCGACGCGGTCGAGGCGAGTTTCGAGCGCAAAGGGCCGGGGGGCATCGATCTGCCGGTCGTTCAAGACTTGAAGCAGATGATCCGCGAGGCGGAGGCGATCTCGGCGCTCGAGTCCGTGGGGCTGCCGCGCGGCGCCGCCCGGTTCCTCAATTTGCCCTTCTACCGCACGGGCGAAGTCCGCAAGCGCCCGATCGGGGACGAGGACGTCGCGCTGGTGCGCGCGCTCCTCGAGGAAGTGCGCCCCGACCTCGTGTTCGTCGCGGGCGACTTGTCCGATCCGCACGGCACGCACCGGATGTGCAAGGCGGCGGTGGAGCGCGCCCTGGAAGGCTACACCGCGACCCGGCCTCAGGTCTGGCTGTACCGCGGCGCGTGGCAGGAGTGGCCCATCACGCAGGCCGACGTGCTGGTGCCGCTGTCGCAGGACGAGCTGCGGGCCAAGATCTTCGCCATCTTCAAGCACCAATCGCAAAAGGACACGGCCCCCTTCCCCGGGGGGCACGACGACCGGGAATTCTGGCAGCGGGTCGAGGCCCGCAACATCGAGACAGCGGCGCGGGCGGACCGGCTGGGGCTGCCCGAGTACTTCGCGATGGAGGCGTACGTGGTGGACCGTGACGGCCCCCCGGGACGCTGAAGCCCGGGCCGCCTCGCGGCGCCTCCTGGCAACGAGCGAGCGGGAGCTGCAGCGGATCGTTCTCGACATGCACGACGGCCCGGTGCAGGACATCTTCGCGGCCCTGTCACAACTGCAGGTGCTCGAGCGCTCGCTCGCCGGCGATGCCATGGCGCAGCAGCGCGCCAATCAGGCGGTGCAGCTGCTGGAGCGCGCGCTCGGCGAGATCCGCAACTTCATCGGGGCGTTTCGGCCGCCGGGCTTCGAGCGCCGCGCCTTGGGCGAGATCGTCGAGGGACTGGCCGTGCAGCACGAGACGCTCACCGACCAGGGGGTCGAGCTCGACCTCCCGACCGACCTCGGCGACTGCGCGCTCCCGACCAAGATCGCGATCTACCGCATCCTGCAGGAAGCACTCGCCAACGGCCACCGTCACTCCGGGGCCTCGCGCCAGCGGTTGACGGTCCACCGGCGCGGCAGCGCCATCGCGCTGACGGTCTCGGACGACGGCAAGGGCTTCGACCCCCAGCGGGTGCTGGCGAGTGAAGCGGACGTCGGCGTGGAGGGCGGACACTTCGGGCTGCGGGGCATCCAGGATCGCGTGGCGATGCTGGGCGGATCGTTCGCGATCGACAGCGCCCCGGGGCGCGGCACCTCGCTCACCGTCACCCTGCCGGCGGAGTGACAAACCCGCCGTGATCCGCGTCCTCCTGGCGGACGACCACGCGATCGTGCTCGAAGGGCTGCGGGCGCTGCTCGACGGCGAGCCCGACATCAAGGTCGCCGCCTGGACCACCGACGGCACAGAGGTCTTGAAGCTCGTCCAGCAGCACAAGCCCGACGTCGTGGTGCTCGACCTCGAGCTGACGAGCATCAAGGGCACGGCGGTGATCGCCGCGCTGCGAGACCGTCCGTCCGCGCCCAAGGTGCTGGTCCTGACCGCGTACAACGACGGTGACTCGCTCCGCTCCGCGCTCGACGCGGGGGCGGACGGGCTGGCCTTGAAGACCGAGTCCCCGCAGCAGACCCTCACGGCCATCCGACAGGTGCACGGCGGTCAGCTCGTGTTCCCGCAGGCGGCGCGGCGCTGGATCGAAGGCCGGGCCGCGGGCGCCCCCGGCGATCTGACGCCGCGCGAGCGCGAGGTCTGGAGCCTCGTCGCCGCGGGGCTCACCAACCCGCAGATCGCCGAGCGGCTCGGCCTCTCGGACAACACCGTCAAGTTTCACGTGCAGCATCTGTTCTCGAAGCTGGGGGTCAAGAACCGCACGGAGGCGGCGCTCAAGTACGCGCACGGCCCGCCCCGGTAGGGTCTCGTTCGTACTTGACAAGGTGTAGTTCCAGCCGGAAACTCAAGCCTCCACCACCGGCCCGAGGGAGTTTATGACCGCTCCTGCGCTGTCCATGAAGGAACTGCGCCGCGTCGTCATCGCGGCGGCAGTTGGCAACGTGATCGAGTGGTACGACTTCTACATCTTCGGGAGCCTCGCCGCCCTGCTGTCGGTCAAGTTCTTCGAGCAGGGTCCTGGTGGAGGCGCGCTCATCCGCACCGTAGGGACGTTCACCGCCGGGTTCCTGATCCGGCCGCTCGGGGCCTTCGTGTTCGGCCGCGTCGGCGACATCGTGGGCCGCAAGTACACCTTCCTCATCACCTTGAGCGGCATGGGACTGTCGACGGCGCTCATCGGCGCCGTGCCGAGCTACGCCAAGATCGGCGCGGCGGCAGGCTTCATCCTCTTGTTCCTGCGCCTGATCCAAGGGTTGTGCCTGGGCGGCGAGTACGGCGGCGCGATCACCTATGTCGCGGAGCACGCGCCGGATGAGAAAAGGGGCTACTACACCGGCTGGCTGCAGACCTCGCCGACGCTCGGAATCGTCGTGTCCCTGATCGTCATCATCGCCACGCGTGAGATGTTGGGGACCGAAGCGTTCAACGCGTGGGGATGGCGCATCCCGTTCCTGCTCTCGCTGCTCATGGTCGCGATCGCCATCTATATCCGACTGCAGCTGCAGGAGACGCCGATCTTCCAGGCCATCAAGGCCAAGGGGCAGACGTCGAGCAATCCGTGGCGCGAGGCGTTCTGGAGTCAGAACATCAGATACGTGCTGATCGCGAGCGTCGTGGTGATCGGCGAGGGAGTAGTGTGGTACAGCGGCCAGTTCTGGGCGCTGTATTTCATCCAGCAGGTGCAGAAGCCCGACGTGTTGCACCCCGCCATCATCACGGGTGCGGCGCTGCTGCTCGCCACGCCGTCGCTCATCTTCTTCGGCTGGCTCTCGGATCGGATCGGCCGGAAGCCGATCATCCTGGGCGGCTTCTTCCTCGCGGCCGTCACGTACTACCCGCTCTATACGGCGTTAGGGAACGCCGCCAACCCCGCCAGCATCAACTATCCGCTGTCGATCTTGATCGTCGCGATCATGGTCAGCTACGTGGGGATGGTGTACGGACCGATCGGCGCGTTCCTCGCCGAGTACTTCCCGGCGCGCATCCGCTACTCATCCGTGTCGGTCCCCTATCACATCGGCAACGGCTGGGGCGGCGGACTGGTGCCCGTCATCACGACCGCGGCGTACGTGACCGCGCAGAACGCGGGCCTATCGATGTCGCAGAGCCTGGGGCACGCCCTGGTCTATCCCATCACCGTACCGGCAGTGGCGTTCCTACTCGGCCTGTTCTTGATGCCGGAGACGCGCAAGATCAGCATCTGGCAGCCGGCGGAGGTACGCGCCGGCGCCAGAGGGTAACACAGGATCTCGCGTAGGGACGCAGGGTCTATCGTAGGGGCGCAGCGTGCTGCGCCCCTACGACGTTGTGCGTCATGCCCCGCAGCGAATAATCGAGCAGCTGGATCGTGTGCAAGACCGGTATCGTACGCCCCACGCGCGCCAGCCCCGCACCGAGCTGCAGCAGGCACCCCGGATTCCCAGAGACGATCACGTCGGGGTCGGTCGCGAGGCAGGCCCGGACCTTGCGATCGCCCAAGTCAGCGGCGGCGCGGGGCTCGATGAGATTGAAGATCCCAGCCGAGCCGCAGCACAGCGCGGGGTCCGAGATCTCCACCAGCTCCACCTGAGGAATGGCGCCCAACAGACGGCGGGGCTGCTGGCGCACGTTCTGCGCGTGCTGCAGGTGGCAGGCATCGTGATACGCCACGCGCAGCGGCGCGCCCAGCGAATGGCGCGGCGCCCGGGGCTCGAGCTCGGCGAGGAGCTCGGAGACGTCCCGACACTTGGCGGCGAGCGCTCGGGCCCGCTCCGCGTAGGCCGGATCATCTCGCAGCAGGTGCCCGTATTCCTTCATCGTGGAGCCGCAGCCGGCGGCGTTCGTCACGATGGTATCCACGTCGGCGCCCGCGAACGCGTCGATCAGGCGACGTGCCGCCTCGAGCGCCTGCTGCTCCATCCCCGCGTGCACCATCAGCGCGCCGCAGCACCCCTGATCGGGCGGGACGACGACTTCGCAGCCCTCCGCGGCCAGCACGCGCGCGGTCGCCGCGTTCACGTCGGCAAAGAAGACGCGCTGCACGCACCCCAGTAACAAGCCCACGCGACGGCGGCGCTCGCCCTGCGCGGGTACACGCGGCGGCAGCCGCGTGCCCCGTGCGCTCAGCGTCAGGTCCGGCAAGAGCGACTCCATAGCGGAGAGCCGCGGTGGGAGCAGGCCCGGCAGCCCGAGGCGACGCGCCAGCGCGCGCAGGCCGGAGCGCTGGTAGAGCCAGAGCGGCAAGGTCAGGGCGCGCAGCCGGCCCGGATGTGGAAACAGCGCAAAGATCATCCGGCGGAACAGGCGATCGGCGAACGACCGGGAGTAATGACGCTCGATCTGCGCGCGCGTCGCCTCGATCAGCTTGTCGTACTGCACGCCCGATGGGCACGCGGTGAGGCACGCCATGCACCCGAGGCAATGGTCGAAATGGCCGACGTAGGTGCTCGTCATCTGGGCGTTGCCTTCGGCGCCGAGCTTCATCAAGTAGATCCGCCCGCGCGGGGAGTCCATCTCCTCACGCCAGGTGAAGTACGTCGGGCAGGTGGGCAGACAGAAGCCACAATGCACACACTGGTCGATCAGTGCCGCCGCGGGCGGGTGATGCTCGTCGAAGATCGATAGCGGCGACATCACAGGCCTCCCACGAACCGACCGGGGGAGAGGGTCCCTCCTGGGTCGAGTTGTTGCTTGACGCGTTGGAACAGCGGCAGCGCGTCGCCCGGAGAGCCCCACACGTCAAACCGCGCCTTCACGTCCTCCGAGCCGCGTAAGACCACGAGCGTGCCGCCCCGCCGTTCCACCGCCGCCCGCAGCCGTTGCAACGCCGTGACCAGCGTGTCGGACGTGGCGCCTTCCAACCGGAAGTGCCCGACTCCCAGGCCCTGGACCACGGCACGCCAATCCAGGGACGGCGCGGTGCAGGCGTCTCGCAGCTCGGTGCAGAACGCTCGGACGTCGGTCGGCAGCGCGCTGAAGGTGCCTACGACCGCCGGGTCAGTCCCCTGCCACAGCTCCTCGCGGGTCCGCCACACGGCGGCAGGAGGATCGACGCGTGCCACATCGGCAGCGAGCCGCAGCAGCTCGTCCTGCTGCGAGTCCAGCCCCGCGCGCGTCCCCTCGAAGCCCACATCGAGCCCCGGCTCGGCCGATCGACCGGCCCGTACTTGCAGCGACACGAAAGCGAGCTGCGAGTGCTGAATGGCGAGCGCCAGCTCGCACAGCGGCTCCAGGCGCGGCGCGGTGAACGTGAGGGTGCGCGTCTCGTGAGGGAGCGGATGCAGCCGGAACACCGCCTGCGTGATCACCGCCAGCGTTCCGAACGATCCGGTCGCGAGCTTCGGCAGGTCGTAGCCGGCCACGTTCTTCACCACTTTGCCGCCGCTCTTCGCCACGGTGCCGTCGGCCAGCACGAGCGTGACCCCGATGATCAAGTCGCGCAGCGCGCCGAATCGCGCGCGCAGCGGCCCGTTGTCGTTCGCGGCGAGGATCCCACCGATGGTCGCGCGCTCGGGCCAGAGCGGATCGCACGCGAGCCGCTGGCCGTGCTCGGCGAGGGGGTGCTGCAGCCGCGCGACCGTGCAGCCGGCCTCGACCGTCGCTGTCATGTCGCCCCAGGCATGCTCCAGCACGCGATCGAGCCGCACCGTGGAGAGCACCAGGTCGGCACGTCGCGGCGGCCGGCCCCAGTCGAGCTTCGTCCCGCCGCCGCGCGGAATCACGGCCAGACCGTCGCGGCTCGCGTCACGCAGCAGCGTCGCCACTTCGTCCACGCTGCCGGGCTCGACGACGCTCGCCATGGCCAAGCGTCAGAAGAGCTGCGCGATCCCCGCCGTCTCGAGCGGATGCGGCTGGTAGGGGCCCGTCTTTTCCGCGCACAAGCGGGGACGCGGGAACACCTTGGTGGGATTCGACAACCGCTCGGGATCGAAGGCGCAGCGCACCCGCTGCATGGTGTCGAGGTCCGGCTCGGCGAACATCACGGGCATGAACGCCTTCTTTTCCTCGCCGACGCCGTGCTCGCCGGTGATCGAGCCTCCAGCCTTGACGCACAGCTCGAGAATGCTGAACGCCAGCCGCTCGGCGCGCCCCTCCTGGCCCTCGATGCGCGCGTCGTACAGCACCAGGGGATGCAGATTGCCGTCGCCCGCGTGGAACACGTTGGCCACGCGCAGGCCGGCCTGCCCGCTCAACCGCTCGATCTCGCTCATCACTTCGGGCAGGGCCGTGCGCGGAATGACGCCGTCCTGCACGATGTAGTTGGGCGAGATCCGCCCCATGGCGGCGAAGGCGGCCTTGCGACCTTTCCAGACCGCGGCGCGCTCCTCCTCCGACTGCGCCAGCCGGATCTCCCATGCGCCGCAGGAGGTACAAATCGCCCGCACCTGGACCATGAGAGCGGCCACCTCCGCGGCCGGCCCGTCGAGCTCGACCAGGAGCAGGCCGCCGCAGTCCGGATAGTTGGGGTGCACCGCCGCCTCGGCCGCCCGGATCGCCAGGTTGTCCATCATCTCGATCGCGGCCGGCAGGACGCCGGCGGCGATGATCCCGCTCACCGCCGCTCCTGCCTCGTTGGTCGAATGGAACGCCGCGAGCAGCGTCTGAATCAGGGCGGGTCGCCGCACCACGCGGAGAATCACTTTCGTCGCGATCCCGAGGGTGCCTTCGGACCCGACAAACACACCGCACAAATCGTATCCGGGTCGATCGAGCGTGGGGCCGCCCAGGTGCACGAGCGAGCCGTCCGGGAGCACCACCTCCAGACCGAGGACGTGCGTGGTGGTGAACCCGTACTTGAGGCAGTGGGCGCCCCCCGAATTCTCGGCGACGTTGCCCCCGATGGAGCACACCTGCTGCGAGGAAGGATCGGGGGCGTAGAAGTAGTGCGGCCAGACGGCCTGGGTCACGCTCAGGTTGAGCACGCCCGGCTCCACCACGACCCGGGCATTCGAGATGTCCACCTCGAGGATGCGATTCATCCGCGTCAGACTGATGACGATGCCGTGCTCGATCGGCAGGGCGCCGCCGGAGAGCCCTGTACCGGAGCCCCGCGCGACGAAGGGGATGCGCGCCTCGTGGCAGACGCGCACGACGGCCTGGACCTGCTCCGTCGAGGTGGGCAGGACGACGGCGGAAGGGAGCACGCGGAAGTTCGTGAGGCCGTCGCACTCATAGGTGCGCAACTGCTCCGGCTCGGTGAGCAGCCCGTCGCCGCCGACGATGGCCCGAAACCGGTCCAGAATGCGGGTATCCATCACTTCACGATCGTCAGCCCGTGCGGCACGGCGGCCGGGAAGACGTACGCGTACAGCAACACGATCAATCCGACGATCGCACCAAGCGCTATCGAATGCCAGAACACGTATCGGAAGATCATTCCTTCGTTGCCCACCTGGTTCGTCGCCGACGTCGCCACGGTGATCGATTGCGCGTCCACCATCTTGCCCATCACGCCGCCGGCCGAGTTGGCGGCGCACATCAGCACCGAGTCGAGCCTGAGCTGGTCCGCCGTGATCCGCTGCAGGCTGCCGAACAGCGCGTTGGACGAGGTGTCACTGCCGGTGAGCGCGACGCCCAGCCACCCGAGATACGTGCCGAAGAACGGGTACAGCCATCCGGTTCGCGTGAACGCCAGGCCGAGCACCGCATCGAGCCCCGAGTAGCGGGTGGTGAACCCCAGTCCCAGCATGAACGAAATCGCGATCACCGCCAGCCTCATGCGCTTCAGCGTGTACCAGAAGATCTTGGCGAGCTGGACGGGCCCTACGCCGAGCACGAGACCCGCGATGATCGCGGCGATGAAGCATCCCGTCCCCGTGGCCGACAGCCAATTGAAATCGTAGCGCGCCGCCTCGGGCGTCAGCTTGGTCACGACCGGAGCGGCGCGGGTCACCGCATTGTGCAGCAAGGGGACGTTCCAGATGGGCGTCGTGGCCTTGTTGATGGCGCCCTTGATCGCCGGCAGGCCCCACACGAGGACGGTGAGCGACAGGATCGCGAACGGCATCCAGGCTTTGGCGACCTGCCCGGCCGTGTGCTTGGGCGCTGTCGCGGGATTGCCTCTCGCCTGCCCCACCGGCGCCGCCGCCCGCTCGTCCTCGAAGCGCCAGATGCGCTTGGGCCGCCAGAACCGTAGGAAGACAACCGTCGCGAGCAACGAGACGACGCCGCCCGCGATGTCGACGAGGTTCGAGTCCACGTGATTGGACCAGAGATACTGCGTCAGGCTGAACGAGACCCCGACCACCAGAATGGCGGGCAGCACCTCGAACGTTTCGGCCCAGCCCACCATCGCCCGCACCAGCCAGAAGGGCACGATGAGACCCGTGATCGGCAGAATTCGGCCGATCATGGCGCTCAGGTCGGACTCCGGCAGGCCCGACACCGCCGCCAGTGTGTGCACGGGGGTCCCGATGGCGCCCCACGCCACCGGCGATGTGTTGGCGATGAGGTTGAGCGCCGCCGCGTGGAACGGCTTGAACCCGAGGCCGATCATGAAGGCCCCGGCGATCGCCACCGGCGCCCCGAACCCCGCCGCACCCTCGATGAACGCGCCGAAGCAGAACGCGACCAACAGGACCTGGAGCCGGCGGTCCGGCGTGATCCCCGCGACCGACTCCTTCATGATCTCGAACTGGCCGGTGTGGACGGAGATGTCGTACAGATAGACCGCCGCCAGCACGATCCAGGCGATCTTCACCACGCCGAACGCGACCCCGTACAGAAAGCTCATCCCCGCCAGCTGGACCGGCATCCCGAAGATCCCGACCGCGACGAGGACGGCCGTGGCGGCCCCGCCAATCGCACACCAGTGCGGCTTCACCCGCAGCCCCGCCAGCATGCCGAACAGCACGAGGATCGGCAACGCCGCGACGAGAGTGGAGAGGATCCAGCTGTGCAGCGGATCGTAGACCTGGGTCCAGGTCATGGCGCTCTCCTTTTTGTCGGTCGCTACTTCACCGTGAACCTCACCGTGTCGACGACGAGCGGCTTCAAGGGACGATGCTTCGAGTCCGCCACTACCGCGATTACCCGATGGGGACCGCGTTTCAGCGAGTCCAGGACGAACTCGGTCTGCCCGCGACCGAGGTGCAGTATCCCGGTCACGCCGCGTGGAATGGTGTCGTCGACCGGCGTCACATCGTGGTCCACGAACAGATGATGATGCCCCGTGCCGGGCCGCTCATCCGTGGCCGGGACGATCTCCACACCGGTAGCCTGAAGCGTGACCTTCACAGGTCCGCTCACCGTGGCGCCGTTGGCGGGCGTCGTGATCTTCACCTTCGCCGGCTTGCTCGCTTGTCCGTGCGTCACGCCGGGTAACAACGCCGCCGCGCCCAGCGCGAGCGCCAGCCTCGGAATCCAGAATCGCATGCTCCGCCTCCGTTGAAATCTCCCAGGGGATGTCTCGAGTGGGTGTAAACGACGGCGCCGGAACGAAACCGTCAAGGCTGGTCTTGCCCGAGCCGGACCGCCCACAGGACCGCGCGAATACGGGCGGCCGCATCGTGGCTGTGCCCGGCGACCCACACCGTGCCGTCGACCACTTCTGAAACCGCCGCGGCTGAGCTGTGCTCGCCCCCCAGCGTGCCCAGGTCCAGCATGCCCCCGTCCGGGGTGCGGAGAAATGCCCGGGTGACCGGGAGGCCGCGGGGGTCGGTCGCAGCGGTCTGGCTCACGCCCACGATGCAGCCGGCATCATTGATGTCGTTGGCGCAGCTCGTCCGCCCCCCGAGCGTCCCCAAGTCCACGGTGCCGAGCTGCTCCGTCCAGAGGAACGCGTGCCCGCTGCCGCCCACGATCGCGGTATGGTTGTTGATCGCGAGCGCCATGCTCGCGCTTGCCCCCAGGGTTCCAAGATCTCGCATGCCTTCGCCCACGGTCCAGAGGAAGGCGCGGGGCTGACCTCCAGGCGTCTCCGCGAAGCCCACCACCTCAGCGCGGTCGTTCACATCATGTGCGATGCTCGTCGCTCCACCCAACGTGCCGAGGTCGACCATGCGGCCCGGCTCGGGAATGAAGAAGGCGCGCTTCGCCGGAGCCCCGGCGACCCGGCTGTGCCCTACCGCCTGTCCCGGTCGATTGACGGCGAGCGCCTCGCTCTCGTTCCCCCCCAGCGTGCCGAGATCGACGCTCGTGCCCTCGGACAGGAGGTACGCGTGGAAGTCGCCGAAGCCCGTGTCCCCCCCGCCCACGATGTCGCCCACGTCGTTGATGTCGTTGGCCGAGGTGTTGACGCCGGTGAGGGGTTTCAGGTCCACGATTCCCAACCGCTCCTGCCAGCGGAACGCACGGGTCCGGCCCAGCGCGTCGCGGCTCGTGCCTACAGCGTGACCCAGCCGGTTCACCGCCTTGGCCTGGCTCACGGCGCCGCCCAGCGTGCCCAGCTCGTGAATCGAGACTACCGGCGGCCGAGCTGGGTGCTGGCCCACAATCCCGCCTCGACTGCGGCTTCCGCCGCGGGTCCCTCGAACCGGCGGACCAGGATCGCGGCGCGACCGTCCCGGTTGACCGCGACCATGTGGAGAATCGCGACCTGGCCCTCGGCGGGGCTGTACTTGAGTCGTAGCTGCGCCCCGCCGGCCTCCCCCGCCGAGCCGAGCCGAATCGTCGGCTGGGCGCGGCCGTTGTAGTCATCGACCCAGGCCTGCAGCACGTCCATCGCGTCCTTCTGACGTCCCTCGTCCGCCATATTCGCCCCCCTGTCCTAGGCGCGCGGCGCCTCACCCGGGTCGACGGTTTCGGTTCGAAGCTGGTTCACGATCGCGTCCGCCTGGCCGCTCTCCAGGAGCTGGTAGCGCGGCTCCCCTAGGAGGTCGCGGGCGATGGTCTGGGCGCAGTAGGCAGGGAGCCAGGCTGGATAATGACCGGGGGTGCCCCAGCCGCTCGTGTCGAACGCGGTGCGCCCATCCGTCACGCGCAGCAGGGCCATACATGCGTCCTTGGCGGCCGCCAGAGCGTCCCGGTCGAATTTCGCCGTGGCGAACAGGATTCCCGCCTCGACGTCCGCCTCCCCGAAACGATCCCGCAGCGACTCGATTTCGGCCCGGCCGACGGCCGCGTCCTGACGCCGGCAGGCGATCAGGACACGTCGGTGCCACGGCCCGCGGCTCACCGTGCCCTTCAGCTCCAGCAGATAGCCCCGCTCCGGCTCCGGCAGGGTCGCGCGCCGATGGACGCGCAGCTCGGACACGAGGAGCCCGACCTTGCGCAGCTCGCGCACGACGAGAATCTCGAAATGCTCCGGGGTGAGCTTCGGCAATTCCAGCATCGCTCGAGACGCTAGACGAAGAGCGGACGGGCCGCCAGACCCTCTCGAAAAATGGGGGTTGCGTCTCCCGAAGCGCCCGCCTATATCATCCGGCACGAGCGGACGGCTTAGACGCCTCGCGCACCCCACCCCACTCCAGAGCGCGGAGGATTCTATGCAGGTCAGTCGGCGTGACTTCTTGCGGCTCACCGCGAACGCCGGGGCGGGAACGGCCATCGGCGGACTGGTCGGGCTGGGTGCGACGCTGGCGCCGGCCACGGCGCGGGCGCAGGAGCTGCGGATCAAAGACGCGAAGACCACGCCGAGCATCTGTCCCTTCTGCTCGGTCGGGTGCGCCACCCTGATCCACACGGTCGACGGCAAGATCGTGAACATCGAAGGCGATCCGCGCAGCCCGCACAACGAGGGTACCCTCTGCCCCAAGGGCGCTGCGATCTACCAGCTCCACATGAATCCCAACCGGGCGACCAAGGTGCTGCACCGCAAGCCCGGGGCCAGCGACTGGGAAGTCGTGGAGCTCGAGTGGGCCATGGACCGCGTGGCCGAGCTGACCAAGAAGACGCGCGACGAGACGTTCATCGAAAAGCTCCCGAACGGGAAGCTCGTGAACATGACGCCGGCCATCTTCGCGCTCGGCGGCGCCACCTTGGACAACGAGTTCAACCACGTGTGCCAGAAATTCTGGCGCGGGCTCGGGGTCGTCGCCATCGAGAATCAGGCCAGGATATGACACAGCTCTAGCGTCCCCGGTCTGGGGACACGGTTCGGTCGGGGCGCGGCGACCCTGTATCCGCGCAACCTCGAGCACACCGACTGCTTCGTGATCATGGGCTCGAACATGGCGGAGTGCCATCCGGTGGCGTTCCGCTGGCCCATGAAAGCGAAGCTGAACGGGGCGAAGCTGATCCACGTCGACCCACGCTTCACCCGCACCAGCGCCGTCGCGGACCTGCACGTCCCGATCCGCGCCGGCTCGGACATCGCGTTCCTCGGCGGGCTGATCAATTACGTCATCAACTCGAAGCGGTGGAACTCGGACCCCTTCTTCAAGGAGTTCGCGGTCAACTACACCAACGCCGCGACGATCATCACCGACGACTTCAAAGACACGGAAGATCTGGAGGGCGTCTTCTCGGGGCTGGTGAAGTTCTCGGAGCCGCCGTTCTGGCCCTACAACGGGCTCGAGGGTCGCTACGACAACGCCACCTGGCAGTACAAGCGCACACCCAAGCCCGCCGCCCGCGTCGAAATCACCGTCACAACCGCAGCGACAGGGTCGACGACGAAGGATCTGATCGCCAAGCGCGCCGGCCCGCCGTTCGACGACCTGGTGCGGTCGCTCAAGCCCGGGCCCGCCGAAAAGGATCCGACGCTCGAGAACCCGCATTGCGTGTTCCAGATCCTGAAGCGGCACTTCGCCCGCTACACGCCGGAGATGGTGGAGCAGGTGTGCGGCTCCCCGAAGGAGAAGTTCATCAAGGTGGCGGAGATGCTGCTCGAGAACTCGGGCCGCGACCGCACCAGCGCTTTCGCCTACGCGGTCGCGTGGACGCAGCACACCTACGGCGTGCAGATGATCAGCTGCTGCGCGTTGCTCCAGCTCTTGCTCGGCAACATCGGCCGGCCCGGCGCCGGCGTGATGGCGCTGCGCGGTCATGCGGCGATCCAAGGCTCCACCGACGTGCCGACCCTGTACCACAGCATCCACGGGTACCTGAACGCCCCGTCGGCGCTCCGGCCGCACGAGACGCTGCGCGATTACATGGCGGCCGAGACGAACCCGACGAGCTACTACGGTAACCTGCCCAAGTTCCTCGTCTCGTACCTGAAGTCGATGTACGGCGCCGCCGCGACGGCGGAGAACGACTTCGGCTACGACTGGCACCCCAAGATCCTGGGCGACCACTCCCACATCGCCAGCTTCGCGGCCATGGCCGACGGGAAGGTGAAGGGGATGTGTTGCGTCGGGCAGAACCCCGCCACGTCGCTCAACGGCGGAGCGACACGGCAGGCGCTGCGCCAGCTCGATTGGCTCGTGGTGAAGGACAACTGGCTCACCGAGACGGCGACGCACTGGTACTTGGCGCCCGAGGTGAAGAGCGGCGAAGTGAAGATCGCGGACATTAAGACCGAGATCTTCTTCTTCCCCTCGACCCAGATCGCCGAATACGACGGCAGCTTCACGAACACGCAGCGCATGCTGCAGTGGCACTCCTTCGCGGCCAAGGCCCCGGGCGACTGCCGCACCGACAGCTGGTTCTACCACAACCTGGCGAAGCGGCTCAAGAAGGCGTACGCCGGCTCCAAGCTCCCGCGCGACCAGGGGTGGAACAACGTCTCGTGGGACTTCGACCCCGATGCGGGGGAGGAGGCGCTGTATCCGGGCGAGATCAGCGCGCGTAAAGTGCTGCGGGAGATCAACGGCTATCAGACGGCCGATCCGAAGCAGCATCTCAAAGGGTTCGCCGAGCTGAAAGACGACGGGTCGACGACCTGCGCGTCGTGGATCTACTGCGGCTGCTACCCGGCCTGGGACCAGAACCTCACGGCGCGGCGCGAGCCCGACCCGCCCGGCGTGCCGGGCGCGCACTTGAAGTGGGGCTGGGCGTGGCCCGCCAACCGCCGCGTCATGTACAACCGCGCCTCCGCCGACCTGAAGGGCAACCCCTGGAGCGAGCGCAAGCGCTGGATCTGGTGGGACCCGACGTTCGTGAACCCGCCCGATCCCAAGACCGGCAAGGCCGTGCCGCGCGGCAAGTGGGTGGGGTACGACGTGCCCGACTTCGGAGCGACCAAAGCCCCGGACGCGCAGCCCAAGCCCGACGGCATCGGCCTCGATGCCCTCTCCGGTACTCAGCCCTTCATTATGAGAGCAGACGGCAAGGGCTGGCTGTTCGTGCCGGCGGGCCTCGTGGACGGGCCGCTGCCGACGCATTACGAGCCACACGAGTCGCCGGTCCAGAACCCGCTGTACAAGCAGCAGACCAGTCCGGTGCACAAGGTGTGGGCGCCGGGCAAGCCGTACAACAAGCTCGCGGTGGTGGGCGACCCGAAGTTCCCGTACGTCATCAGCACGTACCGCCTCACCGAGCATTACCTGGCGGGCGCGATGAGCCGCTGGCTGCCGTGGCTCGCCGAGCTCCAACCCGAGCTCTTCATCGAGCTCGGCAAAGACCTGGCCAAGGAGAAGGGGATCAGGAATCTCGACTGGGTCGTGGTGTCGAGCCCGCGTGGCCACATTCGCGCCAAGGCGCTGGTCACCGATCGCATCGGTGTGATGCACATCGCCGGTAAGCGCATCCATCACGTCGGCATGCCGTGGCACTGGGGCTGGATGGGCTTGAGCACGGGTGACGTCGTCAACGACCTGACGGCCTGGGTCGGGGATCCCAACGTGTCGATCCACGAAGGCAAGGCGTTCGTCTGCAACGTGGAGAAGGCGTGATTATGGCCGAAGCCATGGGGTTCTTCACCGACACCACGGTTTGCATCGGCTGCAAGGCGTGCGAGGTCGCGTGCAAGGAATGGAACCAGTTGCCGGCCGAGAACGGCGGCATCCGGGAGCTCTCCGGGGACAGCTACGACAACACCCGCCGGCTGGACGGCATTCACTGGCGGCACGTCCGCTTCATCGAGCAGTTCAAAGGACCGTACGACGGCCGCTGGCTGATGATGAGCGACGTGTGCAAGCACTGCGTCCAGGCGGGGTGCCTGGAGGTATGTCCGACCGGCGCCATCATCCGCACCGAGTTCGACACGGTCGTGATCCAGTCCGACGTCTGCAACGGCTGCCGCGCCTGCATCGCCGCCTGCCCGTTCGGCGTCATCGACATCAACCCGGTGTCGGGCACGGCGCAGAAGTGCACGCTGTGCTATGACCGGCTCAAGGTGGGGCTCGAGCCGGCGTGCTCCAAGGCCTGCCCCACCGACTCGATCCAGTTCGGGACGATCACCGAGCTGCGGACGCGCGCAGAAAAGCGCGCCGACCAGCTCAAGGCGCAGGGCGTCAAGGCGGCGCTGTACGGCGCCGATTCCGACGGACCGCTCGGCGGGCTCAACTCGTTCTACCTATTGGTCGACGAGCCCGAGGTGTACGGGCTCCCTCGTAAGCCTCAACTGCCGACGCGTAACCTCGCCAAGAGCGCGGGGTTCTCGGTCCTGAGTGCCGGCGTGCTGGGTGTGCTCGCGCTCGTTGGACTGCGCAAGCGCCGGATGGACCAAGTGGGCGGCTCGGGAGGATCGAACTAATGTCCGATACCTTTTTCAGCGGGGCGCCGCACTGGACCTGGTTCATCATCCTGTACTTCTTCGTGGGAGGCATCGCCGGAGGCGCCTGCTTCCTCGCGGCCGTGTTGGACTGGTTCGGCGGGCCGGAAGACCGGCCTGTCGTCCGCACCGGTTACAACGTCGCCGCCGTCGGCGCGATTCTCTCCGGCGCGCTCCTGACGATCGACCTCGGACAACCGCTGCGTTTCTGGCACATGCTGTTCCAGTCCGCCAACTTCCCGGCGATCATGTTCAAGGGATGGTCGCCCATCTCCTTCGGCGCCTGGGCCATTCTCGTGTTCGGGTTCTTCTCGGTCCTGTCGGCGCTCGGGGGCATGGCGGAGGAGGGGCGACTGCAGAATCCGGCGCTCCGCGCGGTGGGCGGCGCCGTACGGGGCGGGAGCGGGCTCGCGAAAGTCGTCGGGGGCGTGGCGGGGCTGCTCGGTGTGTTCATCGCCGGCTACACGGGGGTCCTCCTCTCCGTGACGAACCGCCCCATCTGGGCGGACAGCCCGTGGCTGGGCGCCCTGTTCGTCGCGTCGGGCGCGTCCACCGGGGCCGCCGCGCTCATCCTGCTCGGACTGCGCCGCGGGGCGAGCGAGCAATCGCTGGCCCGAGTGTCGGCGTTCGACACCAAGGCCCTCGTCGTCGAATTGCTGGTGCTGGCGATCTTCATCGGCTCGCTCGGCTCGGTGAACCGCGTGTGGTTGAGCTTCTGGGGACTGGTGCTGCTGGTAGGCGTGGTCTGGCTCGGGATCCTCGCCCCGCTGCGGCTGCACCTCCAGCGGCGCCCCGTGGCCAGTGCCGCGAAGCTCGTGCTGCTCGGCGGCTTCCTGTTGCGACTCGCCACGATCTTCGCGTCCGAGGGAGTCGACCGCTACCGCGTCGCGGCGGGGATGTGACCGTGCTCGCCCGCCGCGGAACCGCCCTTTGGCTGCTGCTCGGCGCCGCGGCGTGCGCCAGCCCCGAGGCCACGCGGGCTCGCGGGGGCGGCCCCGGGGCCGACCCCGGCAACCACGACCGCCTCGCCCGGCTGCACGCGGGCGCGACGATGTACTACCGGACTCCCTGCCGCACCGTGAAAGTGCAATGCTCTGGCCCCTCGCCCGTCCCCGGCGCACGCGGAACGTAGCGGTCCAAGAGCGGCTGGCCCAGGCCCGCCGCGACAACCCCGAGGCAGAGGCGTGGCTCGGGCTGTTGGAGGCAGCGCTCGACGAAAGCGAGGATGGCGCCCGTTGGGAGGCCGCCCTGCCGTCGGTTGCGGCGGACCGCCCCGTCAAGGCGCCGTTGTTGTGTCGCGCTCAAGTGAGGGTGGACGGTCGGACGGTCCGCACCTGGGTGCGCCGCCTCCTCGACCTCGCTCCGCAAGTGAACGGCGGCAGGCGGGACATGGATGGGCTCGCCCTGCTCGCGGCGGCGGTGTGCCAGGACGACGCGCGCAGTGACGCGCTCGCCGCGGCCGCCGGCGCCGACGCGCAAGCGGTCCGCGTCGTGGGACAGATGGCGGCCGTGCCGCTGCTGCAGGCCTGTGCCCGCGGCCTCGCGTCGCAGATCCCGGCCAGCTGGTGGGAAGGGTACTGTCCGGTGTGCGGCGCCTGGCCCGTGGTGGCCGAGTACACGGGGCTCGAGCGCAAGCGTCAGCTGCGGTGTGGCCGCTGCGGCACCGGCTGGGCGATCCCGTTGCTGCGCTGCGTATTCTGTGACGAGATCCAGCACGACAACCTCGCCTACCTCGCGCCCGAGGAGGGCGAGCAGACGCGCCGGGTCGAGGTCTGCCAGACGTGCAAAGGATATCTGAAAGGGGTCACCACCGTACGCCCGAGCGCGGCGTGGTCGATCCTGATCGATGATCTGATGACGGTCCATTTAGACGTCGCGGCCCTGGAACGGGGATATCGGCGGCCGGAACGGCCGGGGTACGCGTTGGAGGCCCGGATTCAGGACGGTGGAGGATGGTGGCGGTTGTGGAGGCCCGCGTGACCGACCGCACCGGGGCCCGCCCCGCCGAGGTGTGCCGCGAGCTGCTCGCGGCACTCGAGGCGTCGGAGGGGAGGCGCCAGCGCCGCAAGCGCGACACCACGCCCGACGCGATCGGACTGGCGATCAAACTCGACCTGCTGCAACGGGCGATCGCGGCCGACCCGGAGCCGGACCAGTTCGAAGCGTGGCTGCAAGAGCAGTGCTTCGCGGCCGGCCCCGGCGAGGGTGGCGTGCGCGCGATGGCGCTGTCGATCTTCGAGGAATGGCGGCTGGCTCACGAAGCCGACTCTTTTCGCGATTGGCTCGCGCGTGGTGCGCCGTCGGACGACGCCCCCAGCGGTCGGGCCGCGCGGTAGCGAGGGGGAGCCTATGAACGTCCGGTGGTGTGGCGTGTTGCTTGTGGTGGCAGCCTGCGGCGGCGGCGCCCGCCGGGCCGGGGCCCCGGCGGCCCCGGCGGCGGAGCTGCTGCGGCCGCTCCAGGTGCCAGAGACCCCGTCTCGTATCATCTACTCCCCGCCGGTAAACCTCGCCAAGCCGCCCGACACGACCGCGCACGGCCGGAAGCCTCGGAGCTAGCGCCCCGTCGGTGGCTGGCATCGAGATCCGGAACTTAAGGAAACAGTTCGGCGACCTGCACGCGGTCGATGGTGTGGACCTCTCGATCCGCGACGGAGAGTTCCTCGTGCTGCTCGGCTCTTCCGGCTCGGGGAAAACGACCCTGCTGCGGATGATCGCGGGGCTCGAACGGCCCACGGCGGGGGAGATTTCCATCGGGGGCGAGCGCGTGGACGGCGACGTCCCGCCCAGAGCCCGGGGGATCGCAATGGTGTTCCAAAGCTACGCGCTCTACCCCCACCGCACCGTCTTCCAGAACATCGCCTTCCCGCTCGAAGCCAGTCGGACGCCCCGCCAGCGGATCGAGGAGAAGGTGCGCTGGGCGGCGAACATGTTCGGCATCACGCGCTACCTCGACCGCTATCCGCGCCAGCTCTCGGGCGGGGAGCGCCAGCGGGTCGCGCTGTGCCGCGCGCTGGTGCGCGATCCCAAGGTGTTTCTGCTGGACGAGCCGCTGGCCAACCTCGACGCGAAGCTGCGCAATACCGCTCGCGACGACCTGAAGCGGTTCCAGCGGCAGATCCAGACGACGACCGTTTACGTGACGCACGACCAGGTGGAGGCGATGGGCTTGGGCGACCGGATCGTGGTGATGGAACACGGCAAGGTGCGGCAAGTGGGAACGCCCCAGGAAGTCTACGAGGATCCCGTGGACACGTTCGTGGCGACGTTCGTGGGCCAGCCGCCCATGAACCTGCTCCCCCTGCGCGACCCGTCGCTGCCCCCCGGCACACTCGTGGGGTTTCGACCCGAGCACCTGCTGCCGCGCAGCGTGTTCGCAGCGGGTGAAGACCTCGTCACGTTCCGCTTCGCCGTGCGGCGCGTCGAGTACCTGGGCTCCGATCGCTACGTGTACGGCGCCGTGATGGAGAGCGCCGCCCCCGACGCCACGATCATCGCCAAGCTGCCAGGCACCATCCCGCTCACCATTCCGGAGGGCGAGACCCACGAGTTCGCGGTGCCGCGACGCCTGCTGCGGTACTTCGACGCCGACACCGGCTTGAGACGACGACCGTGACCTCCCGACGCACGCTGGCCGACCGCGAGGACGTGCTGGGCAGTGTGATGCTCGCGCCGGCCCTCGGCTACGTGATCCTGCTCGTCGGCGTGCCCTTCGTCCTCGCGATCGCGCTGAGCTTCAGCAACGCGACCGCGGGCAGCCTCAGCTTTCAGTGGGCCGGTCTGGGCAACTATGTCGCGATACTGGGCGATTCGATCTTTCTCCGCGCCCTCCGGAACAGCGTGGTCGTGACCGTCGGCACCCAGGTACTCGTCATCATCCTTGCGACCGCCGCGGCTCAGGTGTTCCGCGCCACGTTCCGCGGCAAGCGCGTCGCCCGCTTCGTGCTGCTCCTGCCGTGGGCCGTGCCGGTCTCGCTCGCCGCCATCGCGTGGACGTGGATTTTCGATTCCACCTTCAGCGTGATCAACTGGACGCTCAAGGCCGCGGGGCTGATGCACGGCTGGCTGTACTGGCTCGGGGACCCCGCGCTCGCGCTACTGGCGATCATCATCGTGCAGGCGTGGCGCATCTTTCCCTTCGCCACCGTGATCGTGCTGGCCGGTCTGGCCTCGATCCCGCAGGAGATCATGGAGGCGGCGATCGTGGACGGCGCCGGGTTCTGGCGACGGCTGCTCCAGATCGAGCTGCCGCTCTTGCTTCCGGTCGTCGCCGTCGCCGTCCTGTTCGGCGTGGTGTACACGGCGACCGACCTGGGCGTCGTGTACATCCTGACGGGCGGCGGACCGGCCAATACCACGCACGTGCTTCCCACCCTCGCGTTCCAGCGCGGCATCCTCGGCGCCGACCTCGGACAAGGCGCCGCGATCGCGGTGTTCCTGCTGCCGTTCCTGATCGTGGTCGCGATCGCAATGCTGCGGATCGCCCGGCGCGCCGAAGTCGGAGGGGCGGGGGGGACGGGGGGGGCGCGATGAAGCGGGTGGCGCTGTACGCCGCGGCGCTCGCCTTCACCCTGTTCGCGGGGTTCCCGTTCTATTGGATGCTCGTCACCACGTTCAAGCAGAACCGGGACCTGTACGTCGGCGCGTCAGATGTGAGCCACATCCCGTGGATTTTCAACGACCCGCCGACCCTCGAGCACGTGAAGCTGCTGTTCGGCCAGACCGAATTTCCCCGCTGGGTCGTGAACACGCTGCTCGTGGTCGCGGCGGTCGTGGTCATCACGGTCGCGGTGGCGGTCCCGGCGGGGTACAGCCTGGCCCGCCTCGCGGGCCGGTGGGGCGAGCGCCTGGGAATGGGAATTTTCTTCACCTATCTCATTCCTCCCACCCTGCTCTTCGTGCCGTTCGCGCGGCTCGTCTCGCTGCTCGGGCTCCAGGACTCGCTCGCGGCCCTGATCCTCATCTATCCCACCATGACGATCCCGTTCTGCACCTGGCTCGTCATGGGGTTTCTCCGCTCGGTCCCGTGGGACATCGAGGAGCAGGCGATGATCGATGGGTACAGCCGCCTCGCTGTGATCGTAAAAGTGGCGCCCCGCCTCATTGTTCCGGGGATCTTGACGGTGATCGTGTTCACCTTCACCCTGGTGCTGCAGGAATTCGTCTACGCCCTGACGTTCATCAGCTCGGTAGACAAGATGACGGTGAGCCTGGGAGTGCCAATCGCGCTGGTGCGCGGCGACGTCTATCACTGGGGGGCGCTCATGGCGGCCGCCCTGTTCACCAGCATCCCGCTCGCCATCGTCTACAACGTGTTCATCGACCGTTTCATCCAGGGGTTCACGATGG
>Ga0209376_1000028_pt1 | contig 146492 bp, 146 predicted proteins | sample GraSoiAngelo_134_FD_185891 | JGI IMG/M metagenome (GOLD analysis project Ga0209376, IMG submission 185891) | Grasslands soil microbial communities from the Angelo Coastal Reserve, California, USA - 14_0929_05_30cm (SPAdes) (version 2) | ecosystem: Environmental > Terrestrial > Soil >... | reverse complement strand
CGTCGCGCGCGGCGAGCGCGAGCCCGGCCGTGATGGCGAGCGCGACGGCGCCTCCAAACGCCCCCCACTGGATCATCGCCTCATCGGCGCGGGCTGCAGCTATCGTCTGCAGGCCCGTGGCGGCCTGGACGGCGGCAGCCAGGGACTGGGCCATCGCACCGAACACGCCCGTCACGGCGAGCAGCGCCACGATCCCTGCCGCGACGAGCCACGCGGTCAGGTGCGGCCGCCCCTCCTTGCGCTCCAGTCGCTCCGCTCCCATCCCGGCGAGCAACGCCACCATCAACGCCACCACGAAGAACGCCATCCCCGGCGCCCGCGTTTTCTTTACGAGCGGCATCACCGCCCACCATACCCGGTAGAACGGAGTGCCCGCGCCCAGGCTGACCAGGAGGAACAACAGCCCGAGGCCACCGACCCAGACCACAAGGCGCCGCCGCTCTTTCGCCAGGGCACCGAGCGCGGCGAGCGCGACGACCGGCAACCCGAGGTACTCCGAGTGCAGCTTGAGCCCGTTGGGCCCCCAGTACGTTTCGCGCGAGCCTGCGAAGTGCTTGAGCACGAACTCGGGGACGTGGCTCCAGGGGATGGCAAAGGAGGTCGACCCTGCGAACCCGTGGAAACCCTGCGCGCGCGGTGAAAACGGGATATAGTGGACAAAGGGCAGCACCTGGATCGCCGCGAGGCCGAACCCGAGCAGCACCGCGCCGAGCGCAAACCCCAGGCGCTCCACGCGCCACGCCGCGGGGTCGCTCGGGACCTCCTCCAGCGTCAGGTAGAGAGCGAACAGCCCGGTGGCGATCAGCAGGTAGTACGCTACCTGGAAGTGACCGAGCAGGCTGAGCGCCACCGCGAGCGCGAGCAGCGGGTACCCCTCCCAGCGTTTGTCCCGCAGCGCGATCACGAGGGCCAGGAAGGCGAGCGGCAGCGCCGCGGACGCGAACAGCTTGCCGTCGTGCCCGGGCGACGGGTACGACGCGATCAGGCCCGACAGCTCGTAGGCCAGCCCGCCGATCACCGCGCCGGTCCATGACACATGCAGTCGCCGCAGCAGCCAGTAGGTGAAGAGCCCGGCGAGGATGTAGTGCAAGACGAAGTTGAGGTTCACCACCGTCTCGACCGGGAGGACGAGACGCAGGAAGGATGTCGGGTAGAAGATGTCACCGTGCCCGGCGGCGACGAACGGCAGGCCCCCGAACAGCTCCGGATTCCACAGCGGCACGTGTCCCAGGCGGTGCCACCACTCGGCGCCCCACACCCGGAAGGCGTAGCCCGCCGCGTACTGGTCGCTCCAGGGCGAGGCCAGCCATTTGCCCTGCAGCATCGGGAGCGAGAGCAGCGTCACCCACAAGCTGAACAGCCCGGTCGCGACGAGCGTCGGTCGCTTAGGTTCGTACACCCACGTCCTCCTTGCTTCGCCCGGTGAAAAGCAGCACGGCGAGCGGTGCGGCCGCCTCACATAACGTCAGGAGTACGCGCGAGCCCACGCTCAGGGCCACTGCCCCGCCGCTGCCGAGGGTCGGAGTGAGGAGCCCGATGAAGACGAGCTCCCGCACCCCCACGCCGCCGGGCGCGAACAGGGCGAGCAGGCCCAAAATGTAGCCCAGGGCGAACACCCCCGCGGCGGTCGTCAGCGGCAGCGTGCCCGGCAGCCCGAGCCCTCGGGCGAGCAGCCAGAACGCGAGGCCGTACGCGAGCCAGCCCGCAAGCATCAGAGCGGCGCTTTCGGCGACGGCCCAAGGGGGAAGCGGTTGGAACCCCTCGACCAAGCCGGCAAGGCCTGCGAGCCAGCGCGCGCCCCGTTCCCAAGCAAGGAAAGCGATTGTCGCCACGGCGACGGTGGCCGCGGTCGCCAACCGGAGCGGCGACTCAGCCCCAGGGGTCGTTGCGGCCACTACCGGGACGGCCGTCCCGAGAGCGACGGCCTGGATCGCGAACGCCGACGCGCCGGCTGCCCAAGCTGCCACCCCCGCCCGCTGCGCCAGGACCATGAGCCCCGCCACGCTCCACAGCTTGCCCGGCACGTAGCGTCCCAAGTTCACGAGCAGCCAGATCCGCGCGGCACGGCTGTATGGGAGGCGCTGGGCCCAGCCCGCGAGCACTCGACGCCATGACTCGATCTGCATCGCGTAGGCGGCGAATACCACCAACGTCGCAAGCGCGATCCAACCCGGCTTGAGCGCGAGCGCCACGTGGAGCGAGCGGAACTCGTCCCAGTTGTGGGCGATGGCGCGCCACACCAGCACGGCGACGACGCCCGCGACGGCGATCTGGATGCTCCACCACAGCCACCTACGCATGACTCGGCCGGCGCTGCTGCGATACCGCCTGTCGGTACACGGCCTCGAACCGCTCCGCTACCGCGGCCGGCTCGAAACGCCGCCGCAGCGCGGCGCCCGCCTCCACCGCGAGCCGGCGGCGGGCCGGGTCGCGCGCCAGCTCGGCGATCGCCTCGGCCAAGTCGCGGGCGTCGGGCTGGACGAGCCGCCCGGCGCCGTTCGGGGGGACGATGTCGGTCACGCCGCCGCCGTCGCTCGTAGCCACGACTGGGATGCCCAGCATCAGGGCTTCCGCAGCGGCGAGACCGAGCCCTTCCCCGAGCGCCGGGAAGGCGAACACGTCGGCGTCCCCGAGAGCGTCGGGGATACGCGCGGGGGGCACCGCGCCCAGGAATCGGGTCTGATCGGCGATTCCCAACTCTGCGGCACGGCGTTCGAGCGCCGGCCGCTCCGGGCCGTCACCCACTACCGTGAGCGGTCGCCCGGCGCCGCGCGCGCGGAGCAGCGCCACGGCTTCGAGCAGCAGCACGATCCGCTTCTGCGGCGAGAGCCGGCCGACCGTGACGATGCCGCCGCCGCCCCGGCTGGTGCGCGTGAACGCCCGTGTGTCTGCCGGCATTGGCTGAACGACAATGCTCCGCTCGTCCAGTCCCGCGGCGCGTGCCACTCGCTCGGCCAGGAACGACGACACGGCGGTCACCGCGGCTGCGCCGCGCAGCACGCGGCGGGCGAGCAAGCGGGCGGGGAGCGAACGCTCGAGCAGCGCCACGTCGGTACCGTGTAGTGTCACGACGTAGGGGCGGCGGGCGAGCCAGGCGCTCACCCCGCCCGGAATCCACCAGTGCGCGTGCACGAGCTCGAGCTGCTCCTCCCGGCACAGCCGCGCGACGACGCGCGCCTGCCGGTAGACCAAGGAGGCGGCCAGCAGGAATCCGACTGGCGACTGCGCGGCGGCGACCATGGTGCCGCGGTAAGCGAGCGTTTCCCATTGCGCCGGAGCGTAGCGGACCCGGGTGACGAGCACGCGCTGGCGTACCTCCTTGCCCCCCTTCCCTGCATCGGCCGGAGCGACGACGTGCACGCCGTGGCCGCGCGCCGTGAGCGCGCGCACCAGCCGCTCGATGAATGCACCTGCCACGTCACCTTCCCGGCGAGGATAGGCGTGCGTCAGGCAAGCGACGTTCAAGTCTTGACGAACCGGTAGACGATGGAGCGCGCCAGCAGGGCGAAGATGGGGATAGGCGGATGCAGGTACGTCCCGCCGGAGCGCTCGAGTCGGAAGCCGTTCATCTCACCGAGCCGCGTCATCGTCTGGCGGGTCCAGCCGTACATGTGCCCCTGGCGATCGGGAATCCGGAACAGGTTCCAGATGATTTCTTTGATGTGGTAGGGGTTCGGGACGGAGAGGATCAGCACGCCGCGCGGCTTCAACACCCGGTGAAATTCGGAGAGCGTCCCGAACGGGTTCGGGACATGCTCGAGCACCTCGATGCAGAACACGAAGTCATAGGAGCCGTCCGGGAACGGGATCCCCTGCGAGATGTCCCGAATGAGCACGTCGGGGCCCGCGAACTCGGGCGCGATGTCTATGCCCTGATAGGCGACGCCTGAGGGGAGAAACCGCTTGAGCCCCCCGTCCCGGGCGCCGATGTCGAGCACCGAAGCGCCCGAGGGGACGCGCGCGAGCGCCGCCGCCTTGCGGAACCGCATGCGTTCCTCGCCTTTGGAGCGCCAGGCGGTGCGGGCGCTGTAGAAGTCCCGCAGCTCGGGTGAGGCAGGAGTGATCCGGTCGACCATGGCGCTGTCCTCGAGGGTGGGACCCGCAGAAACGCTCCGGGGGCCCTGCGGCGGCCCCCGGAACACTAATGTAGAACGCGACTTAGCGCGGCGCTACAGGCTCAGCGCAGGACGTCCACCCATCCGGCCTCATTCGGGACCACCACCAGCCCTTGGGCGGCATCTGCGACCGGCAACCGCGGCGCTCCGCCCGTCTCGATGGTCTGGATGACGTGACGGCTGGCGCGGTCGACTACTTGGACCTTGCCGTCGAATGTGAGGGTCGCGTATACCCTGGTGCCGTCGGGCCCTAGGCCGAGCGCGAAGGGACCGCCGCTGAGCGCGATGGATCCTACAGAGCCCGTACTCAGCGTGATCACGTGGATAAGGGACAGGTAATCGTTGGCCACGTAGAGAGTCCCGTGGTCGGGTGACAACACCATCCCATTCGTGCGTCCCCCGAGCGTGAAGGTGCGCGTCACGGCGAGCGTGCGGGCGTCCGCTTCGAGCACGGACCCCCCTTCGCGCGTGGCGACGTACAACAGATTGCCTCCGGGGTGCACTACGAGGTGGTGCGACGTGGCGGGAAGCCCGAGCGAATCCGTGGACGCCCGACTGGCGAGGCTGAACCGGTAGAGGCGGTTGGCGTTCGTGGTCACGAACAACGCAGCGCCGTCGATCGAGAGCGCCACCGGCCCCGGGTCGCCCGTCGTCGGAATGACGTCGGTCTGGGTGTTGGTGGAGACGTTGATGATGCCGACGTCTTGGGAGAACTGGTTCGAGACGTACGCGGTCGAGCCGCTCGCGTTGAACGTCACACGCGATGGAACGGACCCGACGACGACCGATGCCGTGAACGCTCGTTCCGCGAGGTTCAGACGGGACACCAAGCCCACGTCAAGACGCGTCACATAGATCACGCCGCTTGGAGAGATCTCGGCGTCGAAGGGCCTCCCGGACAACGGCAGCCGCTCGACGATGTTCGAGTCGCGGACGGTGACGTGCGCAAACGCCATGAACGTGGCGAACTTCGCCGTGATGGTCGCCGCCCCGAGCGGACCCACGGAGGTTACGAGCCCCGTAGCGGAGACCTGGAGGACGAGGGGGTCGCTCGAGGTGAACGACGGCTGGACTCCGGAGATCGGCTTACCGGCAGTATCGACGACGCTCGCCACCAGTTGCATGCTGTGGCGCTGAGGGATTGTCGTGTCGGACGGCGCGAGCTGGACGCCCGTAGGGATGACGATCTCAGTAGCGGTCTCGGTGCAGGCCCAAGCCACGGCGGCCACGCTGAATCCGATAGCGGAGACGAGGATCGCTTTCATGGGACCTCCCGGCCGGTGTGGGAGCGACGCCTCGTCCCTGCCCGACTTTGTTGCGCACAGGCAGCAGTGGGCGTCGGCCGGTCCGGCCCGGTGCGTCAACGCTGCAAGAGGCGCACCGGCCATCGTCGCGAACCTAACCTTCCGGCGTCCTCCGGAGCCGGTCCACCTCCCGCTGCAGTGCCCGCACCTCTTCACGCATCCCCGCCACCATCTCCCCCACGAAGCCGAAGCCGAACAGGGCGATACCCGAGATCACAAGAATCATGATGAGGTCGAGGAGCGGTCGGAAACCCACGTGTGCCGGCCCGAACCGAAACCACAGCGCGCCGAGGCCCACGACAGAGCCCAGGAGGAACAGCACCGCCCCCGCCACCCCGAAGAAGAGCATCGGCTTGCGGCCGAAGCGCAGCTGAAACCACACCGAGACCAGGTCGAGCACGCCTACCGGAATCCGGGCGATCCCGAACTTCGACTTCCCCGAGTGACGCGCGTAGAGCGGCACCGGCCGCTCGGCGAGCCGGAACCCCTCGGCGGCCGCGATCACGACCATGTAGCGGTGCCACTCGGGCCGGCTCGGTACGTAGTCCATGACTTCCCGCCGATACGCCTTCACGGAGTTCAGGTCGGTCACGCGGACGCCGAACAGCCAGCGGCACAGCAAGTTGTACACCCATGAGACGAAGCGCTTCTCGTAATGGCCTTGCTTAGTGCCAGTCACGAGGTCGGCCTCGTCCGCGATGATCGGTTGGACGAGCCCCGGGATGTCCGCAGGCCGATATTGCAAGTCCGCAGGATAGAACACGAGAATCCGTCCCCGGGCAGCGTCCGTCCCGGACTTGAGCGCGTCAGCGATGCCCCGCCCGCTGCGGTGGGTGACGACGCGGACGAAGGGATGCTTGGCGGCGAGCTCGTGCAGCACGTCGGCCGTGCCGTCGCGGCTGCCGTCGTCGATGACGACGATCTCGCAGGCGTAGGGGAGCGGCAACAGCGCCTCGCGCGCCTGGCGCACAAATTCGGAGAGGTTCCCGGCCTCGTCTTTCGCGGGCACGAGCACGCTCACCTCGGGCGCCACGGCCGGGGTGGCGAGGCTCACAGCCGCTTGCGCATGCGTGCCGGAAGGATGCCCAGCTGATCGCGGTACTTGGCGACGGTGCGGCGCGCGATCTTCACGCCGCGCTGCGCGAACATCTCGACGATCTGCTGGTCGGTGAGCGGATTCTTGGGGTCCTCGTCGTCGACCATCTTCTGGATCTGCGCCTTGATCGATCGGGCGCTGGCATCCTCGCCGGTGGTGGTGGAGAGGCCGCTCGAGAAGAAGAACTTGAGCGGCAACAGCCCGCGCGGCGTCTGCACGTACTTCTCGTTGGTCACGCGGCTCACGGTGCTCTCGTGCATGTTGATGACGTCCGCCACCTCGCGCAGCGTGAGCGGCTTCAGGTACTCGACGCCCTTTTCGAAGAACTCACGCTGCCGGTCGACGATGAAGTTCATGACCTTGAGCATCGTCTGGCGGCGCTGCTCGATCGCCTGGATCATCCAGTGAGCGCTGTTCAGCCGTTGGTTGATGAAGTCCTTGTTCTCCCCCTGAAACTTCTTCTTGTCGCGCGCGATCTCCTGGTAGGTCTTGGAGATCCGCAGCCGGGGCAAGCCCGCGTCGTTCAGGAACACGTGGTACTTGCCGTCGATCTTCTCGACCACGAGATCGGGGATGATGTACGCGTCGCTCGCGGCGGAGTACTGCAGCCCGGGCTTCGGGTCGAGCCGCGCCAGCTCGTCGGCCACGCGCTGCACCTCCGCCGCGTCGAGGCCGAACCGCTTGCCGAGGTCGCTCCAGCGGTGCGCCTTGAGGTCGTCGAACGCCTCCTTGACGAGGCGGTAGGCGAGGGTGTCGGTCTCGTTGCGTGCCTCGAGCTGGAGCAGCAGGCACTCGCGCAGGTCGCGGGCGCCGACGCCGGGAGGATCGAGCTTCTGAATGATCCGCAGCATCTCCTCGGCTTCGGCGAGCGTGAAGAGCTGCGGCTGGACGTCCTCCACGGCTTCGACCGCGTGCTCCTCGAGCAGCTGGTTCGCCCCGCGAACGATCTGCTCGAGCGTGGCGCCGAGGTAGCCGTCTTCCGCAATGTTGCCGATGAACTCCTCGGCCAGCAGCTGCTGGCGCGGGTTGAGATCGAGCAGCCGCATCTGGTCCCGGAGGTGGTCCGACAAGTCCTTGGTCTCGACCGGCACGGGCTCGACGTACTCCCGGGCCTCGCTCATGTCGCGCGGCGGCGTGCCCTGGTCGGAGCCGTCGTCCAACAGGATGTCCTCCCAGTTCGGCTCGTCGTGGTCCTCGGTCTCCTTCTTCTCCTCCACGCCGTCCTGCGTGAGGGGCAGCTCGCTGTCTTCTTCAGGCTCGATCAGCTCGAGGAACGGGTTGCCGAGCAGCTCCTGCTTCAGGTGCTGCTGCAGGTCTAGCAGCGGCATGTACAGCAGATCCATCGCCTGGTACAGGCGCGGATTGATGCGCAGGTCCTGGCGCAGCGCGGCGTGCTGGTGCAGGCCGGTCTTCATACCGGGACCGTGAGCCGCGCCCGCAGGCGCGCAGTGAGGGTGGGGCCGAGGTAGAGGTTCGCAACACGGTCGTCGAACACCAGCTCGCGCACGGTGCCTGAGACCTGAACTTTGCCCTCGAACATGATGTAGGCGCGATCTACGATGTCCAGCGTCTGCTCCACGTTGTGGTCCGTGATCAGCACGCCGATGCCGCGATGGCGCAGCCCCGCCACGATCGTTTGAATGTCGTGCACGGCGATCGGGTCCACCCCGGCGAACGGCTCGTCCAACAACATGAATTTAGGCTCGGTGACGAGCGCGCGCGTGATCTCGAGCCGGCGGCGCTCGCCGCCCGACAGCTGGTAGCCCTTTTGGCGCCGCAGGTGCCGGATGGCGAGCTCGTCGAGCAGGTGATCGAGGCGCTGCCCCCGCTCCGCGTCGTCGAGCGGCAACGTCTCGAGGATCGCCCGGACGTTGTCCTCCACGGTGAGCTTGCGGAACACCGACGGCTCCTGGGCGAGATAGCCGATCCCCGCCCGGGCGCGCTGGTACATCGGCTCGGCGGTGACGTCGCGCCCGTCGAACGCAATGCGGCCGCGGTCGGGCCGGATCAGCCCGGTGATCATGTAGAACGTGGTGGTCTTCCCTGCCCCGTTGGGGCCGAGCAGGCCCACGATCTCGCCCTGCTCGAGTCGCACGCTCACGTCGTTCACCACGCGGCGGCCCTTGTAGCTCTTCGCCAGCCCGGTCGCTTCGAGCAGGCTCCCGCCGGCGACGCGCGGGTAGGCGCCACTGGGCGACTCAGCCCGGGCGAGCGCCCGCTCGGCTGCGTCGAGCAGCTGGTCGGCGGCGCCGGGCACCACCTGAAGCTCTTCCCACGCTTCCCGCGTGAATGCGACCAGGGCGTCGTCAGCGAGCAGGCCGTTGGGGTACCTCACCACCTGCGCCACGACGAGCCGCGGCAGCACCGAGGTGCGGAGACTGGTGCGGAACTCTTCCACCGAGAGGCCACCCAGCTCTGGGAGGTTCGCGCTGCGCGCGTGAATCCGCAGCTTCAGGAACTCCTCGCGATAGGCGATCGCCAGCTCGCCGAACGTGGTGCGCCCCTGCCCGTCCGCCACGCGGGCGAGCGCCGCCGCGGCGAGCGGCAGTGAGGAGTCCCGCTGTGCCAGCAGGTCTGGGATCCGCTGTGAGATGACAAGGGGCGCCGGTGCCACCGGGGGCCCGGTGGGGACGGGGGGCACAGGCGGGACGGCAGGGGGCGTGGTCATCTGCTGGGCCGCTTCTTGGCGGTGCTGTCCGCCGGCGGCGGCTTGGGTGGCGCGGGCTCGAGGTGTACGCCGTCAGCGCGGCCGCTCACGATCACCCGGTCGACGCGGGCGTGCTTCAGCGCGATGTCGATCTTCTGGCCTCGCGAATAGTCGATGGACGGTCCAGCGGAATCCTTCGCGCTGTAGATGTGCGAGAACGAGCGCGCGGCACCACGCGCCACGATCTGCTGCAGCTCGTTCTTCGTCTTACCACCCGAGTCCGCCAGCTGCGTCCAATGGGCGGTGAGCGAGTCACCCGCGATCCAGTCCACGGCCGCCGCAGAATCCCGCTTCGACGTCGAGAAGGCGTGGCGGAACGCGCGAGCCTCGGTCAGCACCTCGTCCGGCGTGTCGAGCGCGAGCGAGTCGGCCTCGATCGTATTGAGGGTCGACACGGCCTTCGCGCGCGTCGAGTCGCGTCCACCTCCCCTGTCCCCCGTGTCCCCCCCGCCCCCCTTGTCTCCCTTGTCTCCTTTGTCCCCCTTGCCTCCCCCGCCGCCCCCGCTCCAGGCGAATGCGTGCTGTAGCTTGCGGCGGTCCAGGGCGAGGTGAATCGTGTCGGCCGTGAGGCGCCAGTCGGTGCCGGTAGCGACGCCCTGCCCCAGCGCCTTGACGAGGCGGATCTCGCGGTCGCGGAGCCCGAGCTCGATGCGGGTTCCCGTCAGTGCGTACGGGCGCGCCCCTTTCCCTTCCACCCGCGGTCGACCCACGAGCATGGCGAACCCCGCGCCCTGATTGAGCTGCATCGAATCGCCGCGGGCGGCGAAGTCGCTCCGGTCGATCGTCACCTTCCCGCCGCCCCACATCCGGTCGTTCCCCTTGAAGCGCACCCGGTCCCCCACGATGACGTACGGCTCGCCCGAGTCGGCGTTCGAGCGGTAGTCGATCGTGGGGCGTCCGGAGGCGTACATCTCGAGCGTATCGCGAACGCCTTTCAGGGCCCGGTAGTACGTGAGGTTCGGGCCCCGCAGCACCGACCCGGTGATGCGATTCACCGCGACCACGTTCTTGTGCGCCTCGAGCCGCTCCTGGTGCAGGAAATACGACGCATTCGCGGCGTCCAGGGTGAGGGTCGTGTCGCGGATGTGCACGAGGTGCCGCTGCCCGATCATGTCGAAGCGCCCGACGCCGGCGAACCAGGCCACGCTGTCAGCGGACAAGGTGCTCCCCGTTTGTTGGCAGTGCGCCAGTACGCCGCCGCCCGCGAACACGTTGGTCTCGCCTTGTCGCACCACCACCTGCTGGGTCCGCCCCCCGACCGAGTCGATCTCCACGACGCAGGGGCGCCCCCCGGCGGTGTCCGCCGTCTGGGGCGCGGGCCGCTGGACCAGCGCGAGCAGCATGAGCGGGACGATCATTGGTTCGGCAGCGTGAACTTGCCGCCCTGCCCACTGATGTGGGTGGCCGTCACGACCTTGAAGTCGGGGTCCGAGGTGAAGCCCTCGCCTATGATGTGGCGAGGCGGGTCGTCGAACACGAACGGCTTGTCGGAGCTCACCTGGTTCTTCACCTGGCTGTAGCGTAGCACTTCCGTGCGCAGCGTCGCGCCGTCGGTGCGCACCACGACCACGTTGCCGCGGGCCTCCATGTCACCGGACCGCCAATGGTAGGTTCCCTCGCGCGCCGTGAGCGTCGACGTCTCGGTGCCGCGCACGTCATAGAACGTGATGTGCAGGGTGCGCAGCTCGGCGGTCTGCAGGGGCGAATAGAAGTACGCAGTGTCGGCGCGCACGTGGGCCCGCTGGATCCCCCCCGCGGTCACGTAGTGCGACATGTTGTACATCACCTGATCGGCCGTGTCGGCCGCAGTGATGGTCGCCGTGGGTTTGATGCCGGACTCGCAGGCCGCCGCCACGACCCCTCCCAAGACGACGTAGCACAGAACTGCGTAGCACGAAGGCGTAGCACGGAGGCGTGACGTCGTTGCGTGACGCCTCTGCGTGACACCTCTGCGTGACGCCTTTCGCATTTTAAGCTGCCCCCGCTTTCATAAGGTCATGCAGGTGCACAATGCCTATGACCTTGCGGCCGCCGTCGAGCACGGGGAGCGCCATGATGCCGTGCTGTTCCATGACCCGCACCGCGGCGCCGGCCAGCTCATCGGGGGTCGTCGCTTTGGGAGTCTTGGTCATCACCTGGCCGACAGGGAGGTCGAGGAATTGATTGGTCTTCTCCATCAGGCGCGTCAGGTCTCCGGCGGTGACCACGCCGACGAGACTGCCGCCTGCATCCACGATCGCCACCGTGCCCCGCTTCTCCGCGAGCAGCACGACGCACTCGCGCATCGGGCGGTCGGGGAGCAGGGTCGGCACGTCGGCCGTGAGCATCACGTCCGCGACCCGCAGCAGCAGGTTGCGGCCCAGGGCGCCACCGGGATGGAGCGCGGCGAACTGGTCGCGCCGGAAGCCCTTCACCTCGAGCAGGGCGACCGCGAGCGCGTCGCCCAGCGCGAGCGCGACGGTCGTGCTGGCCGTGGGGGCCAGCGTCTCGGGACACGCTTCCTCGGTGACGCTCGCGTCGAGCACAACGTCCGCCTGCCGCGCGAGGATCGATTCGCCGTCGCCGGTGATCGCGACGATGGGCACGCCCAGTCGCTTGAGCTGGCCCACGAGCCCGAATAGCTCATCCGACGCGCCGCTCTTCGAGAGCAGGATCGCCGCGTCGTCGCGGTCGACGATGCCCAGGTCGCCGTGCAGCGAATCCACGGGATGGAGGAACGAGGCGGGGGTGCCGGTCGACGTGAGCGTCGCGGCGATCTTGCGCGCGATCAGCCCGGACTTGCCGACGCCCGAGACGATGAGCCGGCCCGGTGCTGCCGCAAGCAGGCGCACGGCTGCCGCGAACGGGGGCCCCAGCTGCTCAGCGACCCGCCGGATCGCCGCCGCTTCGAGGGCCAGGACCCGACGCCCGCGCTCAACGAGATCGCTGGGCTCGGTGCGCGACATCGCCACGCTCCACGAAGTACTGCGACAAGAGGTCCGGCCACTCGCCCCGCGCCCGGAGGATCAGCTCCGCCACTTCCCGGGCCGCGCCCTGCCCGCCGGGCACCGCGGTCACGACGCGCGCTGCCGCCTTCACCTCGGCGACGGCGTTCGGCACCGCGATGGGGAGTCCCACGCGCGTGAGCAGCGGCAGGTCCGCGAGGTCGTCGCCCACGAACGCACATTCTTCCCAGGCGAGCCCTCGCCGCTCGCGCAGCGCTTCGAACAGGGGAAGCTTGCGCGCGCTCGGGTCTTGGATCACCTCGTCGATCGCGAGCTCGCGTGCCCGCAGCGCCGTCGCCGCGGACTCGCGGCCGCTCACCCACACGACGGCAAGCCCGGCGGTCTGGAGCAGCCTGATTCCCAGGCCGTCCTGGATGTGAAAGCGCTTGAACTCGACCGGGTGGTCGCCGACCATGCCGAGGTAGACGCCGTTGTCGGTGAGGACGCCGTCGACGTCGAAGCCGACGAGCTTCAGGCGGCGAGCGAGCGCGGCGTCGAGCATCAGTTCCCGGCCCTCGGACTGTGGGAACGCTCGGGCCCGTGGGCGCTCCGGGGTCGGCCCGTACAACCGCCCCGCATCCGCCACCCAGGGCCGACCCCTCCGACCCGCGGGCCCGTCGCGTTGCACGCCCGAGGACGGTGGGCACCGCGCAGGCGCCGCCCAGGGAGGGGCGACGGAGTGGTTGTACGGGCGGTGCCGGAGCGGTGTCCACCGTCCGAGCGGCGTGCAGGCACGGCGCGCGAGCGGTTCGAGGGCCTAAGCACGGACAGTCTCCCGCACGCGCTGCCACACTTCGAGTGCCACGCTCACAATCGCCGGCAGCTGGTCGAGCGGCAGCATGTTCGGTCCGTCGGACGGAGCGCGGTCGGGATCGGGGTGCGTTTCGAGGAAGAACCCGTCCGCGCCGGCGGCGGCGGCCGCGTACAGGAGCGGCGGGATGAACTCCCGCAGGCCGCCGCTCGAGCCGCCCTCGCCCTTGCCCGGCTGCTGCACCGAGTGGGTGGCGTCGTAGACGACCGGGACGCCGCAGGCTGCTCGCAGGCGGGCGAAGGTCCGCATGTCCACCACCAGATCGCCGTAGCCGAAGAATGTGCCGCGCTCGGTGACCGCCACCTCCGGGGCCCCCCCCGCCCGCACCTTTTCGACCGCGCCTTGCATCCCGTCGGGCGACAGCCATTGCCCCTTCTTCACGTTGACCGCGCGCCCGGCCCGTCCGGCGGCCACGAGCAGATCCGTCTGGCGGCACAGAAACGCCGGGATCTGCAGCACGTCGGCCACTTGGGCCGCCGCGGCTACCTGAGCCGCGTCGTGGACATCGGTGAGGATGGGGAGGCCGGTCTCCGAGCGGACCGTAGCGAGCGCCTGGAGCCCGCGCTCGAGGCCGGGGCCGCGCGCGCCTTTCAGGCGCGAGCGGTTCGCCTTGTCGTAGGAGGCCTTGTAGATGACGTGCACGCCGAGCTTGGTGCCGAGCTCGGCGAGCGCCTCACCGATACGCAGGTTGAGCGCGTCCGATTCGACGACGCAGGGCCCCGCGATGAGGAACGGGGTGGCTCCGAAGTGCTGGCCCATGGCTCAGTCGCCGAAACGCGCGAGCTCCGACGTGGTATCCGCCCGCGCGGCCACCGGCCGCGCTCGGTGCTGGGCCAGCGCCGCGCCGACGAACCCCGCGAACAGCGGGTGGGGGCGCATCGGGCGCGACCTGAGTTCGGGATGAAACTGGCAGCCGATGAACCAGGGGTGGTCTGGCAGCTCGATCATCTCGACCAGCGAGCCGTCGGGTGAGAGACCGGAGCAGCGCATGCCGTACTCGGCGAGCACGTCGCGGTAGGCGTTCGACACCTCGTAGCGGTGCCGGTGGCGCTCGCTCGCCTCGAGGGTGCCGTAGACCTGCGCCACGCGTGAGCCGGGCCGCAGCTTGCAGGGATACGCGCCCAGCCGCATGGTGCCGCCCATCTCGCGGATGCCTTCCTGCGCGCGCATCAGCGCGATCACGGGGTTCTCGCACTCGGGCTCGAACTCGCTCGAGTTGGTATTGGGGAGCTTGACGACGTTGCGCGCGAACTCGATGATGGCGCTCTGCAGGCCGAGGCAGATGCCGAAGAACGGGAGCTTGTGCTCCCGTGCCCAGCGAATCGCCTCGAGCATCCCCTCCACGCCGCGCACGCCGAACCCCCCGGGCACGAGCAGCCCGTCGTAGGAGCCGAGCAGCTCGCCTGCCGCCTCCTGGTCGGTGAAGCGGTCGGAAGCGATCCAGTCGATCTGCACGCCGCAGTCGTGAGCGATCCCGCCGTGCACCAGCGCTTCGTGGATGCTCTTGTAGCTGTCCGCGAGCTCGGTGTACTTCCCCACCACGGCGATGCCCACGCGTGCCGGGGGTGCCAGGATCTTGTCCACCATCTGCGCCCACGCGCGGAGGTCGGGCTCCTTGGTGTCGAGGTGCAGCCGGTAGCACACTTCCTTGTCGAGCCCCTGCTCGTGGAGCTTGAGCGGAATCTCGTAGATCGACCTGACGTCGGGGCTCTCCACCACGCAGCCGAAGTCGACGTTGCAGAACAGCGCGATCTTGCGCTTGATCTCCTCCGAGAGGGGCCGCTCGGTGCGGCAGATGAGGACGTCGGGCTGGATCCCGATCTGCATGAGCTCCCGCACGGAGTGCTGGGTGGGCTTGGTCTTGAGCTCGGCGGTGGCGGCGATGAAGGGAACGAGCGTGAGATGGATGAACAGCGTGTTGTCGCGCCCGACTTCCTGGCGGAACTGGCGGATCGCCTCGAGGAACGGCAGCGACTCGATGTCGCCCACCGTGCCGCCGATCTCCGTGATCACGACGTCGTGGTCGGGCGCCAGCCGTCGAATCGCTGCCTTGATCTCGTCCGTGATGTGCGGGATCACCTGCACCGTCGAGCCCAGGTACTCGCCGCGCCGCTCCTTCGTGATGACCGACTGGTAAATCCGGCCGGTCGTGACGTTGTTGACCTGCGACAGCGAGCGGTCGATGAACCGCTCGTAGTGCCCGAGATCGAGGTCCGTCTCCGCCCCGTCGTCCGTCACGTACACTTCGCCGTGCTGGAACGGCGACATGGTGCCGGGATCGACATTGATGTACGGGTCGAATTTCTGGATCGTCACGCCCAGGCCGCGCTCGACGAGCAAGCGGCCGAGCGACGCGGCGGCGATGCCCTTGCCGAGGGAGGAGACCACGCCTCCCGTCACGAAGATGTACTTCGTCGAGCTCACGGACTCACCTCTCTCAGTTGTCGCGCGAGAATGGTTGCGACGGAGCGGAGGTCGTCCGCCGTGTCCACGCCGGGCGCCGCAGGCGCGTCGAACAGCGCCACGCCGATGGGGACGCCGTGGAGGAGCGGCCGCAGCTGCTCGAGGCGCTCCCAGCGCTCTGCCGGGACAGGCGGGAGCCGCACCCACCGCTCGAGCGCCTCGCGGGTGTAGGCGTACACACCGACATGCTGGTGATAGACCACGTCGCCCGCACCGTCCCGGTCGAACGGCACGGCCGCGCGCGAGAAGTACACCGCGCGCCCGCGCGCATCCACGACCACCTTCACGCGATTGGGATCGGTCGCGAGCGCGGCGTCGAGCGTGCCGGCCGCGGTCCCGATCGGGTCGCCAGCCCGCACACGCGCCACGGCGCCGTGCAGCGCCTCGAAGGGCACAAGCGGCTCGTCGCCCTGGACATTTACCACCAGGTCGAAGCCATTAAAGTCTTTGTTAGTAACGACTTCCGACACCCGTTCTGTGCCGGATCGGTGGTCCGGGGAGGTGAGCACGGCTTCGTATCCCGCTCGTTCGATCACGCCAACGATCTCACGCGCATCGGTCGCCACGACCACCCGGTCACACACGCGGGCCTCGGTGGTGCGGCGGATCACCCAGAGGATGAGAGGTTCACCTGCCAGAAGCAGCAGGGGCTTGCGAGGTAGGCGGCTGGAGCCCAGCCGCGCCGGGATCACGCCGAGGACGGGCACGGAGCAAGATACAAGATGCGTGCCGCGACGTCTAGGGCACGGCGCGTGCCACGCCTAAGAAGTTCTCCAGCAACCGCTTACCGTGCTCGGTCCCGATGGACTCGGGATGGAATTGCACGCCGTAGATGGGATACTTCCGGTGCTTCATAGCCATGATCTCGGCGTCCTTGGGGCGGTCCGCGCTCCAGGCAGTGATCACGAGATCCTGGGGGAGCGAGGCGGGCTCGACGACGAGTGAGTGGTACCGCATGCCGGTCACCGGGCTGGGAATGCCCTCGAACAGCTCGTCCGCCTCATGGAGTACCGGACACGTCTTGCCGTGCATCAGCCGGTCGGCCCGCACCACGCGGCCACCGAACGCCTCGCCGATGGCCTGGTGGCCGAGGCAGACGCCGAGCACGGGGATCTTCCCTGCTAGGGCCCGCACCAGCGGCACGAGGATGCCCGCGTCGCGGGGGGTGCACGGTCCGGGCGAGAGCACCGCCGCGCGCGGCTTCAGCGCGAGCACCTCCTCGACCGTGAGCGCGTCGTTGCGGTACACGACCGGCTCCTGGCCCAACTCGCCGAACAGCTGGACGAGGTTGTAGGTGAAGGAATCGTAGTTGTCGAGGACGAAGAGCATGGGTTGTGCGTGCGGCTCACGCCCGCGGATGATACTGCCGGTGCACGCTGCGGAGGTAGTCCCGGTCCACGTGGGTGTAGAGCTGCGTCGTAGCGAGGTCGGCGTGTCCCAGCATCTCCTGGACCGCCCGCAGGTCCGCGCCGCCCTCGAGCAGGTGGGTGGCGAAGCTGTGGCGCAGGGTATGGGGCGTGACCCGCTTGGTGAGGCCGGCGAGCTTCGCAGCACGTTTGATGACCATCCAGGCGCCGACGCGCGACAGCGGCGTGCCGCGCGCGTTGAGAAACAGGACGCCCCGCGTCTTCCCCCTGTCGAAGCGCGGTCGGATCTCACGCGCGTATAGCGCCACAGCGCCGAGCGCCCGCCGCCCCACGGGCACGATGCGCTGTTTCGCACCCTTGCCGAAAATCCGCGCCAGTCCGTCCTCGTACAGGAGATCCTGGGGCTTCATGGCGACCACCTCGGAGACGCGCGCTCCCGTCGCGTACGCGAACTCGAGCAGGGCTCGGTCCCGCATCGCGAGCGGCTCGTCGGTGTTGGGCGCCGCGAGCAGCCGCCCTACCTCGGCCACCGTCAACACCGTCGGCAAGGTGCGCCATTGCTTCGGCGATTCGAGCCGTTCGCTCGGGTCGCGCGTCGCGTGCCCTTCGCCGACCAGGAACCGGTAGTACGTGCGGATCGCCGAGATCTGACGGCGGATCGTGGCCGGGGCGAGGCCGAGGTCCTTCAGATCGTAGACGAACTCGCGCAGCTGCGCCGCGGTGATGGCGTCGGGGCGGCTCGCGCCCCGGGCCGCCGCGTGAGCAATGAGCCGCCCGATGTCGCGGACGTAGTTTCCGACCGTATTCGCACTGTTGCCGGCCTCCAGGGCGAGATAGTCACGGAATTGCTCCACTTGAAAGACGCGGTCGAGGTCGCTCACGCTCACAGCCACCGCCGCACCCGCGCCTGGTACGCCCGATACTCGTCGCCGAACTTGCGCTCCAGGTACGCCTCTTCCCGCGCGATGACCCACCACCGGATCACGATGAGCACCACGGGCAACACTACGAGCGGCCACAGTGAGTTGATGAGCAGCGTGACGCCGACGTACAGCGCTGCGAGCCCGATGTACATCGGGTTGCGGGTGAGGCGGTAGGGGCCCCGCACTACGAGCGCCGTAGTCGGCTGGATGGGAACCGGGCTCGTACCAGCGCGGCGAAACAGGACGATGGCGCTCGCGGCGAGCGCAACGCCGGCGCCGGCGAGGACCCAGCCGAGCAGTGTCCGGGCTCCGCCATCCACACCGACCGGGGCGGGTTTCAGTCGATCCAGCGCATACCCGATGCCGAATCCCAGCGCGTACACGAAGGGCGGCGGAAACACGACTCCCGAACTATCGGCACGAGCGTCGGGCACGGGGGGCTCCGGTGGTGTCACGCGATTCTAACGCCTCAGGCGGCAGCAAATCCATAGTCCAGGCAGCTTGCGGCCGCTGCGGCGTAGCTCAATCGTTCAGCGTTGTGGCTCCGGCGATCGAGCGGCTGGGCATCGTGGGCGCGCTGAGGCGCTTTGCTCAGCCGATTCGTGGGTCTGTGTTTCCGTGGGGCCGGGAGGCGGGATAGGACGCTCGGAAGCGGTCGTACAACGCCTGGTAGGCCCGATGCGCCTGCGCGTCTGGGTACGCCAGCGGCTCCCGAGTGAGCGTGCGTCGCACGGCGGCTGCGAGATCGGGAAACGCGCCCGCCCCGACGGCGGCGAGGAGTGCAGCCCCGTAGGCCGGCCCCTCCTCGCGGTTCACCGTGCTCACCGGAAGGCCGAACACGTCCGCCTGGAGACGGCGGATGAGCGGACTGCGCGCACCACCGCCCGTCAACAGGAGATGACTGGGGGCGAGCCCCAGCTCCTGGAGAATCGAAACGGAGTCGCGGAGCGCGAAGCAGACGCCTTCCAGCACGGCCCGGGTCAGATGCGCGCGCGAATGCGCCAGGCTGAGGCCGACGAACGCGGCGCGCAAGGCGGCATCCCGGTGCGGCGTGCGCTCGCCCTGCAGATAGGGGAGGAAGGTGACCCCGTCCGCGCCGGGGGGAATGGCCGCCGCCTCCTCGCTGAGCCGCATATCGGGCTGGTCCGCGCCTGCCAGATCGCGGGCGAACTGATCGCGGTACCACGCGAACGCGCCACCGGCGGAAAGCACCACTCCCATTACGTACCACACGCCGGGCGCCACGTGACAGAAGGTGTGGGCGCGGAGGGCGGGATCCACTCGCGGCTCGGCCGTCGGCGCGAGCACGGTGCCGGACGTTCCCCAGCTCGCCACGGCCTCTCCGGGAGTGATCGCGCCGACGCCCGCCGCGCCGCAAGCGTTGTCCGCTCCGCCGCCCACTACCGGTGTCCCCGCCACGAGCCCCGTGAGCCCCGCCGCCGCCGGCGTGACGTGACCCAACACCTCCGACGATCCCCCCACCTTGGGCACCAGCGAGACGGGCAGCCCGACGGCGTCCAGCATGTCTCGACTCCACCGTACCCGCGCGGGATCGAACATCAGCGTGCCGGAGGCGTCGGATGGCTCCGTGCCGAGTGTCTCCGTGAGACGCAAGCGCACGAAGTCTTTGGCGAGGAGAACCGTGGCCAACCGGGCAAACGCCGCCGGCTCGTGGTGCTTGAGCCACAGCACTTTGGGCAGCGTGAAGCCTTCCAGCGCCGGGTTGCACACCCATTCACGCAGCCGGCCTTCGCCGCCCACGCGCTGCGTGATCTCGGCGCATTCGGCCGTGGTGCGCCCGTCGCACCACAGCAGCGCCGGTCGTATCACCTCCGCGGCCCGGTCGAGAAAGACCGAGGAGTGCATCTGACCCGAGATCCCCACAGCCAGTACGCGTCGCGCCGACTGGGGGGGGGCGAGCAGCTGCCGGATGGACGCGAGGGACGCGTCCCACCACGTGTCCGGATGCTGCTCCGCCCAGCCGGGGCGGGGCGTGCTCAGGGGGAGCGGCGTCGTCGCCGTGGCCTCCACCGCGCCCGCCTCGGTCATGAGCAGCGCCTTGACCCCGCTGGTGCCGACGTCCAGGCCGAGGAAGAGTGCGTCGGCCACGTTATCTCACGCCCAGCAACAGCTCCATGGTGAGCTGGTCGAGCCGCTCGTAGGCGTACCCTTGCCGCCGGATCGCCGGCAGGTCGAACGTCTCGGCCTTGAGCGCGCGGGCCCGCTCGGCACTGAAGAGGATGCGTGCCGGGGGCTTGTCTCCCTCGCCTCCGCCACCCCGCGTCCGCAGCTCGGCCAGGAGCTGTTGGATCTCCGGATCGGCGTTGAAACGCTGGACCCGTTCCCTCAGGATGAGGTACGTGCGCATGCTTCCGGAGGCGAAGTCCCAGACGCCGTCCTCGTCCTCGGTGCGGTAGGCGTGGCTGTCGAAGTGCCGCATCCCCGGCCAGTGCGCGTCTTCGAGCAGCTTCACGAGGAAGAATGCGCCCTTCGGGTCGTCGCTCCCGAACCGCAGGTCCTGATCGAAGCGTCCCAGCTTCTGCCCGTTCAGGTCGATGTGAAACAGCTTGCCCGCCTCGAGCGCCTGCGCCACGGCATGCGAGCAATCGAGCCCCGCCATCTGCTCGTGCGCCACCTCGGGGTTGAGCCCGACCATTTCGGGGTGATCGAGCGTGTAGATGAACGCCAGCATGTGGCCCGTGGTGGGGAGGAAGATGTCGCCGCGCGGCTCGTTCGGCTTCGCCTCCAGGGCGAACCGCAGGTCGTAGCGCTGCGCGCGGACGTAATCGCACAGGAAGTTGATGGCATCGCGGTACCATCCCAGCGCACTGCGTGCGTCCTTGGCGGCGTTGGTCTCGACCCCCTCGCGCCCGCCCCAGAAGACGTACATAGAAGCGCCGAGCTCGACGCCCAGATCGATCGCCGCCAAGGTCTTCTGCACGGCGTACGCCCGCACGCGCGCGTCGTTGCTGGTGAACGCGCCGTCGCGGAAGGCGGGGTCGGAGAACAGGTTCGTCGTTGCCATCGGGACGCGGAGGCCGGTGGCTTGCAGCGCCGCCTTGAACTCCCGCACGATCCGGTCGCGCTCGCTCGCGGCGCTGTCCGGTGGCACGAGGTCGTTATCGTGGAGGTTCACGCCGTAGGCACCCAGCTCCGCGAGCTTGTGAACGATTCGGGTGGGCGGAATCGGTGCGCGGACCGGCTCGCCGAACGGATCGCGGCCCGGGTTCCCCACCGTCCAGAGGCCGAATGTGAAATGGTGCTCCGGCCGCGGCGTGTACGCGTCCTGCATGACGCTCCGGTTCATGGATAGATCCCGTCGCACCGGGGCCGGCGGGCCACGATGGTCCGTCGGTAGCCGTCTCCAGCGATACTTCGTTTCCATTCGTACATTGTCAAGCAGCCCCCGCTCATCACTTCAACCTGCCGGCGCCCATGCATCCGTTGTTGATCCTGTTGGTGGGAATGGCCACGATCCTCGTAGGGATCGTCGGGCTGCGCCTCAACGCGTTCCTGGCGCTGATCACCGCCGCTATCGTGGTCAGCCTGCTCGCCCCCGGCGAGCCCGCGGCGAAGATCGGGCGCGTGGCCGAGGGCTTCGGCCGCACGGCGGGCACCATCGGGATCGTCATCGCGCTGGCGGCAATCGCCGGGAAAGCGATGATGGACAGCGGGGCGGCGGACCGGATCGTGAGGGCGTTCATCGCCGTGCTGGGCGAGAAGCGAAGCGCGACGGCCCTGTGCGCCACGGGCTACGTCCTGTCGATCCCCGTGTTCTTTGACACGGTCTTCTATCTGCTGGTCCCCCTGGCCCGCTCGGGCTACGCTCGCACCAACCGCTACTATCTCAAGTACCTCCTGGCGATTACGGCGGGCGCTGGGGCGACGCACACGCTGGTCCCGCCCACCCCCGGACCGCTGGCAGTCGCCGGTACGCTGGGCGTGGACTTGGGAACCATGGTCCTGGTCGGCCTGGTCGTGGCGCTGCCAGCAGCGGGGGTCGGGCTGCTGTTCGCGGGATGGGTGGACCGCCGCATGCCCGTGGTGCCACAAGCCTCCGCCGCGGAGCCGGCTGCGACGCTGCCACTTCCCGGTCTCGTTGCCTCACTCCTGCCCATTGTTCTGCCGGTGCTGCTGATTTCGTCGAACACGGTCGTCCTGTCCATGACGGCGCGTCCGGGAGCGCACGCCGCTAGCTGGTCGGCTTTGGCGCCCTACACCGTGATCATCGGGAACCCCAACCTGGCGATGCTCGTGTCCGTGGGCGTAGCCATATGGGTGTACACGCGGCAGCGCAACGTGAGCCGGGCCGACCTCGCGGGGCTGGTGGACACATCCTTGATGGGCGCCGGGTTCATCATCCTGATCATTGCGGCGAGCGGGGCGTTCGGGGTCGGTCTGCAGGCCGCACAGATCGGGCCCATGATCGAGCGGGCCTTCGTAGGGCGGGCGGCCGCCGCGGGGATCGGCTCCGGGCTGGTCTTCCTGTTCCTCGGGTTCGGAGTCGCGAGCCTGATCAAATTCGCTCAAGGGTCGAGTACCGTCGCGATGATCACGACTGCGGCGATGCTCGCGGCGATGCTGCCAGCGAACGGGGCAGCTCTTCCCTTTCACCGCGTCTATGTCGCCACGGCGATCGCCAGCGGGTCGCTCGTCGGAACGTGGATGAACGACAGCGGGTTCTGGCTGTTTTCGAAGATGGGTGGCGTGACGGAGATGGAGACCCTTAAGTCGTGGACTCCCGTGCTCGGGGTCGTCGGCGTCACCAGCATGGTGACGACGATTGTGCTCGCGCTGCTCGTGCCCCTGCGGTAGGATTCCCTGCCCTGATCGATGTAGGGGCGCAGCATGCTGCGCCCCTACGCTTGCCGCAAGACCTCAGGAGTTATTATGCCCGACGACATGGGAACCTTCCGCGTAGACGTGGAGATCGAGAACCCGGCCCGCCCGGGCGAGCGACGAGCCCTCAAGTCCGTGCTGGTGGACACCGGCGCGGAATTGTCGTGGGTCCCGGCCGAGGTTCTCGAATCGTTGGACGTCGAGCGCAACAACAAGTGGCGCTTCCGCCAGGCCGACGGAACAACTCTGGAGCGGTGGACTGGCGGTGTGTCCGTCTACGTAGCCGGGAAGCGGGCGGCGGACGAGGTGGTGTTCGGACAGCCCGGCGACCTCGTATTGCTCGGATCGCGCACCCTGGAAGGGCTCAACCTCCGGATTGAGCCCGTCACCAAGCAATTGGTGGACGCCGGGCCAGCGCCCGCCGCCGCGGCGGCGTAGAGGTCCGGTCATCATCGATGTAGGGGCGCAGCATGCTGCGCCCCTACACGTCGCTGGCGATCCGCCGTCCGCCGCCGCAACGTTGTGGACATGCACGGGAGATTCGCTGCGCCGCCGCTCGATGCGGTGCTCGGCTCGGCAAGCGCCGTAGCCGCCGGCCGGCTCGCGGGTGAAGGGCCGGCGGGGCGGCTGCCCCTCACCCCCGACATGCTGCGCGAGCAGCCGAGCGGCAACGTCTTCGGTCTGACGCAGAACGTGGGCATGGGCTGGAGCCCCGCGTCCTTGGGCGGCCCGCAGTACGTCATCGTCAGCACCCACGGTGGCCTGCGCAGCGAAGACGGGAGCGCGGTGGCGCTGGGTTACCACACCGGGCACTGGGAGATCGGCCTCCTGGTCCGGGCGGCGGCCGAAACGCTGCGCGCGGCGGGGGCGATCCCGTTTGCGGCGTACTGTAGCGACCCTTGCGACGGCCGCACCCAGGGCACCACGGGGATGTTCGACAGCCTGCCCTATCGCAACGACGCGGCCGTCGTGATGCGCCGCCTGATCCGCTCGCTCCCCACCGCATCGGGCGTGATCGGCGTCGCCACGTGCGACAAGGGCCTGCCCGCGACGATGCTGGCGCTCGCCGGGTGCGGGGAGCTTCCCGGCGTCATCGTGCCCGGCGGCGTCACGCTGCCGGCGATTGGGGGGGAGGACGCGGGTCAGGTGCAGAGCCTGGGGGCGCGCTTTGCTCAAGACCTCGTGACCCTCGACTACGCGGCGACCATGGGGTGCCGCGCGTGCGGATCCGCGGGCGGCGGCTGCCAGTTCTTGGGGACCGCGGCGACGTCGCAGGTCGTGGCGGAGGCCCTCGGGTTGGCGCTGCCGCACAGCGCGCTGGCGCCGTCGGGTGAGCCGGCGTGGCTCGAGCTCGGCGCCCGCACGGCGTTCGCCCTGGTGCGGCTGCACGCGCTCGGGATTCCCATCCGGCAGATCCTGACCCAGCACGCGCTCGAGAACGCGATGTTGGTGCACGCGGCGTTCGGTGGGTCCACCAACCTGCTGCTGCACATTCCGGCGATCGCGCATGCGGCGGGGCTCCGGCCGCCCACGCTGGACGACTGGATCCGCGTGAATCGGGCCACGCCGCGCCTGGTCGATGCCCTGCCCAACGGCCCGCGCGGCCATCCGACCGTGCAGGTCTTCATGGCCGGCGGCGTGCCCGAGGTGATGCTGCACCTGCGCGAGATGGGCCTGCTGCACGGCGACGTGCTCACGGCGACGGGCGACACCCTCGACGCGACACTCGACTGGTGGGCGACGAGCGACCGGCGCCGCGCGGCGCGCGCGCGGCTCGCCGCCGCCGCCGCAGTGGCTCCCGACGACGTCATCATGGGTCCCGACGCCGCGCGCCGGGCGGGTCTCGCCAGCACGGTCGTTTTCCCGGTCGGGAACTTGGCACCCGAGGGGGCGGTGATCAAAGCCACCGCGCTCGACCCCTCCGTCGTGGGAGACGATCAGGTGTACCGCCACCTAGGGGCCGCGCGCGTGTTCGTCGACGAGCGGGACGCGATCAGGGCTGTGAAAGGAGCGACCGAGCGACCGATCCGACCGGGAGACGTGATCGTGTTGATCGGCACGGGGCCATCGGGCACGGGAATGCAGGAGACCGCGCAGATCACGACCGCGCTCCGGTATCTCCCTTGGGGGAAGCATGTCGCGCTCCTTACGGATGGCCGTTTTTCCGGGTTCTCGAGCGGCGCGTGCGTGGGCCACATTGGACCCGAGGCACTGCACGGCGGCCCGATCGGCCGAGTGCGCGACGACGACCTGATCGAGATCGTGATCGACCGAGGCACGCTTACGGGTTCGGTCAACCTCGTGGGAGCGGCCGGACAGCCGCTCGACGCGGCCGCGTGCACCGCGCTGCTCGAGCAACGGCAGGCCCACCCCGGGCTCGCGCCCCACCCCGCCCTGCCGGCTGACACGCGCCTGTGGGCGGCCCTGCAGCGCGCGAGCGGCGGCACGTGGGCCGGCTGCGTGTACGACGTCGATCGCATCGTGGCGGCGCTCGAGGCCGGTCTCAACCTCACCAAGGAGGTGAAGTGATCTCGCTGCTACTGGTGCTCGCACAGGCAGCCGGCGCGGTCCAGGGCGATCCTTCGATCGTGGCGCCGGGCGCCAAGCTGGAGCGGCTGTTCGGCGACGGGTTCTTCACCGAGGGTCCGGCGCAGGCCCCTGACGGGTCGGTCTATTTCTCGGACATCACCTTCGTCCAGGCATCGGGCAATCAGGCGGGCCACATCTGGCGCTGGGATCCGCGGACGGGGACCACCGCGGTGTTCCGCTCGCCCAGCGGGATGTCCAACGGGATCGTGTTCGACGAGGAAGGCCGCATGGTCGTGGCGGAGGGGGCGGGGTTCGGCGGCCGCCGCATCACCCGGACCGATATGAAGACCGGCATGAGTTGGATCCTCGCCGGGCTCTACAACGGACGTCCCTTCAATTCTCCGAATGATCTGGTGATCGATGCGCGCGGGCGCATCTACTTCACCGATCCTCGCTACTCGGGCCACGAGCCGATTGAGCAGCCGGTGCAGGGTGTGTACCGAATCGATCCCGACGGACGCGTCTCGCTGGTGGCGGCAAATGCCGGTAAGCCGAACGGGATCGCGGTGTCTCCCGATCAGGCCACGTTGTACGTCGCCTCAATTGATAATGGATCGTTCGACGAGAATTTGCCGCCGGAGACGCCGACCACGCCCGGACGCATGGCGCTGCTCGCGTACGACCTGGCTCCGGACGGCTCGGCGAAGTTCCGCCGCACAGTCGTGGATTTTTCGCCCGGCGTCGGGCCCGATGGGATCAGCGTGGACCGGGACGGCAACATCTACTGTGCGATTCCGGGCCGCGAGCGACCGGGCATCCACGTCTTCTCTCCCGCCGGGAAGGAGCTGGCCTATATCCCGACGCCGGACCCCCCGACCAATGTGAAGTTCGGCCGGGGGGCGGACAAGCAGACGTTGTTCATCACGGCGCGCAAGAGTCTCTATCGGATTCGCGTGGAGCGCAGCGGGTACCACCCAGGCTTCTAACGCCTCAGTCGGCGCCAAATCCATAGCCCGAGGGCCACCACCGCCGCGAGCGCGACGACAGCCAGTGCACTGTTCACGCGCGTAACCACTCTCAGGACCACATCGAGGTTCGTGCCCAGCACGGTAACCGAGTACGTGAGGAGCCCGTACCACAGCGCCGATGCGAGCGCGAGTGGGACGAGTGCCCGGACCGGTCGGACGCCGGCGATCCCCGCGAACGGCATCACCACGCCGCGCCACACCGGCAGCAGCCGGCTCAGGAAGATCCCGTACGTTCCGTGGCGATGATACTCTCGCTCGATGTGCCCCATGGCCCGTTCGGAGAGCAGGCGGCGTCCGAGCTTCCCCTGGAAGAATGGCCGGCCAAACCGGTGGGAGGCGAAATAAACGGCCGCCCCGGAGCCGACGTTGGCGGTCCAGGTGAGTCCGAACACGGCCCACGGATCCAGCGTCCCCCGCCCCGCCAGGAACGCGCCGAGCGCGACCGCGGTGTCGGCAGGAACCGGGGGAAAGACGTTCTCCAGCGCGGCGAAGACGGCGATCAGTGCGTACAGGGGAGCCGGGGGGAGGGATTCGAGGGAGTGGAGGAGATCGGTCACTCCAGCACCGCCACCGCGATCACGGCCACCCCTTCCTCACGCCCGATCCACCCCATTCCTTCGTTCGTCTTCCCCTTGACGGAAATGGCGTGCGGGCCAACGGACAAGGCGGCGGCGAGCCGCTCGCGCATCAGCGCTACGTGCGGCCCGATCTTCGGCCGCTCGACGATGACTGTGATGTCGGCCTGGACCAGCCGGTGGCCCGCGGCCGCAACCGTGCGATACGCCTGGTGCAACAGCTCAAGCGAATTGGCGCCCTTCCAGCGCGGGTCCGAGTCGGGAAACAAGCTGCCGATGTCCCCGAGTCCGGCGGCGCCCAGCACGGCGTCGGTGAGGGCGTGCGCGACGGCGTCGGCGTCGGAGTGGCCGGCGAGGCCCCGCGGGTGCGGAATCTCGACCCCCCCGAGGATGAGTTTGCGGCCGTCGGCGAAGCGGTGCGAGTCGTACCCGATGCCGACACGCATGACTCCGTCTCCTCGCTCATGTGGCGCGGACGCAACAGCCACGTTCGGGCTTCAACAAATCCACGTGCACAATGTGCAGAATGCACATTCTGCACGTCATACTTGGAGAATGCGGATCGCGAGCAGAGCCGCGTTCTTGACGTTGTCGATCCCCACCGTCGCCACCGGCACGCCGCTTGGCAGCTGCGCCGTAGCGAGCAGGGCGTCGAGCCCGTTCAAGGGCCCCGCAGCGAACGGCACGCCGATGACGGGCAGGTCCGTGAGCGACGCGGCGAACCCCGGCAGCGCGGCCGAGAGCCCAGCGCCGGCGATCAGCACCTTGAAGCCTTGCTTGCGGGCCGCCTTGACGAGCTCGGCCGTCTGCTCGGGCTGGCGGTGGGCAGAGGCCACGTGGAACTCGTACGAAATGCCCGCCTTGGTCAGTACCTCGAAGGCGGGCTCGATCCTCGGCTTGTCGCTCTCGGAGCCGACGAGAATGAGCACGTCGGGCATCAGGCGGCTTCGTCGATGACGCTGTAGTCCTGGCGGCGCTGGCGCGGCACGTAGCCTCCATCAGCGATGAGGCGCTGCATCTCCGCGAGCGTCATCCGCCACGTCGTGCCCGCCGCCGAGACGACGTTCTCCTCCATCATGAGGGAGCCGAAGTCGTTCGCGCCGAACCGCAAGGCGACCTGCCCGATCTTCGGGCCCATCGTCACCCAGGAGGCCTGGATGTTCGGCACATTGTCGAGCACGATGCGGGCGATCGCCTGGGTGCGCAGGTAGGTGACCGCGTCGGTTTTCGCGAGGTGGGCGAGCTCGGTGTGCTCGGGCTGCAGCGGCCAGCAGATGAACGCCGTGAAGCCGCCGGTGCGCGCCTGGACCTGCTTCACGCGGAACAGGTGCTCGATGCGGTCGGCCGTCGTCTCACCCAGGCCGTACATCATCGTGACCGACGTCTTCAGGCCCAGCCGGTGTGCCGTCTCCATCACCTCGAGCCAGCGGTCGGCCCCGGCCTTCTTCTTCGCGACGCGGTCGCGGACCTCCTGCACCAGGATCTCGCCGCCGCCGCCCGGGACCGAGTCGAGGCCAGCCGCGACGAGCTCGCGGATCACCTCTTCCAGTGTCATCCCGAAGCGCCCCGCGAAGAAATCGATCTCCGACGGCGAAAAGCCGTGGATGTGAATCGGGTGATGCCGCTTGATGTAACGCATCAGATCCAGGTACCACTGGAACGGGATGTACGGGTTATGACCCCCCTGGATCAGGATCTGGACGCCGCCCAGCGCCCGGAGCTCGTCGATTTTCCTGCCGATTTGCTCGAACGAGAGCACATAGCCTTCGTCGTGCTTCGGGCGCCGGTAGAACGCGCAGAACTTGCAGTCCGCGACGCACACGTTGGTGTAGTTGATGTTCCGGTCGATGATATATGTGACGACGTTCTCCGGGTGCAGCTTCCAGCGGGCCGCGTCCGCAAGCGCGCCGAGCTCGAGCAACGAGGCACGGTCGTATAGCTCGAGCGCGGAGCGGAATTCCGGCGCAGAGCGGTCCACCATGGTCACGCTACCTGCAGGAACTGAAGCGACCCGTCGGGCACTAGCCCGTGGGCGGCGAGCCGGCGGAAGAAGTCCGTCAGCCCGGCGAGGTGCTTGTAGCTGAGGGCGTAGTCGAGACCGGCCAAATACTGGCGGCACGTCGCACGTCGCACGTCGCACGTACGCGCAGCGGCGTCGGCGAGCTGATCGAGATGACTGAGTCCCCACGCGCGCGAGGCGAGCAAGGCCTTGTGGATGCGGCGCATCTGAGCGGGATCGCTCGAGCGGCGCGCGGCCCACACCGCGAACACGAAGGGCATGCCGGTCCACCGCTTCCACTCCTCGCCCAAGTCGTAGCGGTGCGGGTAGGCGTGCCGCGCCGCGAGCAGCAGGGCTGCATCACCGATCACGAGTACCGCGTCGTGCGGCAGACCCGCGAGTGACTCGAGATCACCTGCCTCGGCTCGCGCCTCCGCAAAGTGGGGGCGCACCTTCCACACGTCACGGCACAACAGTTCCAGGAGCGCGACCGACGTACGGGAGGAGGCGGAGAGCAGCACAGTCCGACCGTCCAGCTGTCCGACTGTCCGACGACTGAAGAGCGCGACGCTGCGCACCGCCCCGTCGCAGGAGATCGCGAGATCCGGGAGGAGGATGTAGTGCCGCGCCTGGCGGGCGTATTCGACGGCGCTCACCACGCTCACGTCCAGCTCCCCCGCCGCGAGCAGGTCGTTGAGCTCGGACGGCGTCCCGGTCACGAGCTCGGCCGCGAGGGGCACGAGCCCCCGGTCGATCGCCCCGTAGACGGGGTAGCAGTTGATGTAGCCGATGCGGCCGACTCTCATGTTGTCCACAGGCTAAAGCCTCTCGGCACGGCATTGCCCTTAAGGGCAGGGCTTCGCCGAGCGCACCCTTCAGGGTGTGTACTCATTCGGACGCATCCACGGCAGACAGCACGGGCAGCCTGCGACCCCGAGCGCCAGCCTGGAGACGATGGGAGATCTGGAACGTCGGTCCTTCGGGGCCCCGCGGTCTGACCCCGGGAACCGCGGGGACCCAGTCCTCGAACGTGCGCACGGTTTGATAGAGCGAGTCGCGCTCGGCCGGCTGCTTCCCCGCTCCGCGGATCAGCGAGACGACCTGATCGTAGCCGAGCCACATCGGCGTCGCGGCGCCTGCCTCGTGGTAGACCCGCTCGAAGACGACGGTGCCCTCGAGGTCATCGCACCCGAAGGTGAGCGCCACCTGAGAGATGAACGGGGTCACCATCGGCCAGTGGGTCTTGACATGGGGGATGTTGTCGAGCACGAGCCGCCCCACGGCGATGTTCTTCAAGTCGTCGAAGCCGCTCGTGGCCGTCCCGGTGCGCCCCAGCACCTCCCCTAGCTCGTTGTGGTCCGGGTGGTACGCCAGTGGGATGTAGGTGAGGAAGCCGCCGGTCTCGTCCTGCAGCGCCCGCAGCGCGAGCAGGTGGTCCACGCGATCCGTCATCGTCTCCACGTGGCCGTACAGCATGGTGCAGTTCGAGGGAATGCCCAGCCGGTGTGCCTCGCGGTGCACGGCGAGCCACTCCTCGCCGGACAGCTTCTTGTCCGCTATGGTGGCACGCGCCGCCGGGCTAAACACTTCAGCGCCGCCCCCCGGGAGACTGGTGACGCCGGCGTCCCGCAGCGCGATTAGGACATCGCGCACGCTCATCCGCTCGAGGCGGGCGAGGTGCGCAATCTCGACGGCGGTCAGCGCCTTGATGTGGACGCCCGGGTGCCGCGCCTTCAAGCCGCGGAACATGTCGAGATAGTATGCCAAGCGCAGCTTCGGGTGCAGCCCGCCCACGATGTGGAATTCCCGGGTTGGATTGTCGCGCGCGGCGTCCGCCTCGGCGAAGATCTCCTCGAGGCTCCGCGTGTACGCCCCCGCCTCCTGTGGCATGCGCGCGAACGAGCAGAACACGCAGGTGTTCCGCAGCACGCAGACATTCGTGGGGTTGATGTGCTGGTTCGCGGCGAAGTACACCCGGTCGCCGTTCAGGCGGCGGTTGGCGAGGTCGGCAAGCCGGCCGAGGGTCAGCAGGTCGTTCGACTGGAACAGTGCCAAGCCATCGTCGCGCGTCAGCCGCTCGGCGCGCTCGACCTTCTGTGCGATGGGAACGAGGGCGGGATCGCGCGGTCCGACCGTCCGACCGTCCGACGGTCCGTCCATCACGCGGCCCGCTTGATCGCCAGCGTCACGTTGTGCCCGCCGAACCCGAAGGAGTTCGAGAGCGCGATGTCCACCGGCCGCCTGACGGCCTTGTTCGCAGCCGAGTCGAGGTCGCAGGCGGGGTCCGGGGTGAACTGGTTGATGGTGGGCGGAATGATCCCGGTCTGGACGACGAGCGCGCACACCGCCGCCTCGAGCGCGCCTGCGGCGCCGAGCAGGTGGCCGGTCATCGACTTGGTAGAGCCGAACACCAGTTTGCGCGCCTGCGCGCCGAATACCGCCTTCACCGCCGCTGTCTCGGCGGCGTCGCCGTGCGGCGTCGAGGTGCCATGCGCGTTGATGTAGCCGATCTGTTCCGGCTTCACGCCGGCATCCTGCATCGCGAGCCGCATCGCATCCTGTGCGCCGGAGCCGTCCGGGGCGGGGGCGGTGATGTGGTAGGCGTCGGCGGTCATACCGTAGCCCGCGACCTCCGCATAGAGCTTCGCGCCGCGGCGCCGTGCGTGCTCCCACTCCTCCAGGACGAGGACGGCGGCGCCGTCGCCCATCACGAAGCCGTCGCGGTCCTTGTCGAAGGGGCGGCTCGCCGTGCGCGGGTCGTCGTTGCGTTCGGAGAGCGCCTTCATGTTGGCGAAGCTCGCCACCGCAAGGGGCGTGATCGCGGCCTCCGCTCCGCCCGCGATCATCAGGTCGGCGGCGTCGTTGCGGATCAGCTCGAGGGCGTCGCCCACGCTGTGGGCGGACGACGCGCAGGCGGACACGGTGCAGTAGTTCGGGCCCTTGGCGCCGTACCGCATGGAGATGAGCGCGGCCGCCACGTTCGGCATATACATGGGCACGAAGAACGGTGACACCCGGCTCGGCCCCTTCTCAAACAACGCACGGCAGTTCTCCTCGAAGGTCTGGAGCCCGCCGGTCCCCGTGCCGATCAGGACGCCCACGCGCTTCAGGTCCGCGGCGCTCCAGTTGCTCGCGAGGCAGGCGTCGGTCACCGCTTGCTCCGCCGCGCCGATTGCGTATTGGGCGAACAGGTCGTAGCGGCGGATCTCCTTCTTGTCGAGGTATTGAGCAGGGTCGAACCCCTTCACCTCGCAGGCGAACTTCACGGGACTCTGCACCGGGTCGAACCGCGTGATGGGCCCCGCCCCCGAGCGGCCCGCCAGCAGGCCTTCCCACGTGCTCGAGACGTTCGTCCCCAGCGGCGTCACCAGCCCGAGACCCGTGATCGCAACCCGGCGCGCCATCCGCTATTTCCCCATCTTCTCGTGCAGATACTGCAGTGCCTGCCCCACCGTGCGCAGCTTCTCAGCCTCCTCGTCCGGGATGTCGATGTCGAACTCCTTCTCGAAGGCCATGACCAGCTCGACGGTGTCGAGACTGTCCGCCCCCAAGTCCTCCATGAAGCTCGCGTCGGACGTGAGCTTGTCGCGCTCGACCCCCAGCTCTTCGACGATGATGTCTTTGACCTTCTCTTCGAGCTGCTTCATGTCCATTGCCATGGGTGTCCTCAATGGAGGTGTGGGAAATGGGTCACAGCACCATCCCGCCGTCGACGACCAGCAGCTGCCCCGTAATGTAGCTGGCGAAGTCCGAGGCGAGAAAGAGCACGGCGGCGGCCACATCCTGCCCTTGTCCCAGGCGGCCGAGGGGGATCGCCTTGATCAGGGCATCCCGCGCCTCGGGGCTGATCCTGCGGGTCAGCTCGGTATCGATGAACCCCGGCGCCACCGCGTTCACCAGCACGTTGCGCGAGGCGAGTTCTTTGGACACGGACTTCGTGAATCCGATGAGGCCGGCCTTCGACGCCGTGTAGTTCGTCTGGCCCTTGTTGCCGGAGATCCCAACCACGCTCGCAATGTTGATGATCCGACCCCAACGCCGCTTGATCATGCCCCGGGCGGCGTGCTTGGTCACCAGGAACGCCCCCTTCAGGTTCGTGTCGAGCACCGTGTTCCAGTCGGCTTCGCTGATGCGGAACAACAGGTTGTCGCGCGTCGTGCCCGCGTTGTTGACGAGCACGTCGATCCGGTCGAACTCTTGCTCGACGGCCGCGACGACGCGCTCGACTTGCGCGACCTGGGTCACGTCGCAGCCGTAGCCGCGCCCGCGCCCGTTGCCCAACGCTTGGGCCGCCTCCGCTGCCTTCGCGCCGTCCCGGCCCAACACCGCCACGTTCGCCCCGGCACCCGCCAGCGCCTGAGCGATGGAGAAGCCGATGCCGCGGCTGCCGCCCGTCACAAGGGCGACCTTGTCGGAGAGGTCGATCTTCATGTTCCGCGTTCCGACTTCCGCGTTCCGCGTTTCATTACGCCGCCTCCAAGAAGCGCTCGACCTCATCGGCGCTTCCCAGGGACACGACGTTGGCTCCCGGCACCGTCCGCTTCAGCAGCCCCGCCAGCACGTTGCCTGGCCCGATCTCCAGGAAGCGCGCGTCGCTGCCGGCCAGTTCGGCCGCCCGCTGCATGCACGCGACCCAGCGCACCGGTGTGGTCAACTGGTCGCCCAGCAGGCGCCGCGCCCGGTTCGCGTCACGCACGGGCTCGGCCGTGGCGTTGGCGATCACTGGAAAGCCCGGGTCGTGGAAGGGCGCTCGCTCGAGCGCGACGCGCAGCTGATTCGCCGCCGGGCCCATGAGGGAGGAATGAAACGCGCCGCTCACCTTCAGAGCGATCACCCGCTTCGCCCCGCGCGCCTTGCAGGCCGCGCTCGCTCGCGCCACGGCCTCCGGGTCGCCCGAGATGACGGTTTGGTCCGGTGCGTTCAGGTTCGCCGCGACGGCGACCGCACCGCCCACGGACGATTCGCGGCAGGCCGCCTCGACTTCCGCGGTCGCGAGCCCCAGCACCGCCGCCATGGTTCCCGGCCGCTCACTACCCGCCTGATGCATGAGCTCCCCGCGGCGGCGGACCAACGTGGCCGCGTCGATCGCGCTCAGCGCCCCGGCCGTCACATATGCGGAGTATTCGCCCAGGGAGTGGCCCGCGGCGGCGGCGACGCCGTCCGCCCGGGGCGCGATGACCGCGAACACCGCTGCGCTGTGAGCCAGGATGGCGGGCTGGGCGTTGTGGGTCGCCGTAAGGTCCTCTTCCGGTCCCTCGAACATCAGCCGGCTCAGAGCGAATCCCAGCGCCTGGTCGATTGCCTGAAACGTGTCCCGCGCCGCCGGGAACCGCTCGGCCAGGTCCTTGCCCATCCCGACTTTTTGAGCGCCCTGCCCCGGGCAGAGCCACACAGTGGCAGCTACCACTGCACCACCATGCTCGCCCACGTGAACCCAGCGCCGAAGGCGCAGAACATCACCTTCATGCCTGGTTGGACCCGACCGCACCGCACGGCCTCGTCGAGCGCGATCGCGACCGAGGCGGCCGACGTGTTGCCGAACCGGTCCACGTTCACGTACACCTTGTCCATCGGGAGGCCCGCGTGTTTCGCGGTGGCTTCGATGATGCGGATGTTCGCCTGGTGGGGGATGAGCAGGTCGATGTCGGCGGCCGTGAGGCCGGCGCGCGCGAGCGCCTTGTCGCACGCGTCCGCCATCGACAGCACGGCGGCCTTGAACACCTCGCGACCCGCCATCTTGATGTAATAGGAGTGGTCCTTGAGCAGCGCCTCGTCCGGTGGGTGCGCAGCGCCGCCGCCCGGCCGGTACAACAGCTCCGCGAGCGTACCGTCGGACTTCATGTAGCTCGACAGGATCCCGCGGCCCGTGGTGCTGCGCCGCACGATGGTGGCCCCCGCCCCGTCGCCGAACAACACCGCGGTCGTCCGGTCGGTCCAGTCCATGATGCTCGTCAGCTTCTCGGACGCCACCACCAGCACGCGCTGTGCCTGCTCTGTGGCCACGAGGCCCTCGGCCACGTTCAGCGCATACAGGAACCCGGTGCACGCCGCGCCCACGTCGAAGGCAGCGGCGTCCTTCGCCCCGAGGATCGCCTGCAGGTCGCACGCCTGGGAGGGGAGCAGCCGGTCGGGGGAGCAGGTGGCGACGACGATCGCGTCCAGGTCCAGGGAGGTCAGCCCCGTCTCCCCCAGAACCTGATCGGCAGCGGCCTTCGCCATACAGGCGTTCGACTCGTCGGGCCCGGCCACACGGCGCTCGCGAATCCCCGTGCGCTCCCGGATCCATTGGTCCGACGTGTCGAGGATCTTCGAGAACTCGTCGTTGGTCAGCACGCGCTTCGGCGTGTAGCTCCCTGTGCCCCAGAGCTCCGCGATCGGTCGCTTCACCGGATGGCGCCTCCTTCCGCGAACTCCGCGCCGATGTCCTGATCGAGATGACTCGCGACCATCTGCGCGCCGACTCGCACCGCGTTCATGATGGCTCGCGCGGGGGAGGCCCCGTGACAGATGATGGCCACGCCCTTCACGCCCAGCAGGGGCGCGCCGCCATACTCGGAGTAGTCGAGGAACTTGAACAGCTGCTTGACCTCGGGACGGCCCAGCACGTCGGGGAGCGCTTGCTTCAGCATGCCGGCGAACATGCGGCCGGCGGACTCGTAGAACTTCAGGATCGCATTGCCGACGAAACCGTCGCACACGACGACATCGATCTCGCCGCCCTTGCCCCGGCCCGCCAGGATGTCGCGCCCTTCCACGTTTCCGACGTAGCGGATTCCGGGAGTCTGTTTCAGGAGCTGGTGTGCCTCCTTGACGACGGCGTTCCCCTTCTCGTCCTCTTCCCCGACGTTCAGGAGCCCGACACCAGGGCTCGACCGCCCCATCACGTCCCGGGCGTACACGGAGCCCAAGTGCGCGAAGCCCACGAGCTCGCGCGCGTCGCAGTCCACGTTCGCCCCGCCGTCGATGACCAGCACCGGCCGGCCCGCGGTCGGGAACGGCGTGCCGATTGCCGCACGCGTCACGCCCTCGTGCACGCGCAGCATCAGCGTCGCGGCGGCCATGACGGCCCCGGTGTTGCCGGCAGAGATGAACGCGTCGGACTGACCCTTCTTTTGCAGGCCCAGCCCGACCGCGATGGAGGAGCGGCGCTTGCGCTTGATCGCGGCGAGCGGCTTTTCGCCCATCCCCACCACCTCTGGCGCCTCGACGATCTCGAGCCGCCCGTGGTCGACGTCGCTGTGGGGCTTGAGGGCTGCCTCGATATCCGCCGTGCGCCCCACGAGCTGGATGCGGAATGTGGGTGGCAGCTCGCGCAGCGCCTGCACGGTCCCTGCGACTTCCATCCGCGGGGCCTCGTCGCCCCCCATCGCATCCAACGCGATGCGGATCACGTCAGTCCTCGACCGCCACGCGCTGCTCCCCACGGTAGTAGCCGCAGGTGGGGCAGACCCGGTGCGGCCGCTTCAGGTCGCCACACCGCGGGCACGGCTGGAGCGTGATGTGCGCCGCCTTATAGTGCGTGCGGCGGGCGCGCTTCTTTCGCTTGGACGTTCTGCGTTTCGGTACGGCCATGGAGTGTCCTTGTCAGTTGCGGGGCTTGCCTTTGAGAGCGGCCAGCGGCTGCCAGCGTGGATCGGCGGCCGGCGGGCAGCCGCAGGGGCCCGCGTTCAAGTCCTTGCCACAGCGCGGGCACAGCCCGCGGCAGTCCTCCCGGCACACCACCCACTGCGGCACAGCGAGCAGTAACTCCTCCCGCAGCGCAGGCCGGAGGTCGATCTGCGTCGCGTCCCGCGCCAGCGGATAGGAGTCCGGGTCCTCCAAGGCGTCCGGGTCCTGCGTGAACAGGGCGTCGATGTCGGCCGCCACGGCCACCGCGACGGGCGCCAGACAGCGCCGACATTCCCCGGCCACCCGCGTGCGCAGAGAGCCCCGCCAGTAGAAGCGTCCCTCACCGGCGGCGTGCAACCGGCCGAGCAGGCGCACCGGCGCGGCGAGAGCGACCTCCAGCGGTTCGAAGAGCGGATCGTCTGCCGCGAGCTCGGCGTGGGTATCGACGGGGCCGCTGGACAGCTCCCGCAGGTCGACCTGTAACATAGACGAGCGAACCTAAACCCTTGTGGGACTTGCGTCAAGCAAGCTCGTGCAGTTCCCGCCCCGGAAAGAAAAACGCGATCTCCCGGGCGGCCGTGTCGGTCGAGTCCGAGGCGTGGATCGCGTTCCGCTCCTTGGACTCAGCGTACAGCTGGCGCACCGTCCCGGGCTTCGCTTCGGCGGGATCGGTGGCGCCGATCACCTCCCGCAGCCGCGCGACGGCGTCGTCGCGCTCGAGCGCCAGCGCCAGTGCGGGACCGGACGTCATGAACGCGACGAGAGGGCGGTAAAACGGCCGCTCGCGATGCACCTCGTAGAACGCCTCGGCCTGGCCGGTGGTGAGCTGCACCAGGCGCGCAGCGCGGATTTTGAAGCCGGCGCTCTCGAGATGGGTGAGGATCTTCCCGGCCTTGCCGGCCCGCACGGCGTCCGGCTTGATGATGGCGAGTGTGAGCATCGGATGTCAGGACTCTGGTGTCAGGGCGCAATCAGGCGGCGAACGACATCCGCGCGCGTCAGGAAGCCGACCACGACGCCTTCGCGGACCACGGGGAAGCGGTCAACGTCCTTCGAGCTCATCAGGTTTGCGACGTCGCTCAGTGTCTGGTCCTCCGACAGGCACAGCACCGAGCGGGCCATCGCGTCCTTCACCAGGATGGCCCCGGGGTCCGCGGCGCCACGCTGCACCTGGCTCCGCGTCAGCGCGCGCACCTCGCCGGTCTTGGTGCGCTGCAGGAAGTCGGGCATGAGGTGCCGTAGCAGCTCGCGGTGAGTCACCATGCCGATGAGCGCGCCTGAGTCGTCGTCCACGACGGGCATCGCCCGGATGTCGTGCTCGATCATCGTGTGCGCCACCTCGCCGAGGGTTTGCGACGGCCGCACCGTGAAGACGTGCGGCGTCATGATGTCGCGCACCGTGAGCTGGCTTGGCAGCTGCACGGCGTCGAGCGCCGCGAGGTGGACCACCTGCTCCGCCGTCTTCGCGGCGAGCAGGGCGAGGACGGTGTCCGGATCGGACAGGGTGCGGGCGAACGCCCCGACGACCTGAAGGTAGAGCGCCGCGTCGCGCAGCGGGGCCACGATGAAGATCACGATGCGGGCGGCGCGGTGCGGGTCCTTCTCCCAGCGAATCGGCGCCGGCGAGATTCCCACTGCCGTGACGAGACGGCGCACCGCCTCGGTGCGGAAGTGCGGGAGGAAGGCGTGCTCTCCGACCGACACCATGTCCTCGGGCCACGTGTGGCGGATCACGGCGTTGAGACGCTGGGGCTCGGCCACGGCGCCCGCTTGAATGAGCTGTTCGGCGAGCCGCTCGGTCGCCTCCTTGACGGTGCCGGCGCGCAGCGGGACGATGACGTGCTCGGGGCTCAAGACGTCGGTGAGCTTCACAGTCGTTCCCTCAAGAGTGGCGCGACGTCGGCCGGCCGCTTCATCACCGCGATTCCGGCGCGCGCGAACGCCGCCATCTTCTCCGCCGCCGTGCCGCTCGAGCCCGAGATGATCGCGCCTGCGTGACCCATGCGGCGCCCGGGAGGGGCGGTCTGCCCGGCGATGAAGCCGATCACGGGCTTGGTCATCCCCTTGGCGACGAACTCGGCGGCCTGCTGCTCGTCGGTGCCGCCGATCTCGCCGATCATCACGACGGCGTCTGTCTCCGGGTCCGCCTGGAACGCCGAGAGGCAGTGGGTGAAGTGCGTCCCGATCAACGGATCGCCGCCGATGCCGATGCAGGTGGATTGGCCGAACCCGTGGGTCGAGAGCTGGTGCACGATCTCATAGGTGAGCGTGCCGCTCCGCGACACGACCCCGATGCGTCCAGGCTTGCAGATGTTGCCCGGGATGATCCCGACTTTGCTCTGCGCCGGCGAGATCAGGCCGGGACAGTTGGGGCCGATGAGCCGCGCGCCGCGTTCGTGCAAATAGGGCAGCACCTTGGTCATGTCGAGCACGGGGATGCCTTCGGTGATGCAGACGATCAGGCCGAGCCCGGCGTCGGCCGCTTCGTAAATGGCCGAGGCGGCGACGGCGGCCGGCACGTAAATCACGGCGGTGTTGGCCCGGGTGTCGCGCACCGCGTCCGCCACCGTGTCGAACACCGGCACCACGCCGTCGAACAGCTGTCCACCCTTCCCCGGCGTCACGCCTGCCACGACCTTGGTGCCGTAGCCGATCATCTGGCGCGTGTGGAACGAGCCGTCGCGGCCGGTGATTCCCTGGACCAGGAGGCGCGTGCCCTGGTCGATGAAGACGCTCACGCGGCCCGCGCCCGCGCGACCGCCTGCTGCACGGCCTCGTCCATGTCGGTGAGCGCCGGGAACCCGGCGGCGGTGAGGATACGCACCGCCTCCGCCTCGTTCGTGCCGGTGAGCCGGATGACGAGCGGGACGTGGAGGGGAAACTGTTGCGTGGCCTGCACGATGCCGTTCGCCACGTCGTCGCACCGGGTGATGCCGCCGAAAATGTTGAACAGAATCGCCTTCACGTGTGGGTCGGCGGTAATGATGCGCAGCGCGGCGACGACCTTCTGCGGGTTGGAGCTGCCCCCGATGTCGAGGAAATTGGCGGGGGCGCCGCCGTAGAACTGGACCAGGTCCATCGTCGCCATCGCGAGCCCGGCGCCATTCACACAGCAGGCGACCGACCCCTCCAGCTTGATGAAGGTGAGCCCCGCTTGCCGCGCCTGTACCTCGGACGGCGCCTCAGCTGAGGCGTCCCGCAGGGCGGCGATCTCGGGCCTGCGGTCGAGCTCGTTGTCGTCGATCACCAGCTTGGCGTCGAGCGCGAGGATGTTCCCGTCCGGCGTGGCGACGAGCGGGTTGATCTCCACCAGCGACGCACCGACCGCGTAGCACGCGGCGTACAGATTTCCCATGATCCCCGCCGCGCTGCGCGCCTGGCCGACGTCCCGGTACAGCCGGAGGGCGAGGCCGAGCGCCTGATGGGGGAGGAGCCCGTAGCGCGGGTCGATCGCGACGCGGTGGATCCGCTCGGGCGTCGTGGCTGCCACTTCCTCGATATCGATGCCGCCCGCGGCGCTCACCATCAGCACGGGGCGCTGCGAGGCGCGGTCGACGATGATCCCGACGTAGCTCTCCGACGCGATGTCGGCCGCGGGCGTCACCAGCACCTTGTGCACGGTGAGCCCCTTGATCGTCATCCCCAGGATCTGGGACGCCTGCGCAGCCGCTGCGTCGGCGTTCGCCGCGAGCTTCACGCCCCCTGCCTTGCCCCGCCCCCCCGCGTGCACCTGGGCCTTCACCACGACCTTCCCGCCCAGGCGCTGCGCGATGGCGCGGGCCTCGGCCGGGCTCTCGGCGACCTCGCCGTCCGGGACGGGGATGCCGTGGCGCTTGAGGATGTCCCGCGCTTGATACTCGTGCAGGTTCACGCGTGCTCCAAGGTGATCGTGGTGCCGGCCTCCCCCCGCAATGCCGGGAGCCCATGAGCCAGCTCGGCGATGATGGCGCGTCCCCCGCCCGCCCGTACGAAGTCCGCCGCCGCCTCGACCTTGGGGCGCATGCTTCCCGTGCCGAGCTCCTTCCCGGCAAGCAGATGATCTGCGCTGGGGAGGTCGAGGTGCCGAATCGCCCGTTGGTGCTTCGTGCCGAACCCGTGGTACACGGCGTCCACGTTAGTGAGGATCAGCAGTACATCGGCGCCGATTTCGCGACCCAGGATCGCCGCCACGCGGTCCTTGTCGGCCACCGCGTCGATCCCCTCGAAGCGCAGGACCGGGTCGTTGTAGACGGGCGGCCCGCCGCCCCCGCATGCGACGACGATGTGCCCGGCGGCGACCAGGTGGTGGATCATGTCCCGCTCCACCACGGCGATCGGCTTCGGGCTCGGCGCGAGCCGCCGCCAGCGGCCAGGCTGCTCCTCCCGGACCGGAACGGCGCGTGCCAGGAGCCGCGCCACTCGAGTCGCGTCGAGTGAGTGCCCGATCGGCTTGGTCGGGATGCGCAGGTTCGGATCGTTCGCGTCGCACAACGTCTGCGTAACGAGCGTGACGACCTGCCGCTCGACGCCTACACGGGCGAGGGCGTTCTGAAGCGACTGCTGGATCATGTAGCCCATCCACCCCGCCGTCGCCGCGACCAGCACGCCCAGCGGCAGCGGCTCCACCTGGTCGGCGGCGAGCTCGTTGCGCGCCAGCTCGTCGCCCACCTGCGGGCCGTTGCCGTGCACCAGGGCGATCGCCCACCCCTCGCGCGCCAGGTCCACGATCGGCGCCAGGCTCTCGCGCGTGTGCCGGAACTGGTTCGCGATGGTGGGCCGCTCCCCCGGCGGTGCGACTGCGTTCCCGCCCACCGCCACGACGATCGTCCCGGGCCTCACGGCGGCGCAACCTAGCGCGGCCCCGAGGCGGGAGCAAGCGTCCGTCGGCTCAAATCGAGCAGCTGCGTGAGCTGCCGGTAGTAGCGTCCGAAGGCCTCGAGATCGCCCGCGGCAAGCGCGGCGTCGGCCTGGGCAGCGAGCCGGCGCGCCTCCTGCCAGCGGGCGGCGAGCGAGGTGTCCGCAGCCAAGTGCTCTCCGCGCCCCGCAGCCAGGAGGTCGCGCAACGCGGCCCACGGTGTCGCTCCCTGGCCGCGCCGGTCGCTCCAGGTGAGAAACACGGCGTCGATGCCGGCGGGCGGGCCCCCGCTCACCGGCTCGTTGAACAGCGCCTGCGCCGAAAACAGCAGGCCGCCCACGTTCCACAGCCGGAGCACGCCCGGGGCGGTCGGCGGCTGCGGCGAGCCTACCAGCACGCCGGGCAGGCGCACGGTGGGGCTCGGGCGCCAGGCGAACAGCTCCGGCCCTTGCGGGCCGATCGTCGCCGCCACGAGCGCCGTTACCTCTCTGGGCGTGCCGGTCTCGAACCCCTGGGCGGTCCAGACGCGCGTCTCCGCTCCCGCTTCCGTGACGGGCGCGACCACCTCGAACGGGTCGCGCGGGCGCGGCAGCCAGGCGGCCGAGTCGGTGCGCGCCGGCGTCACGAGCGCGGCCGCAATCCGGAACGCCTGGCGCGGATACGGTAGCTGCGACCGGAGCGCTGCCGGGAGACTCTCGCTCGGCTGCACGAGCGGGTCCAGGACGCGCGCCCACGTTGCTGCGAGCGAGTCGGCCCCGGGTGTCAGGTAGAGGCGCGTCCCACCGCTCGCCGCGCTCACGGCGCCGACGAGGCCCGCGCGCAGGTAGCGGAGGGGACGCCCTTGCCACTCGAGTCGCCGCACCAGGGGGAACGCCTCCGATTCGAGATACCCGTAGGCGACCCACCAGAGCGTGCCGTCGGCCACTAGCGGCGCAGGGACGTCGAACTTGGCGAACGGCGCGAGCCGCTGGAGCCGCTCCACGACGTCGCGGCGCCACAGCACCAGCAACCCGTCGGTCTCCTTGCGCGTCAGCTCCGGGCTCTGCAACGCCCACGCGAGCGCGGTGCGTCGCCACGAGCCGGCGAGCGCGATGCCCGAGGCGCGCAGCGCGGGCCAGCTGTCCGCCGCGACGACCGCGAACTCGCGGAAGCCCGGTCCGAACCAGGCGGCCGAGTCGCGCGTGGCGAGTGAGGCGAAGCGCAGCCCGCTGTCCGCCTCCACGGCGACGACCGGGCGGCCGGCGTGCGCCCAGCTGCCCCGGTGCAGGTCGGTCCACTGGGGGGCCGGCTGGACGTGCGCGAGCGCCTCGAGGTCGGGCATTTGGGCGACGAGCCAGGAGGCGCGGCTGCCGTCGTGTCCGTGCACCGACAACCCGATCCCCGCCACCTGGCTGTGCGGGCCCAGCAGCTGCGGCGCGCGCCGGGCCGTCGCCGCGCCGACGCGGCCGGCATCCCACAGCGGCAAGGCCAGCACCGCCGCCTCCGCCGTCGGCCACGCCGGCGGCGCGCCGTCCGCCAGCGACTCGGTGCCGTATGCGAGCCGCTCCAGGCGCGTCCGCTCCGCGACGAACGTCGCGTCCGTGTCCGGGGCGGCGCCGTGCCAGACCGCGGGGACCACCAGGAACACGATGGCCACCGCGCCGAGCAGCGCGCTCCAGCTCGCGACCAGGAGCGCCGGCCGGTCGCGCACCGCCCACACAAGACTGATGATCGTCGCGACGGTCGCGAGTGCCGTCACGAACGCGGCGCCGGGAAGGCGCACCTCGAGTGTGCCCTGGTCGAGCGCGCCGTGCAGCCCCGCCACGGTTTCGGCGGGGTCGAGCACGGCGCCCCACGCGAGGGCCAAGGCCGTCGCGGCGAGCAACAGCCCGAGGTGGCCGCGCGCGTGCGCGCTCGTCTGGGGGAGCCAGCGGCGGAAACGCAGCGATCCCATGCCGAGATACAGGAGGGCGACGAGGATCGTACCCGTCACGCTGGCGCGGAGGAACAGGCCCTGCATCCGCTCGAGCCAGGGGAGCTGGCCGACGTAAAAGCCGAGGTCTCGCTGGAGCAGCGGGTCGGCGACACCGAATCGCGGAGCATGCGACGCGAGCCGCGCCGCCATCCACCAGTCCCCTGTCCCGAGGGCGAGCAGGAAGCCGAAGACGAGGCCGGTGGTGAGGGTGCCGCCCAGCAACACGCGCTGGGGCACCGCTTCCACGATCTCGAGATCGCCGAGCCGGCGCGGCAGCTGCACCGAGCCGATGGCCCGGTACACGAGGAACACGTTGCCGGTGCCCCACCCGATCGTGAGCAACAGGATCAGCCCGCTCACGAGCCGCGCGACGTCGTGTCCCACGACGTAGACCTCTCCGCCCGGGACACTCGCGGCCCACGCCCGCTCGGCGATCTCGAGCGCCAGCCAGCGCCCGCCCACCAGCACCACGACCAGCGCGGCGGCGCCGGCGACCAGCCACGACCGCCGGCGGGCGCGCGTCACGCGCGGATGCCCTCGGCCGCGAGCCAGTCCTCCACTTCGGCCCGGTACGCAGCGAGGGCGGAGTCGCTGCCCGCCTCGAACCGCAGCACCAGGACCGGTTGGGTGTTCGACGCGCGCACGAGTCCCCAGCCGTCGGGGAACGTGATGCGCACCCCGTCGAGCGTGGACACGGAGTATCGGGTAGCGAAGTGTCGCGCGGCGCGCTCGACGATCGCGAACTTGCGCTCGTCGGCGCAGTCGACGCGCAGCTCCGGTGTGGACACCGTCGGCGGGAGGTCGGCAAGCAGGCGGGACAGGGGTCCCCCCAGCTCCGCCAGGTAGCGCAGCAGGCGCGCGGCGGCGAACAGGGCGTCATCGAAGCCGTACCAGTCGCCGCCGAAGAACATGTGCCCGCTCATCTCGCCGGCCAGCGGGGCCTGGAGCTCCTTCATCTTCTGTTTGATCAGGGAGTGGCCGGTCTTCCACATCGTCGGCTTCAGGCCGACGCGGGCGAGCTCTGTCGCGAGCACTTCCGAGCACTTCACGTCGAAGATCACGGCGTGACCCGGGCCCATGCGGCGCGCCAGGTCGCGCCCCAGTAGCACCAGCAGCTGGTCGCCGAACAGGATGCGCCCCTGCTCGTCCACCGCCCCGATCCGATCGCCGTCGCCGTCGAACGCGATCCCGAGCTCTGCCTTCTCGCGACGCACGGCGGCTTGTAGGTCCTGCAGGTTCTCGGGCACGGTGGGATCGGGATGGTGGTTCGGGAATGTGCCGTCTGACTCGCAAAACAGCGGCACCACGTCGGCGCCGAGCGTACGGAGGGTCTCGACCGCGACCAGGCTCGCGACGCCGTTGCCGCAATCGACCACGACCTTCACCCGCCGCGGCAGTGGGCCGTTGCGCGCGACGATGGCTTTCCGATAGCCGTCCAACACGTCGCCGTGCGTTGTCCGGGACCCGCCGGCCCGGTCGGGCGTGCGGTCCTCCACGATGCTGCGGTGCAGCAGCTTGATGTCCTCGCCGTGGATCGCGCCGCCCTCGAGCACCATCTTGAACCCGTTGAACTCGGGCGGGTTGTGGGAACCGGTGACCTGGAGGCCCCCGTCGACCGTGAGCGTATGGGTGGCGAAATACAGGGCGGGCGTCGGGACTGAGCCGACGAACAGGGCGAACGCTCCGGCGTCCTCGATTCCCGACAGCACGTTGGCGGCGAGGTCCGCCCCGGAGGGTCGGTTGTCGCGGCCGACGGCGATGCGGGGCGCCCGCCCCAGCCGCGCGGCGGCGAAGGTCGCGAACGCTTTCCCGATCGCGTGCGCGACCGCGCCGGTGAGCTGGTCGCCCACGGTGCCCCGGATGTCGTACTCACGGAAGATCGTGTCGGGGACCTGCATGGGAACCCCCGGTTCAGCGGCCCGCCGGCTCTCGGGGCGGGGGGGGCGGGGGGAGCGGGGGGAGCGGGGGGGGCGCGTCCGACGACACCGCAGGGGCCGCCCGGACCGAAGCGCCGCTCGTCCGGGCGATGTCGAGCAAGCGGTTCGGCCGCACGCCGAAGAAGAGGAGCCCCGCGACAGAAGCCGCGACGACGGCGGCTCCGAGCCGGCCGAGCCGCATGCCGGCGTGCGCCTGCTCGGAGGGCTCGGGCTGCATGTACATCGCCATGATCACCGGTAGATAGTAGCCCGCAGAGATCACGCTGGCGAGCACCAGGACGGCGGCGAGGAGCCCCTGCCCCGTCGCCGTGGCCGCGACGAGGATGTACCACTTCCCGATGAAGCCCGCGGTCCCCGGGAAGCCGAGGAGGGACAGCATGCAGACCGCCAGCGCGAACGCGAGCCAGGGCCGCCGCTGGGCGAGCCCGGCCAGGTCGTCGATTCTCACGTCGCGCTCGCCGTCCGTGCCCTTGGCGGCGAGCAGCGCGAACGCCGCGAGCGTCATCAGCGTGTAGGCGACCAGGTAGAACAGGAACGCCGCCGAGCCCGCCGCCGTCCGCGCCGCCACCGCGACGAGCAGGTACCCGGCGTGGGCGATGGACGAATAGGCGAGCATACGCTTGAAGGTGCGCTGCGCCAGGGCGATCAGGTTTCCCACCACCATGGTGGCGACGGCGAGCCACCACACGAGCGCGTGCCAGGCGGGTACGGCGTCGAACGCCTCTCCCAGGACGCGAAGTAGCGCCGCGAACGCGGCGGCCTTCACCGCCGTCACCATGTACCCGGTGACCGGCGTGGGCGCGCCGTCGTACACATCGGGCGCCCACATGTGGAACGGCACCGCGGCGACCTTAAACCCGAAGCCGACCAGCAGCAACCCGAGCCCGATCAGCAGCATTGTGTTGTGCTGCAGGCCGAGGGTCGCGACCTGCACGCCGATCAAGGTGAGGTTCGTGGTGGCGGTCGCGCCGTACACGAGGGCGATGCCGTACAGCAGGAAGCCGGAGGCGAACGCCCCCAGCAGGAAGTACTTGAGCGCCGCTTCCGCCGCCGCTGCGCTGCGGCGATTGATCCCGGCGAGCACGTAGACCGAAATCGACATGAGCTCGAGGCCGAGGAACAGCACCATCAGATCCTGGGCGCCCGCCATCAGCATCATTCCCAGCGTCGCGAAGAGCAGCAGCGCGAAGTATTCGGGCACCAGCAGCGCTTCCCGCTCGAGATACTCGAACGAGACGAGCACGGTCAGGGCGGCCGTGCCGAGGAACAGCCAGTCGGCGACGAAGCGAAAGTCGTCCACGGCGATCATGGCCGCGATCCCCACCGCGCGGGCGGCCTGCCACCACAGGAACCACGCGGCGAGACCGGCGGCGCCGAGCCCGCTCAACGTCACCCACCCGGCGAGACGCAGATCCTGCGGCGTGCGGTGCCGCCAGGCGACTACGAGGAGCACGAGCAACGCCGTGGTCGTGAGCACCAGCTCGGGCGCGAGCGCGATGAGCAGGTCGCCGGGGCGCGAGAGATCGAGGGTCGTGACGTCGACGTTCATCGCGCGGCCGCGGCCGGCGCGGCGGGCCGGACGGACTCGATGAATCGCTGCGCGCTCGGCTCCATGCGCCGCAGGAACGGCGTCGGGTACACGCCGATCCACACGATGCAGGCGACGAGCGGCAGTAGCACCGCGAGCTCGCGCGGTGACAGGTCGGCAAGGTGCGCGTTCTCGGGCTGGTCGAGCGGGTTGTAGATCACCCGCTGCAGCGCCGGCAGGAGGTACATCGCCGCCACGATCACGCCGATGGTCGCCACGGCGGCGGCGACGGGATAGGTTCGGAACGCCCCCAGCAGCACGAGGAATTCCCCGACGAACCCGTTCGTGGCGGGCAATCCGATCGAGGAGAGCGACACGATCGTGAGCACGGCGGCGAAGAGCGGCACGACCTTCGCGAGGCCGCCGAACGCCTCGATCAGCCGGCTGTGACGCCGCTCGTACAGCATCCCGACCAGGAAGAAGAGCGCGCCGGTGGAGATGCCGTGATTGATCATCACCATGAGCGCACCCTGCACGCTCTGCAGCGTCAGGGCCCAGATGCCGAGCACCACGAATCCCAGGTGCGCGACCGAAGAGTACGCGATCAGCTTCTTGAAGTCGGGCTGCACCATGGCGACGAGCCCGCCGTAGACGATCCCGATCAGGGACAGCGTGACGATCGCCCTCTGCACGGCCGGGTGGAGCGCCACCTGAGGGAAGAACGGCACCGCAAAGCGCAGGAAGCCGTACGTCCCCATCTTCAGCAGGACCGCGGCGAGGATCACCGAGCCCGCCGTCGGCGCCTCGACATGGGCGTCCGGGAGCCAGGTGTGGAACGGAAACATCGGGACCTTGATCGCGAACGCGAGAAAGAAGGCACCGAATAACCAGAACGCCACGGGCCCCAACGCGCCGATGTTGTTCATCACATTGACGTAGGAGAACGAGTAGACGCCGGTGCGCTGGGCGACGAGGTAGACGAGCGTCAGGATCGCCACCAGCATCAGCAGCGATCCGAAGAACGTGTAGATGAAGAACTTGATCGCCGCGTACAGCCGGTTTTGTCCGCCCCACACGCCGATGATGAAGTACATCGGGATGAGCATGACGTCCCACATCACGTAGAAGAGGAAGAGATCGAGCGCCACGAACACGCCGATCATCCCGGAGGTGAGCACGAGCATGAGCGCGTAGAACGCCCGCTCGCGCGTCGTGATGTAGTTGTAGCTCCCCAGGATCGAGAGCGGTACGAGGAACGTCGTGAGCAGGATCATGAACAGCGAGATCCCGTCGACGCCCACGGCGTAGTGGATGCCCCAGTTCGGGATCCAGGGCACGTCGAGCTGGAGCTGCATCCCGCCCGCGGGCTGGAAGACCCACCACAGCGGCACGGAGACCGCGAACTCGATGAAGCTCGCCGCGAGGGCGAGATGCTTCGCCCAGCGCTCCGGCGCACCGAGGACGACGCCGGCGGCGAGCGCGGGCCAGGCGATGAGCGCCGTGAGAACCGATTGAGCGTACATCGGTTAGCGCACCGCGCCGCCGACGAGCAGCAACACGCCGACGACGAACAGCACCACGTAGAAGCCCACCTCGCCCGTCTGCAGCCTGCTGCCGAGCCAGCCGAGCGCGCGCGAGGCCGTGGCGCTGCCGTTGACGATCAGCCCGTCCACGAGCCGGGCGTCGATGCTCTTCCACAAGACCTCACGGGCCAGCCATTGGAGGGGCCGCACGATGATCGCGTCGTACAGCTCGTCCACATACCACTTCTTCCACAGGAGACGCCCGAGGCCGGTTTCAGGGGGGGCGAGCCGCGCCGGCAGCAGCGCCTCCGGCTTGAGCAGCCGCACTGCGCCGAAGATGCCGAGCGCGGCCACCCCGACAGCTCCGCTCAGGAGGGCCCACTCGACCACGCGCGACAACTCCACCGCGGGACGCATGCGGTCGGCGAGCGCGGTGACCGGCTCGAGCCAGTGGTGCAGGAACGCGCCGCCGCCCATGAGCTCGGGGAGGTTGAGCAGGCCCCCGCTGAGGCTCAGCAGCCCCAACACGAGCAGCGGTCCGGTCATCACCCATGGCGCCTCGTGCAGGTGCTGCCGCTCCTGCTCGCCCGTGCGGGTGGGACCGTGGAAGGTGTAGAGCATGAGCCGCGTCATGTAGAACGCCGTGAGCAGCGCCGCCGCGACGCCCATCGCCCAGTATACGTACCAGATCGGCTCGGCCGTGGCGAGCGCGAACGCGGCGCCGAGAATCGCGTCTTTTGAGAAGAAGCCCGAGAGGGGCGGGATGCCCGCGATGGCGAGGGTCGCAATCCACATGAGCGTCGCCGTCCACGGGAGATAGCGCCGTAGCCCCCCCATGTTGCGCATGTCCTGGGCGTCGTCGTGCGAGTGGGTGGCGTGGTAGGCGTGGTGCAGCGCCTGAATGACGCTCCCCGAGCCCAGAAACAGGAGCGCCTTGAAAAAAGCATGCGTCACGAGGTGGAAGATTCCGGCGGCGTACGCGCCCGTGCCCACACCCAGGAACATGTAGCCGAGCTGCGAGATGGTGGAGTACGCGAGCACACGCTTGATGTCCCATTGCTTGAGCGCGATGGTGGCGGCGAACAGCGCGGTCAGGGCGCCCACGCCGGCGACGGCGGCGCTTCCCAGCGGGGATAGCGCGAACAGCACATTGCAGCGTGCCACGAGATAGACGCCCGCCGTCACCATCGTGGCCGCGTGGATCAGTGCCGACACCGGCGTCGGCCCCTGCATCGCGTCCGGCAGCCAGGTGTAGAGCGGGATCTGCGCCGACTTGCCCGCGCAGCCGAGGAACAGCAAGAGCGTCACCGCGGTGATCGTGGTCCCCGCGGCCGGAAACACCGCCTGCGCCCGGCCGAACACCGGGCCAAAATCGAGCGAGCCGGTCGCGCGGAAGATCAGAAACATCGCGATCAGGAACCCGGAGTCGCCGATCCGGTTCACGATGAACGCCTTCTTGCCGGCGTCGGCGTTGATCTGCTCGGTGAACCAGAAGCCGATCAGGAGGTAGGAGCACAGTCCCACGCCTTCCCACCCCACGAACATCACCGGGAAGCTCGCCCCCAGCACGAGCATCAGCATGAAGAACACGAACAAATTGAGGTAGGCGAAGTAGCGCGCGTACCCCGCGTCTTCGTGCATGTAGCCGACGCTGAAGAGATGAATAAGGGCACCGACGCCCGTCACGACCAGCGCCATCACCGCGGAGAGCTGGTCGAACTGGAGTGCGAAGTCGAGCCGCAGGTCGCCGACCGGCATCCACTCCCAGTAGCGGAACACCAGCGGCGCGGCCTGATGCAGGCGCGCGAACTCGGCCACGGCCGCGGTCGCGGCGGCGAACGCCAGCACGAGCGCCCCGACCCCGATCGTCGACACGGCGGCCTTGGCGTTGGGACGCCACAGCGCCAGTGCGCCGTTCAGGACGAAGCCCGCGAGCGGCAACGCCGGGACCAGCCAGAGCAGCTGCAGCGCGGAGGCCGACATCAGCCCTTGAGCAGGTTGATGTTCTGGAGGTTGACCGTCCCCCGGTGGCGGTAGATCGCGAGGATGATCGCGAGTCCGACCGCCGCCTCCGCCGCGGCCACCGCCATCACGAAGAAAACGAAGAGCTGTCCGGCGACGCCCAGGCGCTGCGCCAGCGCGACGAACGTGAGATTCACCGCGTTCAGCATCAGCTCGACGCACATGAAGATCACGATCGCGTTACGCCGCAGCAGCACTCCGAAGACACCGAGCGTGAACAGTGCGGCGGAAACGAACAGGGCGGGTCCGAGCAGCATTCAGAGCTTCCGCTTGGCCAGCACCACCGCACCGACCAGGGCGGCGAGGAGGAGGAGGCTGGTGATTTCGAAGGGGATGAGATAGGTGTCGAACAGCGGTCGGGCGATCGCGCCCACGAGTCCCTGCTCCTGCTGGAGGCGCGCCATGCTGCTGGGCGGAAGTTGGATCGCATCCGGGGGCGCGACGTGGCGCAAGATCCACAGCTGGAACAGCAGTACGCCGCCCAGCAGCGCGGCGACTCCGACACCGAGCGGGCCCTTTACATCCGTCGGCCCTTGCCGGCCCAGGTTGAGCAGCATGATCACGAACAGGAACAGCACCATAATGGCGCCGGCGTAGACTAGCACTTGCAGCACCGCGATGAACTGGGCATCGAGCAGGACAAACAGAGCCGCCAGCGAGAACAGCGTCACGACGAGCCAGAGAGCGCTGGCCACCGGGCTGCGGCGCGTGATGCAGCACAGCGCGCTCGCGATCGCGAGCCCCGCGAACGCCCAGAAGATGATCAGCGTCCAGGACATGCCCTACTCGCCCTTGGGGTCGGAGGGGTCCCACAGCGTCGAGACGGGATGTGTCTGCGCGCACAGGCGCTCGAGATCGTAGACGAAACGATCGCGCGAGAACTCCGAGTTCTCGAAGTGCACGCCCACGTGGATCGCTTCCTCCGGGCAGACTTCCTGGCAGTAGCCGCAGAATATGCAACGGAACTCGTCGATCTCGTAGATCAGGGGGTAGCGGTTGCCTTGCTCGTCCTCCCCCGGCACCAGCTTGATGCAGTTCGCGGGGCAGATCTGGGGGCACAACCCGCAGGCGACGCACTTGGCGCGTCCCTGCTCGTCGGTGAGCATGCGGTGGGTGCCGCGCCAGCGCGGCGAGAGCGTCCAGTCCTTGCTGCTCTTTTCCTCGGGGTACTGCATCGTCACCTTCGGCCGCCACAAATGGCTGAAGGTGAGCGCCATGCCCTTGAGCGTGGCGCGGAGGTAGGACGCCTGGGTGCCGGGCCGCTTCATGACCTTCACGCCGATGGCCATGTCAGCTCGGCTCCTGAGCCACTGCGCCCGCCACCAGATGGCCCCGATCGAGCAAGAACAGCAGCGGCAGGGCGAGCAGCACGTTCAGCCCGAACAGCGCGAGCCCGAACTGCCTATCATAGTTCCAACCCAGCAGCCCGTGCAGGATCCAGATCGCAGTGGCGATCACCGTAAGATAGCCGAGAGCGAGGGGCAGCATCACCTTCCATCCGAGCGCCATCAGCTGATCGTAGCGGAAGCGCGGCAGGGTCCACCGCACCCAGATGTAGAGGAACAGGAAGACCAGGACCTTGAAGGAGAACACCCCCAGCGTAAGGAGAGTTTTGAGTGGCGACCACGGCGGGGTGTTGTCCCATGTCGTGAACGGGATGTCCCACCCGCCGAAGAACAGCGTGGTCATCAGGGCCGACGCCGTCACCATGTTCGAGTACTCGGCGATGTAGAACATCGAGAACTTCATCGCACTGTACTCGGTGTGATACCCGGCGATCAGTTCGCCCTCGGCCTCGGGGAGGTCGAACGGCAGTCGGTTCGTCTCGGCGAACGCCGCGACGATGAAGACGAAGAACGCCAGCGACAGTGGGAACACGTTCCACGTGAAGAGCGACTGGGACTGCTTCGCGACGACGTCGGTGAGCGTCACGTTGCCCGCCAGCAGCAGCACCGCCACGGTGCTCATCCCCATGGCGATCTCGTAGGAGATCATCTGGGCCGAGGCGCGCAGCCCGCCGAGCAGCGAGTACTTGTTGTTCGACGCCCACCCCGCGAGCACGATGCCGTACACGCCCAGCGAGCCGAACGCGAGGACGTAAAGGAACCCGACCGGCAGGTTCGCCACGACCATGTCCACGTCGCCCCACGGCGTGGGCAGCGGGGTGGCGAACGGGATCACGGCGAAGGTGAGCAACGCGGGCACGAATGCCATCGTGGGCGCGAGCATGAACAGCACCTTGTCGGCCTGCGCCGGCAGCGTCTCTTCCTTGAGCAGATTCTTGAGCCCATCGGCCGCCGGTTGCAGCAGCCCCTGGGGCCCCACGCGGTTGGGCCCGAGACGATCCTGCATCCAGGCGCAGATGCGCCGCTCGGCCAGCGTCAGCAGGGCGACGCCCACCATGATGACGGTGAACACCACGACGATCTTGATGATCGAGCTGACTAGGAAGAACGTCACGCCGGGGCTCCGACTGCGGTGGTGAGCTGTTTGCCGAGCAGTCCCAGGCTCGCGTAGCCCAGTCCTGCGAACGGGCCCCCCCCCGCCGACTGGGCGAGCCGGTCGAACACCGCGGCCGGTCCTGTGAGCGGCGCGCTGTTCTCCAGCGCCCCGAGCAGCTCGGCGAGTACCCACCACGCCGGCCGGGCCATCCCGGGCGCGGGCTTCGCCTGGAAGTAGCGCTGCACGCGGCCATCCCGGTTCACGAAGCTGCCGTCCTCTTCTGCGACGTTGGCGATGGGGAGCACGACCTCGGCGTTGCGCGCGCCGTCCGGCAGCACGGTGCCGAGGTAGACGAGGGCCCCCGCCGGCTGGACCGTGACCTCCGGCTCGTCGAGCACGAGGACGACCGCGGCTGACTCCGCCGCCCGCAGCGCCGCGGCGTAGTCGCGTCCGTAGCCGAGCAGGTCGGCGGCGGTACCGTTCGGGGCTCGCTCCGCCCGCAGCGCCAGGTTCGGGACTCCCGCGAGCGGCGCCTCCTCGCCCATCACGATCTGCACGGCGCCGGTCCAGTCGAAGCCGGCGAGCAGCTCGCGAGCGAGGAACAGCGCCTCAGTCGACATTCTGGGTGACACGAGCGCCACGGCTTTGCCGCGGGCGCCCCGCAGCACGGTCGCGGCGCGCTCCAGCGCCTCGTCCCAGTCCACTGCCTGTAGCTCGCCACCTCCGCGCTTCACGAGGGGCGCCTCGATCCGGTCGCCGCGGTTCATCCAGCGGTAGTGCATGCGGCCGTGGTCGCACAGGAAGTAGCGGTTGACTTCCAGGTTCGGGCGCGGGCGCACTCGCACCACGATGTTGTCGCGCGTGTCGAGCGTGACGTTGCAGCCCTGCGAGCAGCCGGTGCAGACGGAGGCCGTCTTATCGAGCTCCCAGGCGCGCGCCCGATGCAGGAAATCCTTGGACAGGAGGGAACCGACCGGGCACAGATCGACCACGTTCCCGGCCCACGGGTGGTCGAGCCGCGCCGCGGGGTGGATCCCGATGTAGGCCCTGTCGCCCCGCTCGGAGACGTTGAGCACGGGCTCCTGCGCGACGTCCTCCATGAAACGCACGCAGCGGGTGCACAGGATACAGCGGTTCGGGACGTACAGCACGTCGGGACCGAAGTCCTCGACCGGGTTGAAGCGCTTCGCATAGTCCGGGCTGTAGCGCGTCGCCGGGCGGCCTTCCTGGAAGGTGAAGTCTTGTAACTCGCACTCCCCCGCCTGATCACAGATCGGGCAGTCGAGCGGGTGGTTGATGAGGAGCAGCTCGAGCACTCCCATGCGTGCGCTCTTCGCCTGCTCGGACTGCGTGTGTACCACCATTCCCTCGCTCACCTGAGTGGCACAGGCGATCTGCAGCTTCGGGGCTTTCTCGACCTGCACGAGACACATGCGGCACACGCCGGCCACCGGCAGCCCCGGGTGGTAGCAGTAGTGCGGGACCAGCACACCCGCCTGCTTCGCCGCCTCGATGACAAGGGTGCCCGGAGGCACGCTGACGGGCATCCCGTCGATCGTCAAATTGACGACGCTATCAGCCATCAGCGCTCAGCCCTCACGCGACCATTACGCTTGCCCGCGATGTAGTCCTCGAATTCACCGCGGAACTTCTTGATGCCGGAGACGACCGGTGCGGCGCAGGAGTCCGAGAGGACGCAGATGGTCTTTCCCGTCATGTTCTCGGCGAGGTCGAGCAGCAGGTCGAGATCCGACGTCTTTCCCTGGCCCGCCAGGATCCGCTCGAGGATCTTCGTAGTCCACGCGGTCCCTTCGCGGCACTGGGTGCACTGGGCGCACGACTCGTGCGCGTAGAAGCGGGCGAGGCGCATGATCTGATAGACCAGGTCGGCGGAATCGTCGAACACAATCACGCCACCGGAGCCCAGCATGGTGCCCTGCTCGACTGCCCCCTCGTAATCCAGCAGGCAGCGTTCCGTTTCGTCGCGGTTCAGAATCGGGACCGATGAGCCGCCCGGGATGCAGGCTTTCAGGGTGCGGCCCGGCCGCATCCCGCCGCACAGCTCGTACAGCAGGTCCTTGAGCGGGAAGCCCATCGTCACCTCGTAATTGCCGGGCTGCTGGACGTGCCCGCACACCGAGAACAGCTTCGTGCCGGTGCTCTTCGGGTTGGAGAGGGACATCTTCTTGTACCACGCCGGGCCGTTCGTGAGGATGGGCGGCACCGCGGCGAGCGTCTCGACGTTGTTGATCGTAGTCGGCAGCCCGAACACGCCGAAGGCGGCGGGGAACGGTGGCTTGATGCGGGGGTTGCCGCGCTTTCCCTCGATCGAGTTCATCATGGCGGTCTCTTCGCCACAGATGTACGCGCCCGCGCCGCGGTGCAGGTAGATCTTGAGATCGCCGAACAGCGCGGCGGCGTTCGCCTCGGCGAGCGCTTGTCCCATGATCGCAGACGGCTCGGTGAACTCGCCCCGGATGTAGATGTAGCCGACCTCAGCCTGGATCGCTCGCATCGCGATCGCCGTGCCCTCGAGGAGCGCGTGCGGCGTCCAGCGCATGATCTCGCGGTCCTTGAACGTGCCCGGCTCGGACTCGTCCGCGTTCACGCACAGGTAGTGCGGCTTTTGCTTCTCCTTGGGCATGAACGACCACTTGAGGCCCGTCGGGAAGCCGGCGCCACCGCGCCCGCGCAGCCCGGATTCCTTCACCGCTTCAGTGATCGCCGCGGGCGCCATCGTCTGCGCCTGCTTCCACGCTTCGTAGCCCCCGCGCTTCACCCAACCCTTGTAGGTGCGCGCCTCCGGGTCGCCGAAGTACTTGGAGAGGAGCAGGGTCTCCTTGGGGTGGGGTTTGTGAGGGTAACCCACTACTCCTCCCCGCCCCGAATTCGGAACGCGGAAGGCGGAACGCGGAACATAAGTGCAAGGTCGTTCGCACAGCGACGCTCACCTTGCTGTTCCGCGTTCCGCATTCCGAGGTCTGCGTTTCGAAGTTCCGCCTTCCGCGTTCCGCGTTTCATGTGTACTTCCTCACGATCTCCGGCACTTTGTCGGGCGTCACGCTCTCGATGAAGTCGTCGTTGATCAGCACGGGGGTCGCGAACCCGCAGGCACCAAGGCATTCCACCTCGATCACCGTCCACTTGCCGTCGGGGCTCGTGGCGCCGAGCTCCTTGGCCCCGGTCGCCTCGAGCAGGGCCTTCACCACGTCCTCGGCCCCGCAGATGTTGCAGGGCGTCGTGGTGCACACCTGCACGAAATGCGTCCCCACCGGGTGCTGATGATACATGGTGTAGAACGTCACCACCCCCTTGACGTAGGCGGGCGTCAGGCCGAGCAGCGCGGCCACCTCGGTCATGTCGCGGTCGGAGATCCAGCCGCGCTGCTGCTGCACCAGCCACAGCGCCGGCAACAGCGCCCCCTGTTTGGTGGGGTAGCGGCCGAGCAGCGCCTGCAGCTCCTCGAGGGCCTTTCCGGTGAACACCGGCTGGTACGCCTCGGTCGCTGCATCGTGGGTCGGCCGCGCGCTTACGCTCATCGGTCGACCTCGCCCATCACGATGTCCACCGATGCATTGATGGCGATCAGATCGGAGAGCAGGTGTCCCTCCGCCATCTTCGGCAGCGCGGCCAGGTTGATGAATGACGGCGGCCGGATCCGCCAGCGCACCGGCTTCGCGGTGCCGTCGGAGACCAAGTAGGTGCCCAACTCGCCCTTGGGGTTCTCGATCCCGACGTACGCCTCGCCCACTGGCGCCTTCACCCCCTCCATCACCTGCTTGAAGTGATAGATCATCGCTTCCATGTCGCTCATCGCGCGCGACTTGGGGGGCAGAATCAGGCGCGGGTCTGCGACGTTCACCGGGCCGTCGGGGAGCCGCTCGAGCGCCTGCCGCAGGATGCGGTTCGACTGGTGACACTCCTCGAGGCGTACCAGGTAGCGGTCGTACACATCGCCGTGCTCGCCCACCGGGACATCAAACTCATAGCTGTCGTAGTCGAGGTACGGCCGGTCTTTGCGCACGTCGTACGGGACGCCGCTGGCCCGCAGCATCGGTCCCGAAAGGGAGTAGTTGATCGCCTCCTGCGCCGTCATCGCGCCCACGCCCTGGGTGCGGCCGACCCAGACGGCGTTGCGCGTCAGCACCCGGTCGATCTCGTGCAGCGTCTTTGGGTACGTGTCGACGAACTGCCGCAACCCCGCGACGAAGTCGTCCGTCACGTCGGCCATCATGCCCCCGACGCGCGTCACGCTCGTCGTGAGGCGCGCCCCCGTCCACATCTCCTGCAGGTTATAGATGCGCTCCCGCTCCTGGAAAGCCCACAGGAACGGCGTGAACGCGCCGAGGTCGATCGACGTCGTGCCGAGCCACACCATGTGCGAGATGATGCGGCTCATCTCGCACGCGATCACGCGCAACACGGTGCAGCGCGGTGTGAGTTCGATCCCCATCAGCCGCTCCGCCGCGAGCGCGAACCCGACGTTGTTCGCCATGGGCGAGAGGTAGTCGGTGCGGTCGGTGAGGGGGATGATCTGATTGTAGTGGCGGTATTCCCCGAGCTTCTCGAACCCGGAGTGCAGGTAGCCGACGTGGGGGATGACGCGAACGACGGTCTCGCCGTCGAGCTCGACGACGAGCCGCAGCACCCCGTGCGTGGCGGGGTGCTGTGGGCCGAGGTTGATCAGCATGTGCTCGCCGCTCGCCCCGGACTCGCTGAGTCGCTCGGGCTCGGGCGCTGCGGCGGCGAGCGGGAGGCGCGCCGGTCGGCCCTGCGCGTCCAGCCCCGGCGTCGCAAGCTCGAGTTCGACGGTCCGCTTGCTCATTCGGAGTAGGGGATCTTACCGCGCTCGCCGCGGCGCAGTCGCTCCCGCATGTCGGGCGGCAGCTCGTCATACGCCGCGGCGATTGACAGCTCCTCCAGCGAGTAGTGAGCCTCGGGGTTCGCGGTGAGCGCCTGGCGCACCTGCTCCGCACGGCTGAACCGGCCGCGCAGCGGAAAGTCTTTCCGCAGCGGGTGGCCCTCGGCGTACGTCTCCCACATCAGGATGCGCCGCAGGTCGGGATGGCCGCGGAACGCGATGCCGAACATGTCGTAGACCTCGCGCTCCAGCCAGTCGGCGCCCCGCCACAGCGGGACGATCGAGTCGACCGTCAGGTCGCCACCCGGCTCGAGCTCGACCTTTACCCGCAGGTCCGCGCGCCGCTCGAGGGAGCGCAGGTTGTAGACCAGCTCGAGCGGCCGCTCCCGGTCGCGGTACTCCACCGCGGTGACGTCGACGAGGTAATCGTACTGCTGCCCCGGTGTGTCGCGCAGCCAGGACATCATCTCGAGCAGCGCCGCGCGCTCCACGTAGACGATCGTGTCCCCGCACGACTCGACCGCGCGGCCGATCGCGCTGCCGAAGGTCGCTCGCAGGGTCTCGACGGAGGGGTTCACGCCGAGCGGAACTGGTGGATCGAGTTCCCGAACGGCTCGGAGATCTCGTCGATCTGCTCGGGCGGCAGCCGCAGGCCGCGCTCGTCGAGCGGTTGCTCCTCGCGCCGGGCGGCGCGGTCGAACAGCGATTCCCCCTTGATCTTCTTATGCAACAGCAGCACCCCGTACAGCAGCCCCTCGGGGCGGGGCGGGCACCCCGGGACGTACACGTCGACCGGGACGATCGTGTCGATCCCCTGCACCATCGCATAGTTGTCGAAGATCCCGCCGGTCGATGCGCAGGCGCCCATCGAGATCACCCACTTGGGCTGCGGCATCTGATCGTAGATGCGCCGGATTACGGGAGCGAGCTTGAACGGCAGCCGGCCGGCACAGATGAGGACGTCCGCCTGACGCGGGCTGAAGGCCTGGCGCTCCATGCCGAACCGGGCGAAGTCGTAGCGCGACGCCGCCGTGGCCATGAACTCGATGGCACAGCACGCCGTCCCGAACGGCATCGGCCAGAGGGAGTTGGCGCGCGAGGAGTTGACCGCCCAGTCCACGAGATCCTGAGCTTTCGCGAGCAGGTAGTTCGGGCTTTGCCCGGCTACTTCCTTCGTTTCGAGGACGCGCTTCATCTACTACGTTACCCCGTCTAGCAGAGACGTCACGCGGAGGCGTCGCGCGACTGCGTCACGCGACGTCGTCGCGTGACGTTTGTGTGCTACGGTGGCGTGAGACGCCTTTGCTTGACGCCGTAATTGCCGCATCAGTCCCATTGTAGAGCCCCCCGCTTCCACACATAGACGTAGCCCACCGCGAGGATGAGGATGAACACCAGCATCTCCACGAGGAGGAACCCCATCCCCGGTCCGGTTCCCCCGGCGAAGAAGATCGTCCCCCAGGGAATGAGGAAGACCGTCTCGATGTCGAAGACGATGAACAGCATCGCCACGAGGTAGAACTTGACCGAGAAGCGCTCGTGGGCGCTGCCCAGCGGCGGCATGCCGCTCTCGTACGGCGCCTGCTTGACGGCCGTGGGCTTGTGGGGTGAGAGCAGGTGCGACAGCCCAATCAGTCCGCCCGCGTTGAGCACGACGAAACCGAGCAACAGCAGGAAGGAGAGGTAGGGCTGGTTCATGAGTTCGTGAAAAAATTCACTTGATCGTGGAAACGTATTCGCGCGCCACAGCGTTGTCAACCGAATCGAGTGGCGTAAGTATCGACGGCGCCGATATATTGGCGCGCCATGTCCATCAAGTCCGACCGCTGGATTCGCCACATGGCGAAAACGCAGGGCATGATCGATCCGTTCGCCGAAAACCAGGTCCGCGCGGGCGCGATCTCCTACGGCGTGTCGTCCTACGGCTACGACATGCGCGTCGCGCCCGAGTTCAAGATCTTCACCAACGCCCTGTCCGCCGTGGTCGATCCCAAGAGCTTCGATCCGAAATCGTTCGTCGAGTTCACCGGCACCGTGTGCATCGTCCCGCCTAACTCGTTCGCGCTGGCGCGCTCGGTCGAATACTTCCGCATTCCCCGCAACGTGTTGACGATCTGCGTCGGCAAGAGCACCTACGCCCGCTGCGGCATCATCACCAACGTCACGCCGTTCGAGCCGGAGTGGGAAGGCTTCGTAACACTCGAGATCTCCAACACGACGCCCCTTCCGGCGAAGATCTATGCCAACGAGGGCATCGCCCAGGTGCTGTTCTTCACGGCGGACGAGGGCGACGAGTGTGAGGTCAGCTACAAGGACAAGAAGGGAAAGTACCAAGCGCAGCAGGGGATCACGCTACCAAAGCTTTAACGACGTCACGAGAAGGCGTCGGCGGCCTTAGGACGCGGCCGAGCCGCCGCTCGACCTGACGCCAAGCAGCGTGATCGTGGCGCTCGCGAGGGCCAGAATGACGATGTCCGGCCTCCACCCCAACTCCGTGGCGGGGACGGCCATCTGCACGAGGTACATCGCGAAGTCGAACGCCCCGATGAGCAAGCCCAGCAGCACGGTCCGCTGCAGCCCCTTGCCGAACTGCGCCAGCACGCTCCCGGTCACCAGCGCCACCGCGCCCTGCCCCGCCGCGATCGCCAGCGCAGTGACGGCGTCGCTCAAGAGTGTGAAGAGGAGGCCCGATCGGCTGGGGATGTAGCTGAAGAACCAGGTGTGCAGGCCGGCAATCACGAGTCCGGCCACGGCGGCGCAGATCGTGGCCCAGATCGCGTAGTAGATGACGATCTTCATCCGGCCGGTGGCATCGGTGGTCATAGCGGGAGCCTCTCGGTGAGATGCCGCGAGGGACACAATCTGCGCCGCGACCCGCGGCGCCGCTAGCGGAGCGCCGGGTTCATCCCGGATGCGGTGACATGTGACCGGTCGGGCGTTCAGGAACCGGTTATTTTAGCGCCTGTGAGACGCGCCGCCCGCCAGCCCGTGAGCCTCCGCACCACGCTGCTGCTGATGACGCTCGCCGCTGGGCTCTATGCCGGCGTCCTGCCCCTCTACCTCTTCTTTCGCGTGCGCGCCCCGGCGCTGGCTCTCGGCGAGGGGACCGCGGCAATCGTCGCTCTGCAGGACGACCTGGCTCGCCGCAACGACGCGCTCGACCACGCCGGCTCCATCGTGAGGCATCTCGTCGAGTCGCGCACGCCCCCCGCCGCCGACACGGTCGACACCATCCGGCACTTCGTCACGGCCGGAGGCGTCCGCTCGGGCGCCCGAGCGTACGCCACCGTTCCCCTGCCGCTCCGGGTCGCGCTGGCGCGCGCCGAGGATGCGATGACGCGCCTCGGGAACGCGCTCGCCGAGGAGGTCGCGCTGTTCGAGCGCGGCCGCTGGGACGACGCAAGCCGGCGAGTGCGCGCCCTCGACAGCCTCGCTCAGGTCGTCGACCAGCAGATGCTCGCCGAAGGCCAGCTGGCGCGCCGGGATCTGCTGGCTCGGCAGCAGGTGTTGCAGCTGGCCGCCAGCGAGGTGCTGCGCGACGCAATCCTGTGGCTCGTCCTGGGCGCGGTGTGCGTCCCGACCGCCGTCTCGCTCATTCGCCGCCGCATGTGGCGCCCCCTCGCCGATCTCGAGGCGGGGCTCGCACGCGTCGCCGACGGGGACCTGACGACCGAGGTCGCGGTACCCGGCTCCGACGAGCTGGCGCGGCTGGCGCAGCATTTCAACGAAATGACGCGGGTGCTGCGCGATCGCGCCGAGGAGCAGGGTCGCTTCGCCGCGGCGGGCGAGCTGCTGGCGGGGGTAGCGCACGAGGTCAATAACCCCCTCATGGCGATCGCCGCGCACGCCGAGAACCGCGTCGCCGACCCGGCGATCGCGGAGGAGCAGCGCAGCGAGATGCAGCAGATCCTGCGACAGGCACGGCGCGCGGCGAAACTGCTGCGCGGACTGCTGCGCTTTGTCCGCGCCACGGAGCGCGAGGTCGGCCGGGTCAATCTCAACGACGTGGTGCGCAGCGCGATGGACCTCGTGTCCTACCGCTTCGGCGTGGACGAGATCGTCGTCGGCGGGCGCCTCGATCCGAATCTCCTCCCGGTCCAGGGAGACGCGATCAAGCTCGAGCAGGTGATCGTCAATCTTTTGTCCAACGCGATCGACGCGCTGCGCGGTAGCACGCCGCCTCGGCAACTGGCCGTGGATACCTGGTTCGAGGACGGGCGGGTGTCCGTGGCGGTGACGGACAACGGCCGGGGTGTCTCAGCGGACGTCGTGGGGCGGCTGTTCCGGCCGTTCGCGACCACCAAGGGGCGGCGCGGCACCGGGCTCGGCCTGTACATCTCCCGCCAGGTCGCGCGGGAAGCGGGAGGCGACCTCGTGCTGGACTCCTCCCGGGGCCCTGGAGCAGGTGCGCGGTTCGTGCTCTCGCTACCGGTCGCCGCGCCGATCCCCCCCGAGCCGGCTGCGGCCGCGCCCGAGGCTGGAAGTGCCCCGGCAGGTGGGCCCCACCGGGTGGTGGAGTCGCTCGCCGGCCTCCGCGTGCTGATCGTGGACGACGAGGAGGCCGTTCGTCGCCCGATGGCGCGGTTCCTCGGACGCCGTGGCGCTCAGGTGGACGAAGCGCCGGACGGCGCGGAGGCCCTGGCTCGGCTGGGCGCGCAGCAGCCCGACGTGATCCTGGTCGACCTGCGGATGCCGCGCATGAGCGGGGTGGAGCTGTACGAGCAGCTCGAGGAGACCAGACCCGAGCTGGCCGCCCGGGTGCTGTTCCTGTCGGGAGATATCTCCCAGCTGTCGGAGCCCGGCAACACGCCGGTGGCGCGGGAGCGCGTACTGGTGAAGCCTCTGGAGCTGGGCGAGCTGGAGCGGCGCATCCTGGAGTTCGTGCGGGGGACGGGCGCCGGTCGGTGACGGGTCATAGGGGTCTGGTGTGGCCGGTCGCCCCTGCACGCGCTATCATGAAGCATGCTGGTCGTCGTCGTCCTGCTGGTGACGGTGCTGATGCGCGTCGCGATTATCACCGCGGTGGCGTACTTGCTGCTACCGCGTGGGTCTCCCTGTCCGCACTGCGGCGCCGACATGGCGGCAGTCCGGAACCGACTGTTCGACCGCCTGCTCCCTGTGCTGCAACGTCGCTGGTGCCTGGAGTGCGGCTGGAACGGCATCGTGCGCCGGATCCGCCCCGCGCCCAGTCACCACGCTGCGCGACGCCCGCTCATTCCTTCGTGATCAGCCGGGCCGCCCGCTCGTAGAAGAAGTAGTCCCAGGCCCAGTTCATCAGCACGAACAGCTTGTTGCGGAAGCCGATGAGCTGGAGGATATGCACGATCAGCCACACCACCCACGCGATGAACCCTTTGAACGCGATCCCGCCGATGTAGGCGACGGCGGCGTTGCGGCCGATCGTGGCGAGCGACCCCGGGTCCTTGTAGCGGAAGGGGAGCGGCGCCTCGCCGCGCAACCGGCGCTCGATGTTGCGGGCGGCGGTCTCGGCCATCTGGATCGCTACCGGCGCCATCATCGGCAGCGGCGCGCCGTCGTGCTCGAGATACGCTGCGTCGCCGATGACAAAGACCTCGGCGTGGCCGGGTGCTTCGAGCATCGGCGTCACCACCACCCGTCCTTGCCGCCCGGTCGCGAGCCCGAGCTGGGTGGTGAGCGTCACGGCCTGGGCGCCCGCCGCCCAGATGAGCGTGCGCGCGGGGATCACCTCCCCGCCTTTCAGCGTGACGCGCGCGCCGTCCGCGTCCTGGACGGCCGCGCCGAAGCGGACCTCGACGTGCTTGCGCCACAGTGTCTCGGCGGCGGCTTCGCGCAGTCGCTCGGGCAGTGAGGCGAGCAGCCGGTCGGTCGCCTCGAGCAGCAACACGCGCACGTCCTTGATGTTGAGCCGCGGGTAGTCTTTGACCAACACGAGGCGGATCAACTCCGACAGCGCCCCGGCCATCTCCACGCCGGTCGGCCCACCGCCCACGACCACGAAGGTGAGGAGCGCCCGCCGGCGCTCCGCGTCGGGCTCGAGCATCGCGCGTTCGAAGCACCGCAGCACGTGGTTCCGGATCGCCACCGCGTCGACCACACCCTTCAGGCCGAAGCCGTGACGGAGGATGCTGTCCATCCCGAAGTAGTTGGTCTCGCCGCCCACCGCGAGGATCAGGTAGTCGTAGGACACCGGGCCGTTGTCGGTGACCACCTGGCGCGCCGCCAACTCGACCCCGGTGACCTGCACCATCCGGAACTCGAAGTTCTGCTGCCCGCGCAGGATCGCGCGCACCGGCTTGGCGATCTGCTCGGGCTCGAGTCCTGCCGTCGCCACCTGGTAGAGGAGCGGCTGGAAGAGGTGGTAGTTGTGACGGTCCAGCAGCACGACGTCGACGGGCGCCTTGCGCAGGGCGCGCGCCGCGCGCAGCCCCCCGAACCCCGCGCCGACGATCACGACGGTGGGCCGCCGGGTGGCGCGCGGCTCGGCCACCGCGCTGTGGTCGCGGAGAACGGGCCCGAGCTGGGCTGGAGTGGTTACGTCGGCCATGGTCGGAAGCGGCTGCGTTCGCTACTGCTTCTGCAGCACCACGACGATCTGGACGCCGCTGAAGGTCTTGTCGCCCTCGAGACGCGTGCCCGCCGCACGCAGTGGCATGTCGCGCAGGAAAGTGACAGCGGCGTGCGTCAAGGTCACGGTATCCGCGGCCAGCGTCCAGGTTCCGGCCAAGCTAGCGTCGACGCCGGCGGTGCCCGGCTTCGGGGCCGGGACGAACAAGCGGCCTGTGGTGCCGCCGTCCCCGACCAGCGTGAGGTCGATGAGGGAGCCCCGAGCCAGCTGGTTGGTGGTGACCCCGGCCTGCGTCGTCGTGAACGTGGCGGCTACGTAATGTCCGGCCACGTCGTTCGACGTGAGCCCGGTGACATCCTTGTGGCAGGCAGCCAGACAAGCCCCCGCCCCCGCCGCCGCGGCCATGACGGCCAGAACCCGTCCGGTCCGCATCACGTGCCTCCGTGCTGAGCTTCCCCGATCCAACTAACTTCGCCGACCGCGTGCCGCAAGAGCTACCGCTTGTGCGCGGCGATGGTGCGCGACGTAGGGGCGGCGCTGCCGGGCTACCCGGTGAGTTTTCGCCACAGCGCCGCTAGCGGGTCGTAGTTCGCGTCCACCACCCGCTCCTTCAAGGGGATGATCGCGTTGTCCGTGATCGTGATCGACTCGGGACAGACCTCGGTGCAGCACTTCGTGATGTTGCAGTAGCCGATCCCCCCTGCTGTGCGGAGATAGGACCGGCGGTCCTCCTCGTCGAGCGGGTGCATCTCGTACACCGCGGCGCGCACGAGAAACGCGGGGCCCATGAACTCGGCGTGCTTGGCGTGCGCGCGCAGCACGTGACACACGTCCTGGCACAGGAAGCACTCGATGCACTTGCGGAATTCCTGGGGCCGCTCGACCTCGTACTGATACATCCGCCAGGTGCCGTCCGGCGCGTCGGGGGCGCGCGGCTTGAAGGCGGGGATCCGCTTGTTGACCTCGTAGTTCCACGATACGTCGGTCACGAGGTCCTTGATCACGGGGAAAGCCTTCATCGGCATGACCGTGATCGTCTCGTCGGCGGGATAGTCCGACAGTCGCGTCATGCACATCAGCCGGGGCCTGCCGTTGATCTCGGCCGAGCACGAGCCGCACTTCCCTGCCTTACAGTTCCAGCGGACAGCGAGATCGGGCGCCTGCTCGGCTTGAATGGCGTGCACCGCATCCAGCACGACCCACCCCTCTCCCGCGGCGACCTGATACTCCTTCAGCTCGCCACGCTCCCGCGTGCCGCGAAACAGCCGCAAGCGGCGCCGATCTGCCACGGTCAGGCCCCTTCCTTAATGAGCTGCATCAAGTCTGCCGGCAGCGGAGGCTGCGCCTCGCGTCGTACCAGCATGCGGTCCCCTTCTTTCTTAATGACGATGTGCTCGCGCGCTTGGCGCTCGTCGGAGTCAGGATAATCGCTGCGGGTATGAGCACCCCGGCTCTCGGTCCGCTCCAGCGCGGCGCGCGCGGTCGCCTCCGAAACGACGAGCAGGGAGCGCAGGTCCATCGCCGTGTGCCAGCCGGGATTGTACTCGCGGCTCCCGGTGATCCCGACCTTCCGAGCACGTCCTTTCAACTTCTCGAGCTCGGTGAGCGCCGTTTCGAGGCCGCTCTTGTCGCGGATGATGCCCGCGCTGCGCTGCATGACGGCCTGGAGTGCCGACTGCACGGCGAACGGATTCTCGCCGCCTTCATGCTCGAACGGGGCGAGTGCGTCGCGCATCGTCGCTTCCACCTCGGCGTCGGGGATGGACGGGGGCGCCCCGCGCTTCGCCGCGGCGTGAAGCCCGGCTCGGCGCCCGAAGACGAGCAGGTCGCTGAGCGAGTTCCCGCCCAGCCGGTTGGCCCCGTGCATCCCGCCCCCGACCTCGCCGACCGCGAACAGCCCGGCGACGGTGGACTCCTGCGTTTCGGCATCCACCTTCACACCGCCCATCACATAATGCGTCGTCGGGCCGATCTCCATCGCGTCCGTGGTGATGTCGACGTGCGCGAGCTCCTTGAACTGGTGGTACATGCTCGGCAGCTTCTGCTTGATGTAGTCGGGGCTTTGCTTCGAGGCGATATCGAGGAAGACGCCGCCGTGCGGGCTGCCGCGGCCCTCTTGGATCTCCTTCACAATCGCCTTCGCGACGACGTCGCGCGTGAGCAGCTCGGGGGGCCGGCGATTCTTCTTGCGATCGCCCTTCACCCACGCATCGGCTTCCGCCTCGGTGTCGGCGAAATCGCCTTTGAACATGTCGGGCATGTACCGAAACATGAACCGCTCGCCGGCGGCGTTCTTCAGCACGCCGCCTTCGCCGCGTACGCCTTCCGTCACCAGGATGCCGCGCACGCCGGGTGGCCAGACCATGCCGGTGGGATGGAACTGCACGAACTCCATGTCGATGAGCTCGGCCCCGGCCTCGTAAGCCAGAGCATGCCCATCGCCCGTGTACTCCCACGAATTGCTGGTGATCTGCCACGCTTTGCCAATGCCGCCAGTCGCCAGGACGATGGCGCCAGTGCGAAACAGCACGAAGCGGCCGGTTTCGCGGAAATACCCCAGCGCTCCGGCCACTCGTCCGCCCACTACAAACAGGCGCACAATCGTGCATTCCATGTGCACATCGAGCCCGGCATGCACGGCCTTGTCCTGGAGGACGCGGATCATCTCCAGGCCGGTGCGGTCGCCGACGTGCGCGAGGCGGCTGTAGGTGTGCCCGCCGAATGGACGCTGATTGATGCGCCCGTCCGGCGTTCGGTCGAACAGCGCGCCCCACGCCTCGAGCTCGCGAATCCGGTCGGGCGCTTCCTGCGCATGGATCTGGGCCATCCGCCAGTTGTTGTGCATCTTGCCGCCGCGCATCGTGTCGCGGAAATGCACGCGCCAGTTGTCTTCCTCCATCACGTTGCCGAGCGCTGCCGCCGCGCCCCCCTCGGCCATCACGGTGTGGGCCTTGCCGAGCAGCGATTTGCAGACCAGGGCGACTCTGGCCTTCTGTGCGCTGGCTTCGATGGCAGCACGCAGCCCGGCGCCGCCCGCGCCGATCACGAGGACGTCGTAGTTGTACGTGCGAATGTCGGCGGAGGCCACTACAGGATCCTGATGTCGGTGAGCACGCCCATGGCGCAGAGGCGGATGTAGACGTCCGTCAGGGCCACCGAGAAAAGGGAGCACCACGCCCACAACATATGGTTGCGGTTGAGCACGCTCACCCCGCGCCACAGCCGGTAGCGCGCCTGGCCACCGCGCGCGCAGGAGAAACAGTCCACTCCTCCGCCCACCAGGTGACGCAGCGAATGGCACCCGAAGGTATAGCTCGCGAGCAGTACGATGTTCACCGCCATGACCAGCGTGCCGACGCCGATGCCGAACTCGCGCGGGCCGGGCGCCATCGCGCCGTCGGCCAGCACGCCGTTCACGGGCCAGCGGGTGGCGAGGAGCACGTCGTACGAGAGAATGAAGATGAACACGACAGCGGCGTACATGAAGAACCGGTGCACGTTCTGGAGGATGAAGGGGAACCTCGTCTCGCCCCGATAGCCGTGCCGTGGCTCGCCCACCGCACAGGCTATGGGGTCGAGGAAGAAGGCCCGATAGTAGGCCTTGCGGTAGTAGTAGCACGTCAGCCGGAAGCCGAGCGGGAAGACGAGAATCAAAAACGCCGGCGAGAGCGGCCACCAAGACGGCCGCAGCAATGGCGAATAGAAGGGCGAGAGGTACGGGCCCCACTCGTAGTGCGCCCCGGTCCATGCCGCCCAGGTGGCGTAGATGGCGAAGCTGCCGAGCACGAGTGCCGTAAGCGTCGGCGCCACCCACCAGGCATCGCGCCGCAGCGTCGCGCCGACGCCGCGCTCCTGCAAGTCTCGGAGCGACGTCGTCATAGCTTCACCGCGGCCATGGTTTGCTTCACTGCCTCCGCCGATTTCTGGAGTGCGGCCCGCTCCTGGGGGGTCAGCTCCACCTCGAGAACCTGCTCCAGCCCCTTGCGCCCGAGCTTGGCGGGCACGCCGCAGTACATCCCCGACAGCCCATACTCTCCCTGGAGCCAGACGGCGCACGGCAGGATACGCTTCTTGTCCCCCACGATCGCCTCGACCATCTGCACGACGGCGGCGGACGGCGCGTAGTACGCTGAGCCGGTCTTCAGGTAGCCCACGATCTCGGCACCGCCGTTGCGCGTGCGCTCGACGATCTTGTCGAGCGTCGCCCGATCGAGCAGCTGGCTGACCGGGATTCCCGAGACCGTCGTGTATGACACGAGCGGCACCATCGTGTCGCCGTGGCCGCCCAGCACCATCGCTTGAATGTCCTCGACCGAGACGTCGAGCGCTTCCGCCAGGAAGGCGCGGTACCGCGCGGTGTCGAGCACACCGGCCATGCCGATCACGCGCTCGCGCGGGAAGCCGGTCACCTGCTTCGTCACCCAGCACATCACATCGAGCGGGTTTGACACGACGACGACGATCGCATGGGGGCAGTGCTGCTTGATCTGCTGGGACACTTGTTTCACGATGTCGGCGTTGGTGCGCACCAGGTCGTCGCGGCTCATGCCGGGCTTGCGCGCGATGCCGGCCGTGACGACGACCAGCTCGCTTTCCGCCGCCGGCGTGTAGTCGTTCGCGCCCACGACCCGGGTGTCGAACCCCTCGATCGGCGCGGACTGCCCCTGATCGAGCGCTTTGCCCTGCGGTACACCCTCGATCACGTCGACGAGGACGATGGTGCGGGCGAGCTCCTTCTCAGCGAGGCGCTGGGCGGCGGTGGCGCCCACGTTGCCCGCGCCGACGACGGTGATCTTGTCGAGCATGCAGTGTTCCCGGGGGGGGAGTTCACCCTCCCCGGGTGTGCATCTCGCGGTGCGGGTCGGCGCGCAGCGACTCGACCGGATACAGCGCGCCGCGCTCGCGCACGCCCAGGCGCTCCTCGGCCCCGCGGTCTGTGCGGGCGCGCCACGTCGCGGCGATGAGCGCGGCGAGCGCTTCGTCCGTCGCGCCGCAGCGCAGGCGCTCCCGCAGATCGATCCCCCGCGCAGCGTACAGGCAGAGGAACCAGGTGCCGTCCGCCGTGACCCGGCTGCGGTCGCAGGCGCGGCAGAACGGCGCCGTGGTCGAGGCGATGATGCCGAATGTGGTCCCGTCCGGCAACCGGAACCGCTCCGCGGGCGCGGGCGACGCCGGGTCGCCGGGGACTGAGGCGATCGGCCCGAAACGGCGCTGCAGCAGCTCGAGCATCTCCCGCTGCGACACGACCTGGTCCAGCGACCACCGGGTCGCCCCTCCGACGTCCATATACTCGATGAACCGGACCTCGGCGCCGTTCGCTCGGCCGAACTCGATCAGGTCGGCAAGCTCGTCGTCGTTGAAGCCCCGGATGACGACGGTGTTGAGCTTGATGCGGTCGTAGCCCGCTGCGCGTCCCGCCGTGATCCCTGCGAGCACGTCCGCGTGGCGCTCGCTCTTCGCAAAGGCGAGCATGCGCTCGGGGTGCAACGTATCGAGGCTGACCGTCAGGCGCTGGAGTCCCGCCCGGTGCAGCGCCGCAGCGTGCTTCGCGAGCAGCAGCCCGTTCGTCGTCATCGCGAGGTCCGTGATGCGTGCGTCGCGCGCGATCATCTCCACGAGCTTCGGCAAGTCGTGCCGCAGCAGGGGCTCTCCGCCGGTGAGCCGCACCTTGGACACGCCCAGCCCCGCGAACACTCCGACCAGGCGCGCCGTTTCCTCGAACGTGAGAATCGATTCGCGCGGCAGCCAGACGTAATCGTCCTCGGGCATGCAGTAGCGGCACCGCATGTTGCAGCGGTCCGTGACGGAGAGGCGCAGGCTCGCCAGCGGCCGGCCGAACGTGTCGCGGGTTTCAGACATGCGTCGGACGGTCGGACAGTCGGACGCTCGGACGGCCGGAGGGATCAACCCAGACTGCCGTGCCGTCCGCGCGCAGCTCCCTCTTCCACACGGGTACGCGCCGCTTGACTTCCTCGATGACATAGCGGCAGGCCTCGAACGCCTGCGCGCGGTGCCCCGCCGCCGCGACGATCGCGATGCTCGCCTCGCCCACGCCGATCACGCCCAGGCGATGGCGCAGGGAGACCCGGGCTCCCGACCAGCGCTCCCCGAGCTCTGCGACGATCCGACCGAGTTCTTCCTCGACCATCTCCTCGTAGGCTGAGTATTCGATCGCCGTCACGCCGTGCTCCTCGGGGCCGCTGCGGACCGTGCCGAGAAAGACACATGTGCCGCCGCACTCGGGGGAGGCGACCTCGGCGAGCAGGGCGTCGAGGGAGATGGGAGAGCGCGTGAGATAGGTCATGGCCCTTGGGCTCGGCTAACCCCGGGGCGTCGCCCCGGGGTCAGCCGTGCGATAACTCACCCACCCGCAATAGGAGGTAAGAGCGCCACCTCGTCACCGTCCCGCACGCTGGCGTCCAGCTTCACGTGTCTCAGGTTCACGGCGGCGAGCGGGCGCTCCGGGATGTCGTGGGCGCCGGGCAGTTGGGCGCGCACGCGCCGCACTACGTCGCCGACCGTGGCGGGGAGCGGCACCGCTACTGCGGCTTCCGTGCGCCCTACGAGCTCCGCGTAGCGGGCGAAGAAGCGGACGCGAATCGTCCCGGACAGTTCGGACGGCGATGTGAGCCGCATAACCGCTGGGAAGATAGCGCGCGTTAGCCTCCCGTGGAACCGGTGGTGAGTCCGCGCCAGAGCTTCGCTTGCTTCGCGCTTGCACCGGGCGCCGGCGTCACGCTGAACGCGGTGGTGCTGCGCTCCCGCACCTGGGTGTTCAGCGTCACGGTCTGGCCGCCGCGCTGCGCCGTGATCGTGAGCGGCGCGCCCGCCTGGCCCCGGTAGCGCTGCCGGAACTTCGACGCCCAATCGTCATCGGGGCGGGTCTCGACCTCCCCCACTCTCATCAGTTCGTCCCCCGCCTGCAGCCCGGCGGTCTCGGCGGCGCTCCCGGGGACGACTCCCTGCACCACCAACTTCCCCTGCTCGTTCGGCTGGGCGTTCACGCCGAGGAAGGGGACGGATGTCGTCTTGCGCGTCACCGCGATTCCGGCCTTCGAGAACATAGCCTCGTACGGCAATGGCTCACGCCCGTTGACGTAACGCTGGTAGAAGCCGTCGACATCCGGCATCCCGAACTCCCGCAGCAGCGCCAGCAGGTCGGCGGTCGTAAACCCCTTGTGCCTCTGATAAAACCGGGCGTACAACGCCCGGGTCACCTCGTCCAGACCACTCTTGTTGTCGGTGGCATCGCGAATCGCGATGTCGAGCAGCATCCCTGTGAGCGCCCCTTTGGGATAGTACAGCTGGGAGCTGTTGACGAAGATCTCGTTGATCCACGTCGCGACGCTGCCGTCCTCCTCGCTCCACGGCTCGGGGGCCGACTCGACCTGCTGCATGTCCGACGCCACGTTGTTCAAGAACTGTTCGGGCGTCCACAGCCCGGAGCGCACGTTGGCCAGGTCGGCGTAATAGTCGGTCACGCCTTCGGACCACCACAGTAGCGGCGTATACTGCTCACCGTGGTAGTCGTACGGCCTCATCTCGGCGGGGCGGATCCGCTTCACGTTCCACAGGTGGAAGTACTCGTGGGAGATGAGCGGCACTATGAAGTCGCCGAAGTTGCCGGCCGCGTCGGCGAACGCACCCTGGGGCATGATGTCGAACTGAGCCGCACTGTGCTCCAGGCCGCCACCGAAGTTGACCGGCTCGCGAATGACGTTGAAGAACACCGTGTAATTGTCGTACGGCGGTCCCCCCATGGTCGCGTTCTCGGTTTTCGCGAGCTTCTCCAGGTCAGCGCGCAGGTTACGCGCGACGGCCGCCGTGTAGGCGTCCGCCGGCCATACGGCGATGCGGATCCACTTCCCGTCGACCTGCAGTGAGTCGAGGCTGTATTTCCCGACGAAAGTCTCTGCATCCACCAGCTCGTGATAATCGGGCGCCGTGTACGGACCCGTCCCCGATCCCTTGAGCGCAGTCGTCACCTGCCAGCCCGCCGGGAGACTGAACCGTACCTCTGCGGGGCGCTGTAGCTGGCCTTCCTCGTACAGGAACAGGTTCGTTCCGAGGAACTGTCCGAAGTCGCCGTTGATGCGCGCCAGCGAGAGATCGATGGTGTCGGCGAGGTAGTCGAACTCCACGGTCACGCGATCGCTCTTCGCAGTCGTCACTCGCCACGTGTCCTTGTCGAAGCGGTCCCAGAACAGCGGCTGGCCCGCGGGATTCTTCGCGCTGAAGTGGCGCACATAGCGCGCGTAGTTCTGGATTTCATACGCGCCGGGGCTCCACGCAGGTAGCGACAGATAGAGCGTGTCGCGGCCGCGAGCGGGGAACTCTGCTTTTACGTGGAACAGTCTGGCCGCGGGTGCGGGGACCGAGACTTCGTAGCTGACGGTTTGTGCGGACAACGGGACGGCGACGAGCAACGCGAACAGCTGGCGCACCGGTGCGCTCCGTGAGTGGTGTGACATCAGTACCCCGTGCAAAACAAAGCGGCCCAGACGCTTAGTCCAGGCCGCCAAACGCGCGCGTGGGCAATTCGTCAGGGCGTGACCTTCTCGCTCGCCTCCGCCACCATCGCTCGCAACTCCTTGCTGGGCTTGAACACAGGGACGGGACGCGCGGCGACTTCCACTGGATCGCCAGTGCGCGGATTGCGAGCCATGCGAGTCTTGCGCTGCCGGATCTTGAACGTCCCAAACCCGCGTATCTCAATGTTATGCTGCTCGGCCAGCGCGGCTTTCACCGCGTCGAGAAAAGAGTCAACGACGCGCGCGCAGTCCTTCTTGGAAATCAGGGGACCGGCGGTGCGTGCGATCTGTGCGGTGACCTTCTCGACCAGGTCGGCCTTCGTCATCCGTCCCCCTTGCAGGGCCCAAGGGCTGTCAAGACGAGGGGCCAACATACGGGCTTACCTATTGTGTGTCAAGAGCTTGGAGGAACTGTCGGAAGTGCTCTTGAGCGTCGTGCGGACCGGGTGACGCTTCAGGATGGTACTGCACCGCGAAGATCGGGTATTCCCGATGCTTCACCCCTTCGACCGTACCGTCATTGAGGTTAAGGTGGGTGACCTGAAGCGCCTTCGCACCGGGGACACCGCCGGTGTCGCCGCGCACCGCGAAGCCGTGGTTTTGCGACGTTATAAGTACTTGTCCGGTCTCGAGATCCCGCACGGGATGGTTGCCCCCCCGGTGGCCGTATGGGAGCTTCACCGTTTCGCCGCCCAGTGCCAGACCGAGTAACTGGTGTCCGAGACAGATCCCGAAAATCGGCAGGGTGCCATCGGCCAACTGGCGCAGCGTCTGGATGGCGTAGGTCACGGCGGCCGGATCGCCGGGGCCGTTGGAAAGAAACAGACCGTCGGGTTTGAGGTCGCGCACTTGCGCCGCGGAGGTTTCGGCCGGCACGACCGTCACGCGGCAGCCGTGTTGCAGGAACAACCGCACGATGTTGCGTTTCATGCCGTAGTCATAGGCGACGATGTGGCGGCGCGCAACGGGCGAGCCTTCGCTGTATTGCCGCGCGACAGTCGCGTGCGTGGCGAGATCGAGGCCGTCCATCGAGGGACTCGCGGCGAGCGCGGCGCGCACCTCGTCGGTCGGTTGCTCGCCCGCCGCGACGGCGCCGCGCATCGCGCCTTTGGAGCGAATGTGGCGTGTGAGTTGGCGCGTGTCGACGTCTGCGACGATCGGCACGCGGGCCTCTGCCAGCCAGTCGGCAAGTGCCCCTGTGGACCGCCAGTTCGACGGCTTGAGCGACAGTTCGCGCACCACCACACCCGCCACGCGGGGCCGGTCGGACTCGATGTCGTCGGGGTTGATGCCGTAATTGCCGATCATCGGGGCCGTCATCACCACGATTTGGCCGAGATAGGAGGGATCGGTGAAGACCTCCTGGTAGCCGGACAGGTTCGTGGTGAAGACGACTTCGGCGTACGTCGGCTCAAAGGGGATGGGCGCGGTTCCGGGGAACCAGGCTCCGTCCTCGAGGAGCACGTAGGCGGGACGCTCAGCGATCGGGCGGTCTCTGGCCGGAGGACGGGGGCGTTTTGGGGGGCGGCGCTTGCTGCGGGGCCGACTGGAGCGGCAGCGGCGCGGGCTGCACCGGAGCAGGCTGCGGACCGGTCGTATCGATCACCGAGCGCGGCGCGCTGGTCTGCGCCGACATGATGGCGAGGACGAGCGACAAGAAGAGGAAGATACCCGCTGACCACCATGTCAGTCGGGTGAGCAGCGTGGTCGCTTGCCGGCCGCCCATGAACTGCTCTGTGCCCGCGCCCCCACCGAGCGACGCCAGCCCGCCGCCCTGCCCCGCTTGCAGCAGGATGGCCGTCGCCAGCACCAGCGAGTCGAGGATGAGGACGCCAACCAGGAAGCCGTACATGCGCCGGCGGATAATAGCTAGGCCGCGCCGCTGTGCACAAGCTCGGCCCAGCTCGCGGGATCGAGCGATGCGCCACCCACGAGCACGCCGTCGAGCTCCGGCTCCGCGAGCAGCTCGGTGATGTTCTTGAGGTTCACACTGCCGCCGTACAGCACGCGTGCCCGTTCTCCGACACCGCGAGCGGCAAGCCACGCGCGAATCTCGCGGTGTACCCCGGCGGCATCCTGGGGAGTAGCGTTCCTGCCGGTGCCGATCGCCCACACGGGCTCGTATGCGATCGTGATCTGGGCGAGTTTGCCGCCCTCCAGGCCGCGGAGTGCGCCCGCCAGCTGCCGGTGCACGACAGCCAGCGTCTGTCCCCCCTCGCGCTCGGCGAGCGTCTCGCCGACGCACAGGACGGGGGCGAGACCTGCCCCCAGGGCTGCGGCGACCTTCTTGCGCGTGTCGTCGTCGGTCTCGCCGAAGATGTGGCGCCGCTCCGAGTGGCCGACGAGGGTCGCCTTCGCCCCTGCCTGGGCCACGAGGGGGCCGGACACGGCGCCGGTGAGGGCCCCCTTCGGCTCCCAGTGGATGTCCTGGGCGCCGATCACGAGGTCGGTTCGCTCGCGTGCCGCCTGGGCCGCTGCTTCCAGCGACACGGCGGGCGGAAAGAACCACACTGCACAGTGCTCGCGGGGATGGTAGCGCGCGCGGAACGTCTTGAGGTAGGCACGCGCCTCGTCGGGTCCGAGGTGCATCTTCCAGTTGGCGGCGAACAGCAGTGCTCGGGTCACCCGTCCTCGAGCGCAACCACTCCCGGCAACGGCTTGCCTTCCAGGAATTCGAGTGCGGCACCGCCGCCGGTGGAGACGTGTGTGAGCTTGTCCTCGAACCCCGCGACGGCGGCGGCCGAATCCCCGCCTCCTACAACGGTGACGGCGCCGCGCTTTCCTGCCTCGACCATGGCTTCGGCGATGGCTCGAGTCCCCGCGTCGAACGGCGGCGTCTCGAACACGCCCATGGGCCCGTTCCAGAAGATAGTCTTGGCCTGGACGATCCTGGCCCGGAAGTCGAGCTGGGTGGTCTCATCGATGTCGAACACGGCGCAGTCGGCCGGGATGCGGTCGCTCGTCACCTCGCGCCGCTCGGCGGCGCGCTCGAGGCTCGGGGCGACGACCGCGCCGCGGGGCAGAATCAGCTTCGCGCCGGCCCTGGCGATGACGGTCTTAGCGATGTCCTCCTTGTCGCGCTCCACGAGCGAGCCGCCCACGCCGAAGCCGATCGCGAGAAAAAACGTGCTCGCCATCGCGCCGCCGACGAGGATCTCATCTACCCGCGGCAACAGCGCCTGGATCACGTCGATTTTCCCCGAGATCTTGGCGCCGCCCAGCACGGCCACGAACCGTCTGCGCGGTTTGTCGAGTGCATCGCCCAGGTAGCGGAGCTCCCGCTCCATGAGAAAGCCCGCGACTGCGGGCTTGAGCAAGCGCGCCACCGCCTCGGTGGAGGCGTGCGCACGGTGCGCCGACCCGAACGCGTCGTTCACGAAGAAGTCGCCCAGCGTCGCGAACGTCGCGGCGAGCTCGGGATCGTTGTCTTCTTCTCCCGGCCAAAAGCGCGTGTTCTCGACCAGCGCGACGCCCCCCCGCGGAAGCCGCCGCGTCACAGCAGCGCCGGTCCCCGGATCGGGGATGAACTCGACCGGGGTGCCGAGCAGCCGCTCGAGATCGCGTGTGATTTGCCGCAGCGACAGCTTGGGGTCGGGGCCTGTGGGGCGGCCTAGATGGGAGAGCAGCACAACCCGGGCGCCCTTGTCGCGCAGGTACGCGATGGTGGGAAGCGCGGCCTTGATGCGGGTCTCGTCCGCCACGCGGCCGTCCTTCAGCGGCACATTGAAATCCACGCGGACCAGCGCGCGCTTGCCATCCAGGGCCTCGGGGGGCAGGTCCCGCAGGCTGCGCTTGCTCACTTGCCGGCGATGTAGGCGAGCAGGTCGACGCAGCGCGCTGAGTAGCCCATCTCGTTGTCGTACCAAGAGGACACGTGTACCAGCGTGCCGTCGATCACGTTCGTGGACATGGCGTCCACGACGCTGGAGTACAGGTTGCCGATGTAGTCACTCGACACGAGCGGCTCCTCGCTCACGTCGAGGATTCCCTTGAGGCTCGAGCACGCCGCCTGCTTGAACGCCCCGTTCACCTGCTCGATGGTCGTGGGCTTCTCCACCTCGACCGTCAGGTCCACGAGCGAGACGTCCGGCGTCGGGACCCGCAGGGCGATCCCGTCGATCTTCCCCTTCACCTCCGGGATCACGAGGCTCGTGGCCTTCGCTGCGCCAGTGGTGGTCGGGATGATGTTGAGCGCCGCCGCGCGGGCGCGCCGCAGGTCCTTGTGCGGGAGGTCGAGGATCTGCTGGTCGTTCGTATAGCTGTGCACCGTCACCATGTAGCCGTGGCGGAACCCCCATTGGTCCAAGACAACCTTCACGACGGGGACGAGACAGTTCGTCGTGCAGGAGGCGTTCGAGATGACGTGATGCTTCGCGCCGTCGTACTTCTGGTGGTTCACGCCCATCACGATGGTGATGTCCTCGCCCTTGGCGGGAGCGGAGATCACGACCTTCTTGGCACCCGCGGTGAGATGCTTGGCCGCCGCCTCGCGGTCGGTGAAGCGGCCAGTGCTCTCGAGCACGAGCTCCACGCCCAGCTCTTTCCACGGCAGCCGCTCCGGCTCCCTGACCGCGAACACCTTGATCGGCTTGCCGTTCACGACCAGCGTGTCGCCCCGCGCCTCGACGGTACCGCCGAAATGGCCGTGGATGGAGTCGTACTTGAGCAGGTGCGCCAGTGTCTTGGTGTCGGTGATGTCGTTGACTGCGACGAACTCGAGCGCCGACTGCTTCATCAAGACCGCGGCGCGCAGCACATTGCGCCCGATCCGGCCGAACCCGTTGATACCCACACGAACCGCCATCGCTGCTCCTCAGGTGAAATCCGGAAGGATCGCCCGGCCGAACGTCACAGCCAGCACGTTACGGACCCCGGCTCGCTCCAACGCCCGGGCTGCCTCGGCCAGCGTCGCGCCGGTGGTGAAGACGTCGTCCACGAGAATGAGACTGGGCCAAGGACGGCTGACGCCGGGGCGTCGCCCCGGGGTCAGCCCACCAATGCTCCCCTCGGCTACCGCGAACGCCCCCGCCACATTCGCCAGCCGCGCGTCTGGTGTCAACGCCGTCTGGGTCGCCGTTTCCCGCACCCGCACCAGCAGGTCCACGACCGGCCGATGCCAGCGCCGTGCCAGGGCGCGCGCGAGCCGCTCGCTCTGGTTATAGCCGCGCTCCCGCAGGCGTTGCCGGCCGAGCGGGATCGGCACGAGGTAGGCGGTGTCGCGCGCCGGCAGCGCGATCGCTGCAGTCACGTCGGCGAGATCGTCCGCGATGCGCGCCAGGCCCCGGTACTTGAGCGCATGCACCGCGTCCCGGGCCCCGCCCTCCAGCCAGACCGCCGAGCGGGCGGCGCGGAGGGCCGCGGGCCACGCGGCGCACACCCGGCAGGGGCCGAAATGCGGCTCGGGCTGGCCGCACCGGTCGCACCACGGCGGCCGCACGGCGCGCCAGCGATGGCGACATACGTCACACACGATCCGGCGCGAGCGGGCAAAGGACAGCAAGGTGTGGCAGAGCGCGCACTCCGCCGGTAGGAGTAGCTGTTCGATCGCCTCACGCACGCAACGCGTGGTTCACCGCCGCTCGCATCACTTCGACGGGGGCGGGCTGATCGGGAAAGAAGCGAGCGAACGCCGCGACGCCCTGGTGCACCAGCATCTCGCGCCCGTCGTGCGCGGGGATGCCGGCGGCGCGCAGGGCGCGGACCCACCGGGTTCCCCGGGGGGAGTAGACCAGGTCGAGCGCCGCGGCGAGTCGCTGGGCGCGCGCGGGGTCGAGTGGCAACGGATCACTCTCCTTCAGGCCGAGCGGCGTGGCGTTGATCGCCACCTCGGGCTCCAGGGCGCCGCGGGCGGGGTGGGCCCTCGCGCCCTGGGCTCGCGCCCAGTCGGCGAAGCGTTGGGCGCGTGCCGCGTCGCGCGACAGCACGTGCACCTCGGCCCGCAGCTCGGCCGCCGCGACGGCGACCGCACGCGCAGTCCCCCCAGTGCCCACGAGCAGCCAGCGGCTGGCGCCGTCTACCCCGAGTTGCTTGAGGCACGTGAGCACGCCCACCACGTCCGTGTTGTCGCCCACCAGCTCGCCGTGCTCGGCCCAGAAGGTATTGCACGCCCCGACCCGCGCGCACAGATCCGTTTTCCGCGCCACGCATCGTTCCGCCGCTTCCTTGTGCGGGACGGTGACGTTCCCCGCCCCGCCGACCGTTGCGAGAGCGGCCAGGACGGACGGGAGCGCCCCCGCGGGCGTATGGAGCGCCACGTACACGGCGTCGAGGCCGAGCGCGCGCATCGCCGCGTTGTACATGACGGGGGACAGGGAGTGAATGACCGGGTCGCCGAGTACGGCGAGCAGCCGTGTGCTAGCGCTGGTTTCCACCGCTCGCGAACTCTTTCACGATCCGCTCCACTGCGGTGTCGAGCAGGGCTTCGAGCTCGGCGCACGTGTCGCGGTAGACCTCGAGGTTACCTCCGAACGGGTCGCTCACTTCGGCCTCGTCGCCCTCGCGGCCCGCGTACTCCCCGAGCACGAACACGTGGCTCTCCCCGCCGAGCTCGTCCACCCGCGCCCGGTGGTGGCGCGCCATGGTGAGGATGAGATCCGCGTCCTCGACCAGCTCCCGGGTGAGGAGACGCGCGCGGTGCGCCGAGAGGTCGAGACCCCGCTCCAGCCCCACGAGATAGGCGCCCTCGGACACGGGCGCGCCGTCCCACGCTCCCGTCCCCGCGGACCCCACCTCGATGCCGTCGATGCCGCGCTGGGCGAGGGCGCGGTCCAGCAGCGCCGCCGCGAGCGGGCTGCGGCAGATGTTCCCGGTACACACCAGGAGGATGCGTTTCGTTCTCGTCTGCTCCATCACGGCGCCAATCGTCCGACCGCGCGCCGCAGCTCCGCGAGCGTCAGCGCGCCTTCGCGCACCAGCCGGGGCTCCGGCTGGGTGCAGTCAACCACAGTCGAGGGAGGTGAGTTCCCGAGCACTCCCCCGTCCAGCACCAGCAGCGTGCCCGCCGCGACGGCGGCCCCGAAGTCCCGCGCGATCGCTTCGGCCCCGGGCGCGGGCGGCTGCCCCGGCCGATTCGCCGACGTGGACGTTACCGGTTCCCCCAGCGCCTGCACCAGCCTCGCCATCCCGCGGTGCGACGTCCAGCGCACGGCGATCCCGCCCTCGGGCCCACGCAGCAGGTCAGGCAGCCGGCCGCTCCCTCCCGGCAGCACCAGCGAGAGCGGCCCGGGCCAGAACGCCCGTGCCAGCGCCCTCGCCGCGGCGTTGAATGCGAGGCCGTGCGCCTCGGCCATCTCCCGATGGCTCACGAGCAGCAGGAACGGCTTGTCCGGGCGCCGTGCTTTGAGCCGTCGCAGCGCTTCCACCTCGGCCACGCGCGGTCGCGAGCCCAGCCCGTAGACCGTCTCCGTCGGATAGGCGAGCAATCCGCCGGAGCGCAGATGCGCAATCGTTCGCTCCAGCGCGGCCTCGACGTCCCCGGCCGTGCGAAACGGGATCGGCTTCACCGCAGCTCACGCGCGAGCGCCTCGGCGATCCGAAAGTCATCTGCGGTCGTGACCTTGAGATTGTGCGGCGTGTCGGGGATCACGTCCACCGCGAACCCGGCACGCTCGCACAGCTCCGCGTCGTCGGTCGGCACGGGGTCGTCTGTGCGCAGCCGGGCGTAGGCCTGATCGAGCATCGCGCGCGGAAAGCCTTGCGGCGTGTGCGCGCGCCACAGACGTTGTCGCGAGACGGTTTTCGTGATACGGTTTCCCTCGACGACCTCCTTCACGGTGTCGTTGAGCGGCACGGCGGCGACCGCGCCCACGCCCGCCCGCGCTCGCGTGATGACGTTGTCGATCGTCTCCCGGCTCACGAACGGCCGGGCGCCGTCGTGTACCAGCACGACGCTCACGGCCGGCGGCAACACCCGCAACCCCGCGCGCACCGACTGGGCCCGCGCCGCGCCCCCCGGCACCAGGCTCAGGCGCTCCCCGAGCAGCTTCCCCAGCCACTCCGGCGGCCGTTCCGCGAAGCCTGCGGGCACCGCCACGACTACCCGCTCCACCGCGGGGTGGGACGTGAAGGGCCGCAGCGCCCGCAGCAGCATCGGCACGCCGTGGATCGGGCGAAACTGCTTCGGCTCTCCCGGCCCCGCGCGGACCCCGGCGCCCGCGGCTACGATCACGACGCCGACGTCAGGCGGCGAGGCGGCGGGCGAGCTCATCGATCCCGTCCACGCCGACGACGTCCAACCCGGGCGCGCTCACCCGCGAGCGCGCCGACAGGAAGACACGCCGGAACCCCTGGCGGGTGGCTTCTCCGAGCCGTCGCTCCACGCCCCCGACCGGTCGGACCTCCCCGCCCAGCCCGACCTCGCCCAAGAACAGGGCATCGGCGGGAAGCGGCCGGTCGCGCACGCTGGACACGAGCGCCGCCGTCACCGCCAGATCGCTCGACGGCTCGAGCAACCGCACGCCCCCCGTCACATTGACGAACACGTCCAGCTCGGCGAACGGCAGCCCGCCGCGGCGCTCCAGGACCGCCAGCAGCACGGCGAGGCGACGGTGGTCGAGGCCCGTGGCGACCCGTTGCGGCGTGCCGAACCCCGCCCGCGACGCGAGCGCCTGGATCTCGACGAGCACTGGCCGCGTTCCCTCCATCAGCGCGGTCACCGCGGAGCCCGAGACGCCGGTCGCCCGGCCGGCGAGGAAGGCAGCGGCCGGGTCCGCCACGGGCTCGAGTCCCGCGCCCGTCATCGCGAACACGCCGATCTCGTCCACCGACCCGAAGCGGTTCTTCACCGCCCGCAACAGCCGGTGGTCGAGCGTGCTCTCGCCCTCGAAGTACAGCACCGTGTCCACGATGTGCTCGAGCGTCTTGGGACCGGCGATGCCGCCCCCTTTCGTCACGTGGCCGACCAGCAGCACCGCTGGCCCCGCTTCCTTGGCGAACCGCATGAGCCGGGTCGCAGACTCGCGCACCTGGCCCACGTTCCCCGGGGCTCCTTCGAGTTCCTCGGTATACGTGGTCTGGATCGAGTCGACGAACACGACGCGGCTGCCGAGCGCCCGCGCGTGGTGTAGCATCGCCTCTACCCGGGTCTCGCCGAGCACGTGCACCGCGCCGGCGTCCACGGTGAGGCGGTCGGCGCGCAGCCGCACTTGGTCGGGCGACTCCTCACCCGACACGTAGAGCGTGGGAATCCCGGTCTGCTCGAGCCTGGCCGCGCACTGCAGCAGCAGGGTGGACTTCCCGATCCCAGGCTCGCCCCCCACCAAGACCACCGAGCCCGGGACAATTCCGCCACCCAGCACGAAGTCGAACTCCCGGAGGCCGGTTTGCCACCGCGCGAACCCTGTCCCTCCCACGTCGGACAGTCGGACGGGCGGACTATCTGACAGCGCGGTGCGGTTTCTGTCCGACCGTCCGACCGTCCGACTGACCGGCTCTTCTACCAGGGTATTCCACGCGCCGCACGCCTCACAGCGTCCGCCCCACTTCGGCTGTTCCGCGCCGCAGTCGGTGCAGCGGAACACCGAGCGCGTCCCCCCCTTAGCCACGGCCGGCCTCGGGCGGCGCCTCGCGCGGCGTGTAGTTGTCGAACCGGGTGTACTCCTTCTTGAAGAACAGCCTCACGGTCCCGGTGGGCCCGTTGCGCTGCTTGCCGATGATCAGGTCGGCCAGCCCCTCGATGCTCTCGTTGGTCTTGGGGTCGACCGGGCCGTCGTAGAACTCCTGGCGATAGATGAAGCAGACGACGTCGGCGTCCTGCTCGATGGCGCCGGATTCCCGCAGGTCCGAGAGCTGGGGCCGCCGGTGCTCGCCGCCGCGTTGCTCCGGCGCGCGCGACAGCTGCGACAGGGCAAGCACGGGGACGTTCAGCTCCTTGGCCAGCGCCTTGAGCGAGCGGGAAATGAAGGAGATCTCCTGCTGGCGGCTTTCCGAGTCGGTGGGCCCCTGCATCATCTGCAGGTAGTCGACGACGACCATGCCGATGTCGTGCTCCGCCTTGAGCCGGCGCGCCTTGGAGCGCATGGCGAGCGGGGTGAGCATCGCGGAGTCGTCGATCCAGATCGGCGCGGTGCCCAGCAGGCCGGCCGCGCGGGCCAGCTTGGGGTAGTCGTCGTCGCGCAGCTGGCCCCGGCGCAGCCGCTGCGCGTCGACCAGCCCCTCCGAGCACAGCAGCCGCTGGACGAGCTGCTCCTTGGACATTTCCAGCGAGAAGATGGCCACCGAGACATCGTGCTCGATTGCCGCGTGCTGGACGACGTTGAGCGCCAGCGCCGTCTTTCCCATCGATGGGCGCGCGGCCACGATGACGAGATCCCCTCGCTGGAACCCGGCGGTGAGCCGGTCCAGGTCGGTGAAGCCGCTAGCCACGCCTGTGAGCGCCCCCTGGCTCGTGTGGAGTTGCTCGATCCGCTCCATCGTCGGCCAGATCAGCTCCTTCAGCCGCACGAACTCCTCGGCGCGCTTGAGCTGGGCGACCTGAAAGACGCGATGCTCGGCGTTGTCGAGCATGTCGCCGGACGTCAGGCGCCCGTCGTAGGCGTCCTGAATGATCGCGGTGGCCGCCTCGATCAGGCGGCGCAGCACCGCCTTATCGCGGACGATCTTCGCGTGGTAGTCGACGTTCGCCGCCGTCGGGACGACGTCGATCAGCCCGCCCAGATACTCCATCCCCCCCGCGCGGTCCAGGTCCCCCCGGCGCATCAGCTCGTCGCGCAGCGTGACGGGGTCGATGACGTCACCGCGCTCGGTGAGGGCGATCATGGCGCGGAACAGGAGTCGGTGGCTCTCGCGATAGAACATGGTGTCGTCGAGAACCTCGGCGGCCTTGAGGGCCGCGTCCTGATCGAGCAGCATGGCGCCGAGCACCGCCTGCTCCGCTTCGTTGCTCCACGGAGCCTGGCGGCCGGCGAAGTCGCGCTCAGTCGAGGAGACGGCGGGCGATGCGGACGTCATCCCAGGTCGGCTTCTTCCAGTTGGGGTTCCGGAGCAGGGCAGCCGGATGGTAGGTAACGATAACCGGGATGCCCCGGAACCGGTGGATCTGGTTGCGGAGCGCGCCCAGTGACTGTTTGGTGTTGAGCAGCGTCTGCGCCGCGGTGCCGCCCATGGCGAGAATCGCGCGCGGCTTGAGGAGGTCGATCTGACGGAACAGGTACGGCAGGCACGCCGCGATCTCGTCGTACTGCGGCACGCGGTTTTCGGGCGGCCGGCACTTCACCACGTTGCAGATGAACACCTGCTCGCGTCGCAGCTGGATCGCGGCCAGGATCTTGGTGAGCAGCTCGCCCGCCTGGCCGACGAACGGTCGCCCGGTTTCGTCTTCCACGCGGCCGGGGCCTTCGCCCACGACTACGAGACGCGCATCGCCCGGCCCCTCGCCCGGCACGGTGTGCCGGCGCCCCTCGCACAGCCGACACTTGGTGCAAGCGGCCACCAGCGTGGCCACAGCGTCGAGCGAGGCCGCCTGCTGCAGCGGATCGGCGCTGAACAGATCGCCGCCGGGGGGATCGTAGGAGAGGCCGGCCGGGGGAAGCCTGGGATGCGGGATGCGGGATGCGGGATGCGTGGCTGCGGGCGGCGCCGGTGCGGGTGGCTGCGGCGCCACGCCTCCCGCATCCCGCATCTCGCCTCCCGGCAGTGCCGGTAAAATGACCGGATTGCCGCCGAGCAGCTTCTGCTGTTCCAGGAATTCGCGCGCCAGTGCCCGCCCGTCGCTCACGTCAGAGCCCGTTCCACCGCGTCGAGGATCTTGTCCGCCACGTCGCGCTTGGAAAGGAGCGGGAGCTCGATCGGTGCTCCCGCTTTCCCGATGATCGTGACGCGATTCGTGGCTACTTCGAACCCCGCGCCGGGCTCGAGCGCGTCGTTCAGGATAACGAAATCGAGGGCCTTATCTTGCAGCTTTTGGCGTGCCTTCGCAACGCCGTCGCCGCCGGCCTCGAGGGCGAACCCCACAACCACACACGGCCGCGGACGCTCCAGCGTCGCGAGGATGTCGGGCGTCGCCTCAAGCTCGAGCGTGAGCGTGCCGTTGCGCCGGGGCCGCTTCGTCGCCGCGCTCGTCGCGGGGCGGTAGTCGGCCGGCGCGGCCGCCATGATGAGGACGTGCGCCTTCTTTACGAGCGCCTGGACGGCGCGCTGCATCTCGGCGGTGGTTTCGACGCGATGCGCGGTGACGCCGAGCGGCAGCGGCAGCTCGGTGGGGCCGGTCACGAGCAATACCTCTGCCCCTCGTGCGTACGCCGCCGCCGCGAGGGCATAGCCCATTCGGCCGCTCGAGGGGTTGGTGAGGACGCGCACCGGATCGAGATGCTCCCGCGTCGGGCCGGCCGTGACGACGACCGTCTTCCCCGCGAGTCTCCCCCCTCCCCCGCCCCCGGTCACGAGCAGCCGTGCCGCGGCCGCGAGGATGGTGTCCGGCTCGCTCATTCGGCCGGGCCGGTCGCTCGGCCCTTCGGCCAGCGGCCCGATCTCGGGACCGATGAATTGCCAGCCCCGTGCCGCGAGCGTCTTCATGTTGGCGCGCGTGGCGGGGTGGGCGTACATCGCGTCGTTCATCGCGGGCGCGGCGAGTACCGGGCCGCTGCGCGCGAGCAGCAGGGCCGTTAGCAGGTCGTCCGCCATGCCCATCGCCGCGCGGGCGAGCACGTTCGCGGTCGCCGGGGCGAGGATCGCCAGGTCGGTTTGTTTCGCGAGCCCGATGTGTGCGAGCGCCCGGTCCCGCTCCCACAGGGAGGTCAGGACCGGGCGCCCGGTGAGTGCCTCGAAAGTGACGGGTCGCACGAACTCGGCCGCGGACGCCGTCAGCACGACGTCCACTACCGCTCCGTCCTCGGTCAGCTGCCGGGCGAGCGTGCAGCTCTTGTAACACGCGATCCCGCCCGACACGCCGAGGACGACGTGCCGGCCGGCGAACGGCATCAGACCTCCTGGCGCCGCCGCCGCACCAGCCGGTATTTGAGCCGTGCCCGCACCAGCTCGTCTAGCGCGCGGGTGGTGAGCTTCTGCTCCAGATCCACCGAGCGGTCGCGCGGGAAATCGTTCACGAAGCGCGCGAATTTCGCCGCGACGAGCACGCCAAGGTACTTGTTCTGGGTTTGCGTGGCGACTTCGCTGGGGGTGACGATCCGCATCTCTAGTCTCCTTTGACACCGTGCCGGAGGCGGTCTGCCTCACGCACTAACGCTTCCACGAGCCTGCTCACTTGATCGGGGCGAGGCCGGTGCGGCCTCGCGCCGTCCTCGTCGATGATGCGCGCTACCTCGCCCACCGCGCCATTCAGATCGTCGTTGATGACGATGTGGCGCCAATCCGATGACTGGCGGATCTCCGCAATCGCCTGCTCGAGGCGTCGCTCGAGCGAAGCGGGCGATTCCGTGCCGCGGCCCACCAACCGCCGTCCCCACGCCGCTGCGCTCGGCGGCAGGATGAAGATGCCGATCGACTGGGGTGGGGGATAACGCCCCTGCACCTGGGCGGCGCCCTGCACGTCGATGTCGAGCAGCACGTGCCGCTCCGACCGCAGCACCCGGTCGACCTCGCTCTGCAGCGTGCCGTACCACTCTCCCGCGTACTCGGCCCATTCCACGAACTCACCCGCGTCCCGGCGGCGGGCGAATTCATTCCGACTCAAGAAATGATAGGCGACGCTGTTCTGCTCACCTGGCCGGGGCGGGCGCGTCGTCGCCGACACCGAATAGCCGACGTCGGGTCGCCGGGCCAGGAGTGCTTTGGCAATCGTCGTCTTGCCGCCCCCGGACGGAGCCGACAACACGACGACCCGCGGCGTCACTCCAGGTTCTCGAGCTGCTCCCGAAACTTCTCGAGCTCGCCTTTCATCGCGATCACGGTCTGGGTGATCGCGGCATCGTTCGCCTTCGAGCCGATGGTGTTCACCTCGCGCAACAGCTCCTGCGCGAGGAAGCCGAGCTGCTTGCCGACCGCCCCCTCTCCGGCGAGGGTCTCGCGGCACGCGGCGAGGTGCGTCCGCAGGCGGACCAACTCTTCCGTGATGTCCACCCGGTCCGCCATGAGCGCGATTTCCACCGCCAGCCGCTGCTCGTCCAGCGGCACACCGGCAGCGAGCTCCGCCACCACCTTCTTCAATCGCGTCAGCTCCGCCTCCAGGCGCGCCGGCGCCCGCTCCGCGACCGTGCCCGCGCCCGTCGCCAAGGCGTCGAGCCGGGCAGCGAGCTCCGACGCCAGCGCGCGCCCTTCGCGCGCCCGCATCGCGAGCACCTCGCGCGCCGCCTGCTCCACGATCGGCTCCACGTCGCTCCAGGCGGCCGTCGCGGCGCCGTCGCTCTGCACGGTCAGCACGTCCGGCTGTCGTGCCACGAAGGCGAGATCGACCTCGCCCTTGAGCTTGAGCTGCTTCTTGAGCTCCGTCGCGGCCGCCACCACCTGGCGGGCCCGCCCGATGTCCACTGCGACGGCGCCGTCGGAGGGCGGCGCTTCGACCCAGCGCGCTGACAGCGCGACATGACCGCGGTCCAACAACTGCCGTAACCGCTCGCGTAGCTGGCCCTCGATTCCGGCCAACTCGAACGGCAGCCTGAACTGCGGATTGTAATAGCGATGGTTCACGGTGCGGATCTCGACCCGCAGGCGCCCGCCGAGCACCTTCCCGTCGGCGGAACCGAACCCCGTCATGCTCCGTGGCACAGAATTTAAGTATAGCCAGGCAAAGAACTTAGGTCAACTCGTCGTTCCCACGCTGAAGCGTGGGCTCGGCCTACACTGCCCTTAAGGGCAGTGCCGTGCCGAGCGCACACTTCAGTGTGGGAACTCGCAGAGCCTCGCACCCTAGTTGGTGAATAGCCAGCGCACGCCGTAGAACTGGAAGCGCCGCGGATAGTCGAGGCCGGGCATGTAGCTCGCCCGCATCCCGTTCATGTTGCGCTGGACCCAGAAGATGGTGACTCCGGCGACCCGAACCTCGACGTTCGTCTCCATGAAGGTCGCCCCTGGGAGCACGAGGACCTTGCCGGCCGAGTCCAGGCCTGCGGTACCCCGGCTCCACGACTCCATCGCAATCTCACCCCGCAGCGCGAAGATCCCGCTTCGGTAGACGCGCCAGAACCTGGAGTAGAAGGTGGCCGAGATGCGCGCGTGGTACGGCGGCTCGAAGTCGTTGCCGTCGGTGACGTAGGGGTCGAAGTACCAGCCCGCGAGGTGGAGACCGGGCAGCGGCTCGAGGGCGCCGTGTACGGTGAGATAGCGCGTCGTTTGGGTCGGACCGAGGCCGCCGAGCGGCTGCAGCCCCTCGGGGTGCCCGACCGGGGCGAACGAGTCGCGCCGTGCTAGCCCCACCTCGATGGAGCCCCGGTGCAGATCCCAGCGCAGCGCACCCGAGATGTCGTGCGTGCGCTGCACGCTGTCGGTGGCGAGCGTGGGTGCCTGGAGGTCGTTGGCCCAGACGATGTCGCCGTGCGCCGAGAGCCCGAACGGCAACGCCAGGCCGGCTGCGAGATGCAGCCGCTCCCCGTCACGCGAGCCCCCGTAGCGCGCGTGGCGAGCGTCGGCAGCGAGTGTGAACGGCCGGATCGGAATCCACGCGACGGACCCTTCGACCTGCCACGGGCGGGCTTCGTCCTGCGACCGGAACGTCAGATGCACGTGCCCGTGCCCCCACGCAGTGCGCAGCGAGAGGGCTCCCTGGGAAAGCGAGCGCCCCGGCACGGCCGTGTCACCGGCGGCAGTCGTGGTGGCGAATGTGAGCTCGAGCCTTGGCCCCCCCCCCACCCCGTCGTCGCGCGCGGCGACGAACAGCCGCAGTATCGCGTCGCGGCGCTTCTGGTCGAAATGCGCTGTGAGGCCCGCCGCGTCGGACGGGCTCCGTTTCCAGCTCGAGCTGGCGAGCTGATAGGAGATCCCGACCTGCGGGCGCGGCACGTACTCGGCCTTGAGCCAGAGGTCCACGCTGTTGAACGCGGTGCTCGAGCTGCCGGGGATGCCGTCGTTGTTGTTGTAGTCGGCGACGAGCGAGAGGCCGAGCCCCGAGCGCCAGCGCCGCTCGTAGGCGCCGCGGTAGTTCGCCGTGCTCACCTGGCCCGTGGCGATCCTGACCTGGGATGCCGTCGCGGTCGACCGCTGGCGCGCCGTCACGAGATAGATCCGCAGCGTCGCGGGGAGCACGACCACGTCCACCCGCTCGAGCGGCGCGAGCGAGATGCGGGCGGGATCGAGATAAACCGAATCGCGCCCGAGCGGCAGGTGGGGCACGCCGTCCCAGAAGACTTCGAGGCCGGCGGGGCCGCGCCCGCCGTACAGCACGATTTCCGCCTGCCCATAGATGCCCCCGCGCGCGACGTACACGCCCGGGATGTGGGCGAGGAGATCGGACAGCGTCTGCGCGTTCGACAAAGCGAACGAGTCGGTGGTGAAGGAGTAGCGCGTGCCCCGCGGCAACGGCCCCTCGGGTCGCGGCGCGGCCAACACCGGGAGGTACGCCGGGGCGGTATCGGGCCGGGCAGTCGTGTCCCGCCGCGCCGTCGTATCGCGCCGGGCGGTGGTGTCGCGCGCCGTCGTGTCGACCTGGGCGGCGGCTCCCCCGGCGAGCGCGAGCAGCGCGGCCGCGTGGAGGAGGCCGCGGGTCACGCCTCCGCGCGCTTCAGGAGAAATTCGGTGAAGAGCCGGACCCCGATGGCCGTGGGGCCCTTCGTTTGGTGGGGCGGTTCGCCGTCGGTGTAGGCCGTGCCCGCGATGTCGAGGTGCGCCCAGGGGAACCCGTTGACGAACTCGCGCAGGAACCATCCGCCGGCGATCGTGCCGGCCCCGCGGCCGCCGGAATTCTTCACGTCGGCGATATCGGACTTGAGCAGCTCGCGGTAGTCGTCCCACAGGGGCAGCGGCCAGCAGCGCTCGCCGGCGCGCTCGCCGGCGTCCCGTACCTCGTTGATCAGGACCTCGTCGTTGCCCATCACGCCGATCGCGACGTGGCCCAGCGCCACCACCACCGCGCCGGTGAGGGTCGCGGCGTCCAGCACCGCGGCGGGCTTGAATTTGCGCACGTACGACAGCGCGTCGCACAGAATCAGCCGGCCCTCGGCGTCGGTGTTGATGATCTCGATCGTTTTACCGAAGTGGCTCTTGACGACGTCGCCGGGCTTCACCGCCGTGCCCGACGGCAGGTTTTCGGTGGACGGGATCACGCCCGTCACGTTGAGTCTGGGTTTCAGCCGGCCGAGCACCTCGAATGTACCGAGCACCGCGGCCGCGCCGGACATATCGAACTTCATGTCCTCCATGTTCTGCGCCGGCTTGATCGAGATGCCGCCCGAGTCGAACGTGACCCCCTTGCCGACGAGCGCTACGGGCGCCGTGTCCCCCCCTCCCCCCCGGTACTCGAGCACGATGAAGCGCGGCTCCTGCTGGGTGCCCTGAGCCACGGCGAGCAGTGCGCCCATCGCTTCCTTTTGCATGGCTGCCCGATCGAGCACCGTGAGGCCGAAGCCGAAGGCAGCAGCTAGCTGTTTCGCGCGGTCGGCAAGATAGCTGGGCGTGCACACGTTGCCGGGAAGCATCTGCAAGTAGCGGGCGAGTTGGTGCCCCGCCGCGACGCCCTCGCCGATCTTCTGGCCCGCCGCGACCTGCGTGGCTTCCTTCGCGTCGCACACCACCGCGACCGCCTCCACCTCCGGCTTCGGGTCTTCAGGGGCCGCCTTGAGCTCGGTGAAGGCCCACGCGCCCTGTCCCGCGCCCTCGACTATCACCTGGCCCAGGTCCGTTGGGGCGACGCCGTTGCGTGCCTCGGGCGCGATCGCGAACGCGAACTGCGTCGCCCCGAGCGACCGCGCGCGCTTCGCCGCCACGCCCGCCGCGCGCCGGATGCTCGAGCGCGTCACCTCGGCGCTCTTCCCCAGGCCGACCAGCAGGATGCGCTGCGCTTTGCCGCCGCTCGGATAGAGCAGCACCGCTTCGTCGCGCTTACCTTTGAAATCCCCGCTCGTGATGGCGCGGCCGAGCACGCCGCCGGCGGAGCGTTCGAGCTCGGCGAGGGACGGCGGGAGCGCGGAGCCCTGCCCGAGCGCCACCGCCAGCAGCGGAGTCTCGACCTGCGCGAGGGGCACGGCGAGGAGCGTGCTCGTCATCTCAGACATGCTCGATAATGCACTCGGCGAACCGTGAGGTCGAGACCTCGCTGGCGCCCGGCATCTGGCGCGCCAAGTCGTAAGTGACGCGGCGCGCTGTGATCGCGCCCGAGAGCCCCCGGGTGATCGCCTCGGCCGCGTCGGTCCACCCCAGCTCGTCGAACATCATGGCTCCCGAGAGAATCACCGCCCCCGGGTTCACCTTGTCGAGGCCGGCGTACTTCGGCGCCGTGCCGTGCGTCGCCTCGAACACGGCGTAGCCGTCGCCCACGTTGCCGCCGGGCGCCATGCCGAGTCCGCCGATCTGGGCGACGCAGGCGTCGGAGAGGTAGTCGCCGTTCAGGTTGGGGGTGGCGATCACTGCATACTCCTCGGGGCGCAGCAGCACCTGCTGGAACATCGAATCGGCGATGCGGTCCTTGATCACCACCTTTCGCGTGTCCCCTTTCCCCTGGCCCGCCTCCGTCTCGGGGATCGTGTTGCCGCTGAATTTCTCCCGCGCGACTTCGTACCCCCATTCCCGGAAGGCGCCCTCCGTGAACTTCATGATGTTGCCCTTATGCACCAGCGTGACTGAGGGGCGGCGTGTCCTGATGGCGTACTCGATCGCCTTCGCGACGAGGCGCTGCGTGCCGAATCGGGACATCGGCTTGATGCCCAACGCGCTGCCATCGCGGATTTTGGCGCCGAATTGATCGCGCAGGAACGCGAGCAGCCGGCTCGCCTCCGGGCTCTCCGCCGCGTACTCGACGCCGGTGTACACGTCTTCGGTGTTCTCGCGATAGATCACGACGTCGAGCTTCTGGGGCTCCCGCATCGGGCTCGGGACGCCGGCGAAGTACCGCACCGGCCGGATACAGGCGTACAGGTCCAGCAGCTGGCGCAGCGCGACGTTGAGCGAGCGGATCCCGCCCCCGACCGGGGTCGTGAGCGGCCCCTTGATCGCGACGCGGTGGCGGCGGATCGCTTCGAGGGTCTCCTCCGGCAGCCAGTTCCCCGTCTGCTTGAACGCCTTCTCCCCCGCGAGCACCTCCAGCCACTCGACCCGGCGCTTCCCGCCGGAGACCCTTGCGACTACGGCGTCAAACACGCGCTGCGCCGCGCGCCAGATGTCGGGGCCCGTGCCGTCGCCCTCGATATACGGGATCACCGGCCGGTCGGGCACCACCCAGTGGCCGTCCCGGAAGTCGATGCGATCGCCCATAGAGGCACCAGTCTACACGGCCCAGCCGGGGTTGCGCCAGCCGAACGAGCGCACCTAGACTTCACAATCATGCGACGCGCCGCCGCGTTCACCTGCTACGCCCTCGCTGCCGCGTGCTGGCTCGCCGGCGGTCCCGGGGGCGCGACGCTCGACGCGCTCATTGCTTGTCGGCACCACCTGACTCACCACGCACACGCCGGCCACGCGGGCGCGCCTAGCGACGGCCCATGCTTCTGTGGTGAGATGACCGGCGGTTCGGACGTGGCCATCTCTCCCGCGATGGCGACGCCCCTCGCAACGCAGCTGGTCGTCACGGTCGCCCGTCGGGTCGACGCGCCTCCTTCCCCCTTCCCGCTTCCTCCTTCCCCGTCCTTCGCTCCGGAATCGCCTCCTCCCAACGCCTTCGCTCTGAGCTGACGCGTCGGTCATTCCTACAACTCGGGGGGGTCTTATGCGCAGCGCGCTGTGCGGCGTTCTGCTTTGCGGCATCGGGGTTCGAGCCGCGGCGCAGGAGCGGGAAGTGACATTCGAGGAAGCGCCGAAGGTGACCGTGACGGGCTTCGCAGTCGGGTCGGCGGGCTACGATCGTGTCCAGACGGCGAACAGCTTCACGGCCGGGAAGCTGGCGCTGAGCCTGTTCAAGCCCGCCGGCGACTTCTACCTGTTCGGGCAGCTCACGACTGCCCTGGAAGACGGCGCGTCCGCCACGGAAATCGACAACCTCATCGTCAGCTGGACGCCGCACACCAGGAGCCAGTGGACGGTCGCTTTCGGGAAATTCGACGCGCCGGTGGGTTTCGAGCGCGACGACGAGCCGCTCAAGCTGATCCCCACCAACTCCTTCAACTTCGCGCTCGCGAGGCCGGCGAAGTTCACCGGGGCGATCGTGCGGCTCACCGCGTCCCCACGGGTGGAGCTGGCCGGGGCAGTGGCGAACGGCTGGAACGTCGACGTGGACAACAATCGCGGCAAGACCGGGATGCTGCGCATCCAGTGGATCCCGGTCGACGGGCTCACCATCGGCGCGAGCGGCGTGTACGGCCCGGAGCAGGACGGCACCGACGCGCATCAGCGCAGCCTGCTCGCCCCCGACGTCACCCTCGATCTCGGGCGCCTGATCGTGGGCACCGAGCTGAACCTCGGTCGCGAGCGCGACGCGGGCGGCAATCTCACCTGGGGCGGAGCAGCTGCCACCGCGTTCTTGCGGTTGGGCCACCGGATCGGCCTCGCCGCGCGTTATGATCACCTGTCCGACTCAGGCGGTGCGTTGACCGGCACGCCGCAGGTGCTGCGTTCGGTTACGGTCGGCCCAATGTGGTTCTACAGCCAGGCGCAGGAAGGGATCTTCTCCAACATCGAACACACGACCTTTCACCTGCCCCAGATCGCGCTCCGAGCGGCGTTGCGGGTCGATTACTCGACCCAGCCGTTCTTCGAGACCACGAGCGCTGGGCAGGAGCGCACCGACACGCGTGCTGTCGTGGAGTTCCTCTACCTCTTCTAGGGAGGACGGATGGTATACGACCTGCGGCACGCGGACACGAGGCTCCGATGGCTCGTCACGTGCCTGCTCGGCACGTTCGGCGTGGCGTACCTGTTCGGCGCCTGGATGGTCGGGCTGTACGCGGGGTTCACACCGCGCTCGGTGGCAGCGACGTATCGCGGGCCGAAGATGCCGATGCACATGCCGCCGGAGACTACCGTGGTCGTCGAGCACGCCGTAACGCTCGGGGAGCTCGCCGAGCCGGCGCACACCGTGGACCGGGATCTGCTGGTGCAGGATACGCACGTGCACATCCCGATGTACGGAGTGATCGCGGCGGCGCTGTCGGCGGTCGTGCTCGGGCTGGCGCTGCCGTCCTGGGCCGGCTTCGGGCTCATCACGCTGCTGTTCGCCGCGCCGTGGCTCGATTTCGCGGGTATGTGGCTCACGAAGCTCGTGGCCCCCGGATTCGCGCTGGTGACGCTCGCCGGCGGCTGGGCGATGGGGCTCGGCTACGGAATCGTCACTGCCCTCGCCATGTGGCAGATGTGGACACCGAAGAAAGGAGTTGCCGGATGATCTCGAAGTTTCTGGCGGCCATGGCTGTGGCCGCCGTGCTCCACATCACCCCGACGGTTGTGCTCGTGCAGCGTCCCGATGCGGTGAAGGCTCTGCTTCCGGGCGCCGAGGCGTTCTTTGCGCGCGAGGTGCATTTGAGCAATACCGATGCTCACCGCCTCCACGAGGCCGTGGACTGGAGCCCCGAAGACGGCGTCCTCACTTTCTATACCGGCAAGACGGCCGACCGCGTGGCGGGCGCGCTGGTGTTTGTGCGCGTCGACACGCCGCACGGCCCGGTCGAGGTCGCCGTGGGGTTTACGCCGGCCGGCGCCATCGGCGGCGTGGTCGTTACCAAGGCGACCGTGGAAACGAAACCGTGGGTGCTCGAAGCGTTGCGGGCGGGCCTGGTCGATGGCTACAAGGGGCTCAAGCCGGGGAGCACACCGGCTGGTGCCGCTGCGCTCAAGGACCGCGTCGGGGCGCTCCCGGCGTATATGGCCGGGCAGCTGGACAAGGGCGTAGCGCGCGCCCTGCTCGCGTACGGGACGTTCTATCGCGGTGCGAAGACGTGAACATTCTTGGCAGGGTAAGCGTCTAATAGATATGAAACTCGCGCCTCTCGCCATTGCCCTGGTCGCCCTCGCCGCAGTCGGCTGTTTCCCGGGCACCGAGCCGCTCACCCGCGGGATCGCCATCGGCACGACCGGCGGTACGGCGACCGAGGTCCTCGTCTTCAGGGTCCAGCCCAGCACTGCCACGCCGGGCAACGTGATCACCCCGGCAGTCCAGGTCCAGGTACAAGACACCCTGGGCAATGTCGACACGAGCTTCACCGCCAGCGTGACGGTTGCGATCGGCACCAATCCGGTCGGCGGGAGGCTCTCCGGCACGACGTCCGTGACGCCGGTCAACGGCGTCGCGCTGTTCGGGGATCTCAGCATCGACAGAGCCGGGACCGGCTACACGCTGAGCGCGACGGCGCCGGGGGCGACGGGCGCGACCAGCGCCTCATTCAACGTTAGCGCAGCCACTGGGAGCGCCCCCGCGAGATAGCGGGGCGGCGGTCTTACGCGGGTCTTACGCGCTGGCGAGGTAAGGCTCGTTCCAGGCGATCTCGAACAATCCGTTGCACCGGTGGCACCGCATGCTCGGCGCCTGGCCTTCGAGGCGCGCGCGGTCCCGGCAATTGGGACACACGGCGTACTGCGCGCCCCATGTTGCGGGGAAGCGCGGGGCGTTTTTGGGCGCCGGCACGACGGTCCAGCGCTGTGCCTGTGTGGGTGAGAGCTGCAGCTCTCCTCGTGGCAGGGAGACTGGTTTCCCTTTCACGTCCACCGTCGCCTCGCTCGACGTGAGCTTGAGGATCCGGTACCATGCACCGCGGCGCAGCTGCGTCTTCACGTTTTCATTCAAGCGGGCCCACTGGAACGTTTGCATCGCAGTACCTCGGGCTCTTGGCGCATCCTAGTTGGCGAACGGACCATAGGCGGTCAGCCGTGGGGGCGCCGTGGCCCGGCTCACACCGGGCCGGGCAGGCCCTCTCTTCCGCGCAGAGGGCGCCACGCCGTGCACGCGCCACAATGGGGTGTGGATCCCGGCGTCTGGTGGGACGTCGGTCCTCGCTGATCAGGTGCCCGAGGAGAGAGTCGAACTCTCACGGGGTTGCCCCCGGGGGATTTTGAGTCCCCTGCGTCTGCCATTCCGCCACTCGGGCGAGTGCGATCGCGACCTAACTTAGCGGCCGAGCCGGTCGGGCGGCAGCCTCTGCGCGTGCGGTCCTCCATCAAGGTGCCACGTTGGAAAGACCACCGAACACGGCATCCTGATTCAAGGTGCCGTGAAAGGCCACGAGTTGAAACTGATACGTCGTCATGGGTGCGAGCCCCAGCACCGTGCAGGTCCGCCGCGCGCCGACGCTCGTGCCGCGCAGCGGCGTCGCGCAACTCCCTTGGGTGACGCTATGCGCCGAGCCCCACGAGATCGGGGCTACCGCATAGCGGACGTCATAGCTGGCCGGCTGACCAGCGCCGTCGTCCACTTCGGTGAAGGACAGCGTCACGGAGTTCGCGGTCGCCGCCGCCACCGCCAGGTCGGTGACGTCGCCCGGCGTGCCGGTGCTCGCGACAGTGGGGGGCACATCGGTGCTTTCGCTCTGGTCGAGCTGGCATGTGAGTGCGGCGAGACCTGCCAGGAGCACGCCTACCCGTCGACGCAACACACTGTCCCCCGGCCGGCTTTCACAAGGCGCAGGATGGCCGCAAGTTGTGTGCTTCGCGTCCGCTCGCACGTGAGCGGCGCCGTGGTGCGACGCGTCACAGTATCCCAGCGCGCCGGCAGGAATGTTGTGGCCCAGCAGCACGCGGCGCCCGAACCGTCACAGCCCACCTCTCGCGCTCCGGAGGGCGCCGATGCCTCACATCCAGCAATGGGCCAGGGTCAGGGCTCGGACCAATTGCCCGCTCCGCCGCGGGGCGTGGTATCGGGTCACGCGCCTCACCCCGCTCGAAGCCGTCCTCGAGGTCAATCAACGACCGGTGCGCGTGCCGCGCCCCTTCCTGCAAGTCTTGCCCCTACGTCCCCGCATGTGGTCTGTGGTACCGCGTCCGCGCGACGCTGTAACCCTCCCCGATAGCTGGGGCCCGCGATATGCAGTATGTCCCGACTGCAGTGCCCGCGCTGCCCTTCGCGGACCATCGGGTGGCATGCCCTGCCCCGCGTGCGGCTCCGTGTTCCCGATCGCGTGGTCGGACTCGCCTTGGCGGGTCTTCGAAGTCCTGTCCGACCGACCAGCGCTGACGGCGATGGCGAAGGTTCGGGACGCGGCGCTCCGGCTGCTACTCGGAAGCAACGAACGAGCGACGCCCCCCCGACCGGGCGAGCACTGAAGCGGCGGGGCGGTTGACCCGCGCGTCTGTGGTCGCTTCGGCGCCACAGGTGACGTTGCATGGGCACCACGGCAATCGACTTTCTGAGAACTCGGGAGCTCCGGCTCACCCATGACGGGATTTCAGTTTGCGCGTCTAAAGATCGAGGGTCCCTACCCGTTGCGCCGCGGCGCATGGTATCGCGTCACGGACGAGACTTCCGAGACGGTCGTCTTCGACGTCAACCGGAGGCCGGTGACGGTGCCGCGGTCGCTCGTGGAGCTCGTGGGCGGACCACCCCGTCTCTGGACGATCGTGCCGCGACCCGTGAATGCGGTGCGGGTGCCCGCGCATTGGGGCTGGTGGTATGCAGTGTGCCCGAGCTGCAAACACCGGTCCGCGCTGAATGCCGCCCCTCAGACGATGCGTTGCCCGCGGTGCAAAGGGGTGTTCCGCTTCGCGCGGGAGGAGTCGTACCTCCCCGGCGACTGGACTCCGGAGCGAATCCCCGACCGTTCATCGCAGCAAGGGCCCGAGCGACGAGCCGACTCCGGCGGCCCAGGGTGATCATCCGTGGGGGTGAAGCATCCACCGTGTCGCGCATCACAGCCCCGGAGCTCACTTGCTGAGAACATGTAGTTGTCCTTGCAGCGCACCGACGCCCGGCGGCGCCCACGTTCTCGATCGTCCCAGCACTCCGGAGGGCGCGCATGCCACAACCCGAGCAGTGGGCTAGAATCCGGGCCCGGCCGTTCTCGCCCCTGCGGCGCGGCGCGTGGTACCGCGTCGTGGAGTCGACTCCCACCGAAGTGATCCTCAACGTCAACCGGCGGCCGCTGTCCGTCCCGAAAGCGTTTGTCCAGGTCCTACCGATTCGACCCCGTATGTGGTCGGTGGTGCCGCGGCCTCGCGGCAGCGTCAGCCCCCCCCAGGGCTGGGGTGTTCGTTACGGGGTCTGCCCACATTGCGCCGCGCGAGCGCCGCTGTCCGACCGAGCGACGAGCCTGCGATGCCCCGCGTGTCAAATGGCGTTCGTGATCGGCTGGTCCGACGCGCATTGGCGGGTGTTCGACCTCCTGTCACGCAGTCCTACCGTGCAGGTGATCGTAAAGGCGCGCGACGCAGCGCTGAGGGTGCTGAAAGGCTAGGGGCGGCGCCGCGGTGGCTTGCCTGGCCGCGGCCGCCCCGCCCCGCCGCGCGGTCCTAGGCCCTGCCCCCGCGCTCGCCGCTGCTCGCGGATGTCCTGGATGCGCCGCCGCAGCTGCTCGCGCATCATCTGATAGCGCGCGTGCTGGACGGGGTTGAGATAGCCCGCGATCTCCTTGTCTTCGTCCCGCTCGAGCTGCGCCAACGCCGTGCGATTGTGCTCCCGAGCGTCCATGAGTCTCCGCACGCTGTCGCCGTTCGCCGCGACGCCCGGTTGGAGCTGCCCGCGCAGCGCCTCGTTGACGGCCTGTTGGCGCTGGGCGATGTCCCGCCGCTGCTGCTGGTACTTCCCCTCCGTCCCCTGAAGCTTGGCGGCCTGTTCGTCCGACAGGTTCAGGTCATGGCGAACGCGCTCGTTCCAGCGTTGCCGCAACTGGCGCTGCAGCTGCTGCACCTCGGCGTCCTCGCTGGTATCGGCCGGCTGCTGCGCCGCCAGCGCAGGGACCGCTGCGGCGAGCAGCACGAGCCAGGCGAACCACTTCATCGGTCAGCTCTCCAGCGCGTGCAGCAGCGCCCGTAACTCGTCCGCACTCAGACCTTCGAGACCGGCGTCGACGCTCCCCGCACCCTCTTCGGCGAGCGGTTGATCGAGGGAATGGATCGCCTCGCGCAACTGATCCGCCGAGAGACCGGTCAAGTCCTCCCCCACGGGGATGACGGTTGCCGTGCCCGGCGCTCCCGCGCGCCATGGTCTGCGCGCCACCACCCCGCTGCCGAGCAGCAGGACCAGCAGCGCCGCGATCTTGAGCCACGCCGGCTGCATCCACAGTCGCGCCACCACGCTCACGCGCGGCTCCGCCCGCAAGCGGGCGAGCACCATCTGCGCGGTACGCTCCACGTCCAACCGCTCGGCGGCGCCGGCGCCGAGCCGCTTCGCGAGGTCGTGTAACTTGGCGTCGTGCAATTCGTCGTGTCTCACTGCAGATGCTCCTTCAACCGTTTGACGGCGTGGTGGTAATGCACACGCGCGGCGCCCGGTGATGTCCCCAGGGCCGCCGCAATCTCTTCATACTCGAACCCCTGCTGCGCCCGCAGCAGGAACACCTCGCGCTGCATCCGCGGCAGTCGCCGCAGGCCCTCCAACAGTCTCCCCTCGGCTTCGCCCGCCACGGCCCGCTCGTGCGGATCTCCATCGGTCGCGCGGACGTCCTCCCCGAGGGGCACTACCTTGGCGCGCTTCGCCCGTCGCCCGGCGTCCTTGAGGACGTTGCCCCCGATCGTCAGGAGCCAGGTGCGAAACCGGCACTGGCCCCGGAACCGGCCCACGGCGCGGAAGGCTCGAATGAACGTCTCCTGCACCAAATCGTCGAGGTCCGCCTCGGGCGCGCCCGCGCTGGCGAGAAAACGTGCCAGCGCACGGGCGTGGCGACGGACCAGTTCGGCCGCGGCCTGCTCGTCACCGCCCTGCCAGGCGGCAATCAGCGCCGCATCGGTCGGAACCGCGGCGACGGGCTCGGCTTGAGGCATGGCGCTCCGGAGGGTGGACGGGGGAATGATGCAAATATTAAGTGGTGGAGGTTGTGGAGGTTGTGGAGGTTGTGGAGGTCCGTCCAGCCGTTCCCCACCTCCACCATCCTCCACAACCTTCGCGACCTCCACCACCCTTGAACTCACCCGCGCCAGCCCTTAGCTTCAAAGTTCGAACAAGCGTTCGAACCCGATGCGCCCTTACGACGAGCGGCTGGAGCATCTCCTGGCCCGGGCGGCGAAGGTGTTCGCCGAGAAGGGCTACCACTCCACCACGATGCGCGATCTCGCGGCGGCGAGCGGCATGTCGCTCGCCGGGATGTACTACTATGTCCGCGGCAAAGCAGAGCTGCTCGCGCTGGTGCAGGAGCGGTGCTTCACCCGGGTTCTTGCCGGCGCCGAGCAGGCGGTCGCCGGCGCCACCGAGCCGGTGGAGCGACTCCAGCTCTTCATCCGCCACCATGTGACGTTCTTCGCGGCAAACCTGGCGGAGATGAAGGTGCTGTCGCACGAGGCGAGCTCGCTCACAGGCGAGCGGCAGCGCAAGGTGAACGTGATCAAGCGGCGCTACGTGGACTTGCTGGAGAGCCTGCTCAAGGACGTGGCGCCTGATGAGCCGCAGGTGGACCGCAGCGCGGCCGCCTACGCGTTGTTCGGCATGATGAACTGGATCTACAACTGGTACGACCCCGCCGGCGAGATCGACCCCGATCGCCTGGCGGGGCTGATCGCGCGCATCTTCGTCGGCGGCTTCGCGGAGGCGCGTTCCACGGTACAGGGAGGCTGACGCATCATGACCACGATGACGGAACCCAAGGCCGACAAGAAGACGCTCGTGCACTACCTGGTGGAAGGCGGCGTGGCGATCATCGAGCTGGACGATCCGCCGGCCAACACATACACCCACGAGATGATGCGCCAGCTGGACGACGCGATCCTGCAGGCGCGCTTCGACGACACCGCTCACGTGCTGGTGCTGCGCGGCCACGGCGACAAGTTCTTCTCGGCCGGCGCGAACATCGCGTATCTGAACAGCATTACGCCCCGCTACAAGTACTTCTTTTGCCTGCACGCCAACGAGACCCTCAACCGCCTCGAGCACACGCCCAAGCTCACCATCGCCGCGCTGAACGGGCACACGGTCGGGGGCGGGCTCGAGATCGCCATGGCGTGCGATCTCCGGCTCGCGAAGGAGAATGCCGGGAAGATCGGGCTCCCGGAGGTGAATCTCGGTGTGCTGCCCGGCACGGGCGGCACGCAACGCCTCGCGCGCATCGTTGGCAAGACGCGGGCCATCGAGATGATGGTGAAGGGGGAGACGTTCTCGTTCGACAAGGCGAAGGAGCTGGGCCTCGTGAACGAAGTCTTTCCCGCCGACGACTATTGGGAGCAGGTGATGCTGTACGCCAAGCAGTTCTGCCCGCCCCACAAGGCGTCCAAGGCGGTCGGCCTGATCAAGCGGTCGGTCCAATCCGGTGCCGAGGTGCCGTTCGAATCGGGGCTGACGCTCGAGCGGGAGCTGCAGCAGCAGCTGTTCCAGTCGGACGACGCGAAGGAAGGCATCGCTGCGTACGTCGAGAAGCGGGTCGCGGAGTTCAAGGGCCGGTGAAGACCGACCTGCTGATCGGCAACGAATGGCGGGCGGCGGCGAAACGCTACTGCCTCACCAACCCTGCCACCGAGGAGCCGCTCGCCGAAGTGGCCGAAGCGGGCGAAGCGGAGATCGACGCCGCTGTGCGGGCCGCGCGCGCCTGCCTCGAGTCCAAAGAATGGCGCGAGCTCCCCGCGCGCAAACGCGGCGCCCTGCTGTTCCGTCTCGCCGACCTGCTCGAGCAGCACTCCAAGGAGATCGCCGATCTCGAGACGAAGAACAACGGCAAGCCACTGTTCGAGTCGAAGATCGACGTCGCCATGGCGATCGAGACGCTCCGCTACTACGCCGGCTGGGCCGACAAGCTCACCGGCGACACGCTGCCGGTGAGCGGCAACTTCTTCACCTACACCCTGCGGGAGCCGGTCGGTGTGGTGGGCGCGATCGTGCCGTGGAATTTCCCGCTCAACCTCGCCACCTGGAAGGTCGCCCCGGCCCTCGCCGTCGGATGCACGGTGGTGCTCAAGCCGGCGCACGAGACACCGCTCACCGCCCTGATGCTGGGCGAGCTGGCCGTCGCAGCGGGACTGCCCGCGGGCGCCTTGAACGTGGTCCCCGGTCCCGGGGCGACGGCGGGCGCGGCCCTGGTGCGGCACCGGCTCGTCGACAAGATCGCCTTCACGGGCTCGACCGAAGTCGGCCAATGGATCATGCGCGAGGCGGCGGCGACGGTGAAGCGCGTCAGCCTCGAACTTGGCGGGAAGAGCCCCAACATCATCTTCGCCGACGCCGATCTGGCGGCCGCCGTGCGCGGCGCGCAGACGGGGATCTTTTACGGCAAGGGCGAGGTGTGCGCCGCAGGCTCCCGACTGCTCGTGGAGCAAGCGGTGCACGACCAGGTCGTCGAGCAGCTCGCCGAGCGGGCCAAGAAGCTCACCCCCGGCGACCCGTTCGACAAGAACACCCGGCTTGGCGCCCTCGTGTCGAAACGCCAGCAGGAGGCGGTCCTCTCCTACATCGCCGCCGGGCAGAAGGAGGGTGCGCGGCTGGTCGCAGGCGGCAAGCCGGCCAAGGTGAACGGCAAGGGCTATTACGTCGAAGCGACAGTGTTCGACGAGGCGCGGCCGGGGATGAAGATCGTGGACGAAGAGATCTTCGGTCCCGTGCTGGCGGTCCTGACATTCGACAACGAGGAGGAGGGAGTCCGGCTGGCGAACCACTCGATGTACGGGCTCGCGGCGGGGATCTGGACCAAGGACGTCCAGAAGGCGCATCGGGTGGCCCGCGCGATCAGGGCCGGAACGGTGTGGGTCAACACGTACAACTTCTACGACCCGGCCGCTCCGTTCGGGGGCTATAAGTTCTCCGGCTTCGGCCGCGATCTTGGCAGAGAGGCGCTCGACAACTACACCGAGACGAAGACCGTCTGGGTCGGCCTGTGAACGACGCCTACATCTGTGCGGCGCTGCGGACACCCGTCGGCAAACACGGTGGGGCCCTGGGATCGGTTCGGGCCGATGACCTCGCCGCGATCCCGATCAAAGCCGTGGTCGAGCGCTCTGGAATCGATCCGGCCACGATCGACGACGTGATCCTCGGCTGCACCAACCAGGCGGGCGAGGACAACCGCAACGTCGCGCGCATGGCGTTGCTGCTCGCCGGCCTGCCGATCGAGGTGCCCGGGCAGACGGTGAACCGGCTGTGCGGCTCCGGGCTGCAAGCGGCGGCGAGCGCGGCCCAGGCGGTGAAGGCAGGGGAGGGCGAGGTGTTCGTCGCCGGCGGCGTGGAAAACATGACGCGCGCCCCGTACGTGCTGCTCAAGTCAGGCGACGCCTGGAGCCGCAAACCCCCCGCAATCGCCGACACGACGGTGGGCTGGCGTTTCACCAATCCCCGTCTCAAGCAGGAATGGACGATCTCTCTGGGCGAGACGGCCGAGGTCGTGGCCGCGCGCTACCACATCGGGCGTGCCGAGCAGGATGCGTTTGCCGTGGAGAGCCAGCGGCGGGCCGAGCGAGCGCTGCGGGAGTGCGTCTTCACCGACGAGCTGGTAGCGGTTCCCCTCCCCGACGGCACCACGTTCGCGAAGGACGAGTACCCGCGGGCCGGGACGACGCTCGAGGCGGTTGCGAAGCTGAAGCCCGCCTTCCAGCAGGACGGTACGGTCACCGCGGCGACCTCGAGCGGGATCAACGACGGCGCGGCGGCGCTGCTGGTCGTCGGACGGCCGGACAGTCGGACGGTCGGACTGAAACCCCTGGCCCGCATCGTCTCGAGCGCCGTCGCCGGAGTGGATCCGAGCTGCATGGGGTTGGGGCCCATTCCGGCGACGCACAAGGCGCTGAAGCGCGCCGGGCTGACGATCGACCAGATCGATCTGATCGAGCTCAACGAGGCGTTTGCGGCGCAGGCGATTGCGTGCATCCGCGAGCTCCGGCTCGATTCCGCGCGGGTCAATATCTACGGGGGCGCGATCGCGCTGGGGCACCCGTTGGGAGCGACTGGAGCGCGCATCCTGACGACCCTGGTTCACGCCTTACGCCGGACGAAGTCGCGCTATGGCTTAGCGACGATGTGCATCGGAGTCGGCCAGGGGATCGCGATGATCGTGGAGCGGTGCTAAATGCCAGGGTACGACCGCGTCCTGGTGGAGATCGCGGGCGGGATCGGGACGGTCACACTGAACCGGCCCGAGAAGCTCAATGCGTTCGACGGAGCGCAGTGCCGGGAGCTGCACGAAGCGCTGCGGATGCTCGCCGGCAGCGAAGCCGTGCGGGTAATCGTCATCACGGGTGCGGGCCGGGCCTTCTGCGCCGGCGCGGACCTGAGCGTTCTCGGGGCGGATGGCGCCTCCCTCGTGGCAGCAGGCAAGGACGTGGCGTTGACGATCCGCTCCGCGCCGCAGCCGGTACTGGCGGCTGTGAATGGGCCCGCGGCCGGGGGCGGTGCGAATCTCGCGCTCGCCTGCGATTACCGCATCGCGTCCGATCAGGCATCGATCGGACAGGTGTTTCATAAGCTCGGCCTCGTGCCCGATTGGGGCGGGAGCTTCTTCCTGCCCCGCCTCGTCGGCACGTCGCGCGCGCTCGAGCTGGTGTGGAGCGCGCGGATGGTCCCCGCCGGCGAGGCGCTCGCGCTCGGGCTATTCGACCGGGTGGTCCCCCACGGGGAGCTCGGGACGGAGGCCCGCCGCCTCGCGGAGCTGTGGGCGGCCCAGCCGGTGGCGGCGGTCCGCCGGGCCAAGGAAGCGCTGTACGCGAGCGAGGCCAGTTCGCTCGCGGCTATGCTCGATCTCGAGATCGCTCAGCAGCAGGAATTGTTCGCCACTGCCGAGGCGCGCCAGCGCATCGGGGCGGCGCTGTCCAAGAGGAGTCACTGATGGTTCGCAAGCTCAACAACTTCGATGAGTGGATCGACTACTTCCGCTATTGGCAGGATTCGATCGGTCTTCCCCAGGGAGAGCTCCGCAACTTCAAGTTCGAGGCGAAGTTCGGAGACCAGGAAGTGCCGCACATCGAGTTCGGGCACTACAAAGGTCAGCGCAAGTGGCCCAGCGTGATGCACATCCCCGACCAACGGATCCGGGACGCCTTGCTCAACCTCATCGTCTACCAGGGCGACACCGAGTTCGCGTCGGTCGAGCAGCAACGCACGCTGCTGCAGCACGCGCCCTCGGACTACGACCTGCTCTCGCTCATGCGGGTGATGACCGAGGAGATGCGGCACGGCTGGCAGATGTCCTACCTCTTGTGCGCCCACTTCGGGGACGAGGGGAAGCGCGAGGCCGCAAAGCTGCTGGAGCGCCGTGCCGACGAAGGCGAGCGGCTGCTCGGTTCGTTCAACGAGCTGGTGGACAACTGGCTCGACTTCTTCACGTACACGCAGTTCATCGATCGCGACGGCAAGTTCCAGCTCACGATGCTCTCCACCTCGGCGTTCGATCCGCTGTCGCGGTCGATGATCCCGATGCTCAAGGAGGAATCGTACCACCTGGGCACTGGGAACAACGGGCTGCTCCGGATCGTGAAGGCCGGGACGATGCCGCCCGAAGTGATCCAGCGCTTCTTCTACAAGTGGATTCCCACGGCCTTCGATCTGTTCGGCACCGACAACTCTTCGTCGGCGCACTGGGCGTACGTGTGGGGGTTGAAGGGGCGCTACGACGAGCGCGACAACCAGACTGAGCCCGAGAAGTCGAAGCTCAACGAATACAGTCGCGAGCTGTACCGCCAGGAGATCACCAAGCTGGTCGAGCGGCTCAATCTGTTCATCCCGGAGCGCGAGCGGCAGCTGAGAGTCCCGGACACAAAGTTCAACCGCAAGATCGGCGTGCATGCGCACCAGATGTACACGGTGGACGGCCAGCCGATGGACGACCCGGCGAAGCACCAGGAGTATCTGAAGACGGTCCTGCCCCAGTCCGAGCACTACACGATCGTGCACGACATCGAGAAGGAGCCGGGCTGGATCGAGTCGAAAAAGGCGGACAGCCTGCTGAAGTGAGCAAGGCCCTGGTCATCGCGCACCGGGGCGCGTCGGGGTACGAGTATGAGAACTCGCGGGCGGCTTTCCGGGCGGCCCGCGCGCGCGGCGCAGACGGGGTAGAGCTGGATGTGCACGCCGCCGCCGACGGCGCCCTGTTCGTCCATCACGACGAGGTGGTGAGCGGGACGCACATCACGCGCTCGAACACCGCCCAGGTGCGGGCCCTGCGGCTCCCGAACGGCGAATCCGTACCGACGCTCGAAGATGCCCTGGCGGCGATCGATCCGGCGCTCGAGGTGTTCGTCGAAGTGAAGTCGCTCCCGGAGCGGTTCGACGACCACCTGCTCTCGGTGCTCGAGGGCGGCTCGCACCGCGGCCGGTGCGCAGTTCATGGCTTCGACCACCGCATCGTGAAGCGGCTCGGGCTCGCCCGGCCGGCGCTCCCGCGGGGCGTGCTGCTCGCGTCCTACCTGCTGCGCCCTCTGGACGCGCTGGCGGACACCGGCGCCACCATGCTCTGGCAGGAGCAGAGCCTGATCGACGCCGCGCTCGTGGACTCGCTGCATCGCGCGGGGTACCGCATCTACGCCTGGACCGTGAACGATCCCGACGACATGCGGCGCCTGCTCGCCCTGCAAGTCGATGGGCTCTGCAGCAACTTCCCGGATGTCGTGCGTCGGGCCGTGGACGGCGCCGGCGAATGACGACGCGGCGCGTCGCGGTCGTCGGTGCGGGCACCATGGGCCACGGGATCGCGTACGTCGCGACGCTCGCGGGCTGCAGCGTCGCGCTCACCGACAGCCGTCCCGAGGCCATCCCCCCCGCCATCCGGCGCATTGGAGACCTGTTCACTGGCGGCGTGAAACGCGGGAAGCTCGGGGAAGCGGACGTCGCCGCCGCGGCCGCACGGTTGCGGGCGGATCGCGACCTCGACTCGGCGGTGCGCGAGGCCGACGTCGTGATCGAAGCCGTGGTCGAAGATCTCGGCGCCAAGCAGCGCCTCTTCGCCGAGCTCGAGCGCGCCGCGCCCGCGGACGCGCTGCTCGCGACCAACACGTCGTCCCTGTCCGTCGCCGCGATCGCGTCCGGGATGCGTCGGCCCGGTAGGCTCGTCGGGATGCACTTCTTCAACCCGGTGCACGCGATGAAGCTGGTCGAAGTGGTGCAGCCCGCGGGCGCGGAGCGCGCGGCCGTGGACCGGGCGCTCGGGTTCGTGCGGCAGCTCGGCAAGGAGCCGATCGTGGTGAAGGACACGCCCGGTTTCGCCTCGAGCCGCCTCGGCGTGGCGCTCGGACTCGAGGCGATCCGGATGCTCGAGCAGGGGGTGGCCAGCGCCGAGGACATCGACAAGGCCATGGAGCTTGGCTACAACCACCCCATGGGCCCGCTCAAACTGACCGACTTGGTGGGGCTCGACGTGCGGCTCGCCATCGCCGAGTACCTGTACCGCACCCTGGAGGAGCCCCAGTTCGAGCCCCCGCAAATCTTGAAAAACAAAGTGGCGAAGGGCGAGCTGGGGAAGAAGACGGGCAAGGGGTTCTATAGCTGGCCCTAATTAACCGAACACGATCCTGGTTCTCCGAGCGTAACGCCATGCGCAGAATCCTCGTCGCCATCATCGCCGCGGCCCTCGTTGTGCTCGCCGCCGTCCTGATCATCCGCACCAATCGGTTCCAATCGCGACAGCTCGCAGTAGAGCCGATACCACCACTGCTGCTCGACACCACGGCCGCCGTCGAGCGGCTGGCGGGCGCGTTGCGGTTTCGCACGATCTCGAATCAGGACTCCACGCAATTCGACGCCGCGGAGTTCCGGCGGTTTCAGGACTATCTGCGGACCAGCTTCCCGAGGTTGCACGCACGGCTCGGACGCGAGATCACGGGCGGGTTCAGCCTGCTGTACGAGTGGCGCGGCTCGGACACTACACTGAAGCCGATCCTGCTCATGGCGCACCAGGACGTCGTGCCGGTCGAGCCGGGCACGGAGGGCCGCTGGACGGAGCCGCCGTTCGCGGGCCGGATTTCGGGCGGCTTCGTGTGGGGCCGCGGCGCGATGGACGACAAGGGCAACCTGATGGCGCTGCTCGAGGCCGTGGAGCGGCTGGTCGGCGGGGGCGCCGCTCCACGGCGCACGATCTACCTGGCGTTCGGGCATGACGAGGAGTTGGGGGGCACTCGGGGCGCGGCGCGCACGGCCGCGTTGCTGGCGGGGCGCCACGTGCAGCTCGAGTACGTGCTCGACGAAGGAGGCGCGATCACGACCGGGCTGATCGCGGGCGTGACGGCGCCCGTGGCGGTCGTGGGTATCGCGGAAAAGGGGTATGTCAGTCTCGAGTTGACGGCGCACGCCGCGGGCGGGCATTCATCCATGCCGCCGGCGCACACCGCCGTAGGTATGCTGAGCGCCGCTGTGGCGCGCCTCGAGGCCAACAAGATGCCGCGGGCGATTCGCGGGGCCACGGCCGCGATGCTCGACTACATCGGGCCTGAGATGCCCTACTCGCGCCGCCTCGCCCTCGCCAACCAATGGCTGTTCGGGCCGGTGATTAGGGGCAGCTTCGGCGCCACGCCGAGCGGCGACGCGATGCTGCGCACCACGACCGCGCCGACGATCTTCCAGGCCGGCGTCAAGGACAACGTCTTGCCCTCCACGGCTCGAGCGGTGGTCAATTTCCGCCTCCTCCCCGGCGACTCGGTCGCGACCGTGCTGGACCACGCGCGGCGCGTGGTCGCCGACACCCAGGTGACCGTCGCGGTCCTCGGCGCCTCAGCCACCGAGCCATCCCCCGTGTCGCCCACTTCGTCGGAGGACTTCGCCGTCGTGCAGCGTACGATTCGCCAGGTGGCGCCGGGAACCGTCGTCACGCCGTGGCTCGTCGTGGGTGGGACCGACGCCAAGCACTTCGCGGGGTTGACGCCCAACGTCTACCGGGCAGGGGTTGGGGTGATCGGTCCGGACGACTTGAAGCGCGTGCACGGCATCGACGAGCGCGTCGACGTGAAGGACTACGCGCGAACCATCGCCTTCTACGTGCAGCTGATTCGGAACTCGGCGTTCTGAGCCGGGCTCGTCGGCGGGCAGATCGTTGCCATTGTGGCTACAAGTAGCTACATTGCATCCATGGCGTCGGTGGGCATTCGTGATCTCAAGAATCACCTGAGCCGCTACGTGCGACGCGTGGAGGCCGGCGAGCGCGTCCGCGTCACCGATCGGGGCCGTGTCGTCGCCGAGCTCGTCCGTCCGACCAGCGGCGCTGCGACCCGGCGGTCGCGCTACGAGGAGCTGGTCGCGGCAGGTGTCGTCCGCCCGGCCCTCGAGCGCGGCGATCCCCTCGCCGATCTCCCGCGGCTGCGGTTGCCGCCCGGCACGGCGGCTGCGCTGGTGGCCGAAGATCGTGGCGAGCGGTAAGCGGCGGCGCGGGGCGGCCACTGCCGCAGCGGCGCGGTACATCGAGTCGAGCGCGCTCCTCGCCAGCTTCCTGGAAGCCGATGTGGCAGCGCAACGGGCGATTCGTGCCCGCGGGCGCCGCATGACGTCGGCGTTGACCGTGGCGGAAGCTCAGCGCGCCCTGCTGCGCGCGCGCCTGGTGGGCCGGTTGACCGAAGATCAGGAGCGGCGCGCCCTGCGCGGCCTCCAGACCTTCGCTCGGCGCTGCGAGCTGATCGCCGTGTCGGACGACGTGCTCGCCCGGGCGGGCCGCCCGTTTCCGGTCGAGCCGGTCCGCACGCTCGATGCCATCCATCTTGCCTCGGTCGAGCTCTTGGGCGAGCCGCCGCAGCTGATGACGGTGGTCACCCGGGACGGCCGCGTGGCGGATACCGCCCGGGCCCTGGGACATCCGGTCGCTTAACAGGGTGCTGAAAGCGGGTTCGCGTCTGAGTTCCCATCCTGAAGGATGGGCTCGGCCAGGCACAACGCTGAAGCGTAGTGTGCTTCAGCACAGTGCATCGCCGAGCCCACGCTTCAGCGTGGGAACCTCAGGACGCGGGACGGAAGAACTGATACTCAGGATCTGATGGCGTCAGTGCCGGAGCGCGCCCGAAGTTCGCCCGGTGCACCGCCAGCTCCACCCCGCGCTCCGAGATCGCGAACCCGCCGACCATGCCGGCGTTCAGAAGCGACACCAGTGTCGGGTGGCCTGCTTCGCCATCACTCCACGCGTACGTACCGGCGGACGTGTCCGACACCGTTTGCGAGCCACCTTCCGCGTCCTCGTAGCGCCGCGTGATGACCATGGCGTAGGCGGCGTGGTGCAGCTCCGTGCACTTCGGTAGGCGGTACTGGGTGCCGTCGGGCAGCGTGACCACGCCGCTTGTGTCGACATGGGCGCCGTTGGGAATCCCGTGGACACAGGACTCCGGCATCCAGCCGGCGGGGGTGGCTGCGAACGGCTCGGGCGAAGCCTCCTCGAGCGTCAGACTCCCTCCCACGAAGGTGACTCGGGTGCCGGTGGAGTCGACTTGGGCACAACAGGGCAGAACCGTGCCATTCACGGCAACGAGGTCATAGCGGCCGGCGATGCTCGGCGGATCCCCGGAATCGACCAGCCCGCACGCGCCGATGCTCAGCAGCGCCATCCCGATCGTCATCACCCGAGGCGCCATCGTGTCACCTCGCTGCAACGGTTTCAGAGAACGCGCGGCCGCTGCCCTGCACGGACCCCCACTGCCGCGGCTCGATGTAATCGACGAGGTCGTTGTCTCGGATCGCGGTGGGTGCGCCGGGCGGCATGCGAACGTGGGCGGCGCCGATCAACCCCCAGTAGTCGAGGACCGCGACACAGTGCGCGGCCAGGAGATCGAACCCCTGCTCGATCGCGCTGGCCGGCACCGCCGCCCGCCGTCCCGTTTTGAGGGCGCGCGCCGAGTCGGGGGCCTTGAACGCGACCACCGCGTGCCCGTCCTGTTGAGCGATGACCTGCTCCAGAGCAGTCGCGCTCGTGTCCCACGGCCGCGGCTCGGGCGGAACGTCCATCGCCACTCCGGGCACGTCTTGCACGTGGGCGACAAACTGGGAAGGACAAGCCTCGGTCGCCGCCTGCGGATCCGCGCAGGCGCCGACCACGGCGAAGATGACGACGCCGGCGGTCGTGAATCTCATGATGAGCGGAGCCTCGGACGATGGTACCCCGTTCAAAACTATACCACCCGCTGGCGCTGCAGCGTCACATCGACAAGGCACACCGAGTGCTCGCATCTGGATCAACATGTTGCGGGGACGCGACGGCGCATTGTCGGGATGCCTCGGTGGCGCTCAGGACGGCGTGCCGCCCGGTTGAGTAAGCACTGGTCACGCCGTAGGTTCTGCGCCTCATGGCCCGCCCTTCCCCTACAACCGTTCCGCCTCTGACGCGCATCACCGACGTCCACATCCACATCCAGCCATGGCGCGAGCTCAAGCCGCAGGTGCTCGAGGTGTTGTGGCGCGGCAAGGAAGCCGAGCGTGACCGGCTGATCCAGCTGATGGAGGACCCACGCGCCCTACTCGAGGTCATGGACGGCGCGGGTGTGTGGCGCGCGGGCCTCGTGAACTATCCCTCGCCCGACGTCATGGGCTTCACCGACGCCACCAACACCTTCGCTGCGACGTACGCGCGCGCGAACCCCGAGCGCCTGCTCCCGTACGGAGGCGTGCACCCGCGGTTCACTAGGGACCCGCGCGGGGACGTGGACCGGCTCATCGATCTCGGAATCCGGCTGCTCAAGATCCATCCGCCGCACCAGGGGTTTCCAGCCAACGCATACACGGCCGGGCTGGACGCACTGGGCGCAATCTACCGGCGCTGCGAAGAGCGCGGCCTGCCGGTGATGGCGCACACCGGGACGAGTATCTTCCCCGGCGCCCGCTCCAAGTTCGGGAACCCGATGGAGCTCGACGACGTGGCGATCGACTTTCCGGATCTACCGCTCGTCATGGCGCATGGCGGCCGGCCGTTGTACATGGAGGAGGCGTTTTTCATCCTGCGACGACACCGCCAGGTCCGACTCGATGTGTCCGGGATTCCGCCGGTCCGGCTGTTGGAGTACTTTCCGCGCCTGCCCGAGGTGGCCGACCGCGTCGTGTGGGGAACAGACTGGCCGAGCCCGGGCGTCAAGGACCTGCGGCAGAACATCGATCAGTTCGTCGCGCTGCCGCTCAGCGACGCGCACCGAAAGGCGATTCTCGAGACCAATGCGCTGGCTCTGTTTCCTGCTGCTCGCTAGCCCGGCGGCTGCTCAGGCGCGGGCCGCCGCCCCCGCTTCCCCCGCTCCTAAGGCGCTCCGATTCGATCTAGCGGCCATCCCCGCCACGCGCGACTCGTTTGTTTTCTTTCTCAAGGGGGCCGAACGGGGGTATGCGGTGTGGCAGTACGAGATCCGCCAGCTCGAAACGATCCAGGAAATCCTCTACACCGCGCATTCCGAGTTTCGACCGGTGGAGGAGGAGCGGCTGCGGGTCGTGCTGAACCGACTCACGGGCGAGCCGATCGCCACGTTCCACCATATCGATCTGTTCTCGCCCACGAGCGATACCGTGATGGTCGAGCACGACCTCGAGGTGAAGCGCAGGGAGATCGGCGGGCGGCGCCGCGTGGGCACGCGGAGCGGGGCGGTCAAACTCACGCCCGTGAGCCGGCCGCTGCCCCCCGGCACGGTGCTGTCCGACTACAGCCTCTTTGCCGCCGCGGTCACGAACGCTCTTCCCGGCGACTCCCTCGTGGCCCGCGCGTACAGCGAGTTCGGCGACTCGCTCGCGACGCTCAGCTTCGTGGCCGAGGCACCGGTCACGATCGAGGTGCCCGCGGGCCGGTTCGAGGTCCTGCCGCTCACGAGCGGTGGCTTCCGCGTGTTCACCACGCGCAGCGGCGTGCGCCGGGTCGTAAAGGGCGAGACGCTGGACGGCGTCTTCTCGTTCCAGCTCGCCGCGACGGGGCCCGTCGTACCGTCGCCCCAGTGAGCATGCATTGCGTTGCGCTCGTCGCCGCGTTGCTCGCCGCGCAAGGCGGCCGCATCAGCTACGAATCCTTCGCCCTTCCCAACGGACTGCGCGTGCTGTACTCGGAGGACCACTCGACGCCGGTCGTCACGGTGGACCTGTGGTACTACACGGGCGCTCGCAACGAGCGGCCGGGCCGCTCGGGTTTCGCCCATCTGTTCGAGCACATGATGTTCCAGGGATCGGCGCACGTGAAGAAGAGCGAGCACTTCCAGCTGGTGCAGCGCGCCGGCGGCACCCTCAACGGCTCCACGCACGACGACTACACGAACTACTACGAAACCATCCCGTCCAACCGGTTGAACCTCGCCCTCTGGCTCGAGGCGGACCGGATGCGCTCGCTCGCCGTCACGCAAGAGAACCTCGAGAACCAGCGCGCGACGGTGAAAGAGGAAAAGCGGTTGCGCGTCGACAACCAGCCGTACGCCCCGACGTTCCGGAACGCCATCCTCTGGCCGTTCGACAGCACGACGTGCTTCGCGTACGCGCACCCAAGCATCGGCTCGATGGGCGACCTCGACGCCGCGAAGCTCGAGGACGTCAAGGAGTACTTCAAGACGTATTACGCGCCCAACAATGCCACGCTGGTCGTGGTAGGCGACTTCCGGCCGGTCGAGCTGCGCCGGCTCGTGAATCAGTACTTCGCCGACGTTCCCAGCCAGCCGCCGCCGCCGGCCGTCAGTTGCCAATACAGGTTGGCGCCGGGCCTGGCGCGCCGCAACGTCGAAGACGAGCACGCCAACCTGGCGGCGGCCTTCCGCATCTACCGGCTGCCGCCCCACACCGACCCCGACATTCCCGCCATCGAGCTGTTGAACGTGATCCTGGGCCAGGGCGAGAGCTCACGCCTGAACGTCGGTGTGGTCCGGCGGGACAAAGCCGCCCTGCAAGCCGGCATGTTCGCGTTGACCGAGCGACGCGGCCCCGGCGTGCTCGTCGCGTTCGGCATCGCGAACCAGGGGGTCGCCGTCCAGGCGCTGGACAGCTTAATCGGGACCCAGCTGGACAGCGTGCGTAGCAACGGCGTCACGCCGGACGAGCTGACCCGAGCGCGCAACACCTTTCGGGCGGACTTCATCCACGAGCGGGAGACGAGCTTCGGTCGGGCGGAGGCGCTGCAGCACTACAGCCTGTTTCACGGCTCGGTGGCGGAAATCAACAGCGACCTCGACCGCTACCTCGCCGTATCCGCCGCCGACGTGCAACGCGTCGCGACCAAGTACCTGGACCCGGCAAATGGGGTGATCGTCATCGTGCGGCCGAAGGGGGCGCCGGCGGATTCGGGGGCGACGAAGTGAAGCGCCGGACAGTCGGACGGTCGGACAGTCGGACGGTGGTTCCGGTGATTCGACGCGTGGCGGTAGGCCTGGTCTTACTGTCCGTCAGCCCGACCGTCCGCCCGTCCGCCCAGAGCTTCCCCACTCAGCCCCCCCGCCCCACCCCGCTCTCCCCCGTCCGCTTCCCGCCATTCAAGGAGGCCACGCTCGCGAGCGGGCTGCAGCTCGTGGTGGTCGAGCACCATGAGCAGCCCGCGGTCTCCGTGAGCCTGAGCTTCCGCGCTGGTGGGATCTACGACCCGCCCGGGAAGGAGGGGCTGGCGGAGCTCGTTGCGGAGCTCCTCACCAAGGGGACGACGAGCCGCTCCGCCGAGCAGATGGCTGCCACGATCGAAGGCGTGGGCGGCAGCCTCTCGGCGTCCGCCAGCGAGGATTTCCTCACCATCTCGGCCGACGCCTTGAGCGATCAGGTCGGGCTGGTGTTCGACCTGCTGGGGGACGTGGTGCGACACGCCATGTTTCCGGAGAGCGAGCTGGCGCTGGCGCGCACCCGCGCGCTCTCGGCACTGGCGCTCGAGTTGTCCCAGCCCGCGTCCGTCGCCGGCCGGATTTTCGCCAAGGAGATCTACGGCCCGAACCCGTACGGGCGCAACGGCACGCGCGAGAGCTACAACGCGGTCACGCGAGACGACGTGGCGCAGCTCGCCGCGGACCGGCTGCGTCCGGCTGGCGCGCTGCTCGTGGTAGCGGGAGACGTCACTGAACTGCAAGTGCGCGGGCTCGTCGAGCAGGCGTTTGCGGGCTGGCGCGGCGGTCCGCCGGCTACGCGGGCGCTGCCGCCGCCTCCGGCGACGGCGGCGACCGATATCCTGCTGGTGCACCGGCCCGGATCGACGCAGGCGAACATCGTGCTGGGCAACACCACCATCCTGGCCACGGATCCCGGCTACTACCCGGGCCGGATCGCGACCCAGGTGCTCGGCGGCGGGGCCGACTCACGGCTGTTTCTCATCCTGCGCGAGCAGAAGGGCTGGACGTACGGCGCGTACGCCAACCTGCGGCGCTACCGGGGGCTGGGATACTGGCAGGCGACCGCTGAGGTGCGCACCGAAGTCGCCGACAGCGCACTGAGCGAGCTGCTGCGTCAACTGGACCGCGTCCGGACGCAAGTTATCTCCGACTCCGAGCTCACCGCAGCGAAGGGATTCCTCGTCGGCTCCTTCCCGCTCACCATCGAGACGCCGAGCCAGATCGCTGCCCAGGTGGCCAACGCCAAGCTGCTTGGCTTGGGCGACGACTACCTGCGCCTATACCGCGAACGGTTGGCGGCCGTCACGCCCTTGGCGGCGCGCGCGGCCGCGGCCCGGCTGTACCGGCGCGGGGCGTTGACGATCGTAGTAGTTGGCGACGCTGCGCAGCTGTATGACCGGCTCAAGGTCATTGCACCCGTCCGGCTGGTGGACGTCGACGGAAAGCCCCTTACGACTGCCGAGCTCGCCCCGAAGGCAGCGCCGGTGTCGCTCGACCCGGCTCAGTTCGCTTCGCACACAGATAGTTCGCGCGTCCTGTTCCAGGGGAATCCGGTCGGCACGAGCGTAGCCACGGTGCGGCGCACCGGGGATTCGCTCGTCTACACCGAGCAGAGCAGCCTGGGCGCGGGCGCGTTCCAGCAGACGGTCACGCTCGTGCTCGATCCCGCGGACGGCTCGAGCCGGCGGCTCGACCGCGTGACGATCCAGCAGGGGCAGCGCAGCGAGACGCACTTGACCTACACCGGCGGCAGGGTGAAAGGGCGAAGCGCGACGCCGCAGCCGGACGGAACCACCAAGCCGTTCGACATCGACACGGTGCTGCCGCCGGGCACGATCGACGAGGACGCGGTCGCCTTCTCGGTGCCGGCGTTCCCGCTCGAGCCGGGGAAGAGCTTTGCCGTGAACTTCTTTTCGCCGAGCGAGGGCACAGTGAAGCTGCTCACGTTCAAGGTCGGAGCGCAGGAGAACGTGGTCGTGCCGGCCGGTACGTTCCAGGCATACCACATCGCCGTTACAGGGTCGCGCGTGCCGTTCGTGATGTACGTGAGCGGCACTGCGCCGCGCCGCGTCGTGAAGACGGAGTATGTCGGCCAGCCGCTCGTCGTAGAGCTCGTGAAGTAACCCCCAAGCGGAGGGACGTGATGCGTAACCCCGTGTATCTGCTGGTCGCCCTGGGGATCGGCTGCGCCTCGGCGGGCGCACGCCGTACCGAGACAGCGAATCCGGCCGCTCGCCCCCCGGCGTCGGTGTCGCAGGCCGCCGCGGAGAGCGCCAGCGTCGACCGAGCGCAGTACCCGTCGACCTATCGCCGCCACCCCAATCCACCGGTGCTGATCCGGAACGCGACCGTCATGACGGCCGCGGGTCAGGAGATCCGAAACGGGTCGATCGTGCTCCAGGACGGGCGGATCGTCGCGGTCGGGGAGAAGGTGGACGCGCCGGCCGGCGCGGTGGTGGTGGACGGGACCGGGAAGTACGTCACGCCCGGCTTGATCGACGACCATTCGCACCTCGGCGTGTACGCCGCGCCCGGCACCGATGCGGAATCGGACGGCAACGAGGCGACGAACCCCATCACGGCGGAGGTCTGGGCCGAGCACTCGTTCTGGCCCCAAGACCCGCAGATCCCGTTGGCCATCGCCGGCGGCATCACCACGATCCAGGCGCTGCCCGGCTCGGCGAACCTGATCGGCGGCCGCAGCGCGATCCTCAAGCTCATCCCGGCGCGGACCGTGCAGGAGATGAAGTTCCCCGGGGCGCGCTACGGCCTGAAGATGGCGTGCGGAGAGAACCCGAAGCGCGTGTACGGGCGGCGCGGCGGCCCCTCCACCCGGATGGGCAACATGGCGGGCTACCGCAGTGCCTTCAGCCAGGCTGAGGCGTACCGCCGGAAGTGGGACAGCTGGAACAAGGACAAGAAGGGCGATCCCCCGGAGCGTAACCTGCGGCTCGAGACGCTCGCCGAGGTGCTGCGCGGCAATATCTACGTTCAGAACCACTGCTATCGCGCCGACGAAATGGCCCAGATGGTCGATCTGGCGCACGAGTTCGGCTTCAAGATCCGGTCCTTCCACCACGCGGTCGAGTCTTACAAGATCGCGGACCTGCTCGCGAAGGAAGGGACCTCGGTGTCGGTGTGGGCCGACTGGTGGGGGTTCAAGGAAGAGGCGATGGACGGGATCCAGCAAAACGCGGCGCTCAACCAGCAAGCCGGTGGGCGGCCCCTGATTCATTCCGATAGTCCCAGCGGGATCCAGCGCTTGAACCAGGAGGCGGCGAAGGCGATGTACGCGGGTCAACGGGCCGGGATACCCATCACGCGCGATCAAGCGCTGCGCTGGATCACGGTCAATCCCGCGTGGACGCTCGGACTCGACTCGATCGTCGGCACGCTCGAGCCCGGCAAGATGGCCGACGTGGTCGTCTGGTCGGGCGACCCGTTCTCCGTCTACACGAAGGCCGTCCAGGTCTACAACGAGGGCTGGCTCGTGTACGACCGTAACGATCCGGCGCACCAGCCCCGCACCGACTTCGAGCTCGGGCAGGTGCCGGCGGCTGGCAGCGACCGATGATCGCCGTTCTCCTCGCACAGACGATCGCTGTCACGGGCGGCACGGTGTACCCTGTGTCCGGCCCCAAGATCGCCAACGCGACCGTGCTGATCCGCGACGGCAAGATCGCGGCGGTCGGAACCAGCGTGGTCGTCCCGTCCGACGCCACGCGCATCGACGCGGCGGGCAAGTGGGTCACGCCGGGGCTGATCGACGGCGGCGGGCAGATGGGGCTCGTGGAGATCGGGGCGGTCGCCGGCACGCGCGATGGCAGCCTCGCCACCGACAGCGTCGCGGCTTCGTTCAACGTCGCCGAGGGGCTCAACCCGGCGTCGGTGCTGATCCCCGTCACTCGCATCGAAGGGATTACGACGGCCCTCGCCGCTCCGGCGGGGCACCTGATCAGCGGCCAGGCCGTGCTGATCGATCTCGAGGGCGCCACCATCGAGCAGATGCTCGTCAAGTCGCCGGTGGGTCTCGTCGCCAATCTCTCCGAGGCCGCCAAAGACGAAGCCGGCGGGTCGCGAGCCGGCGTCTCGGCGCGGCTGCGCCGGTTGTTCCGCGACGCGCTCGAGTACGAGCGCCGCAAGGCCGACTTCAACCGGGCCCAGATGCAGCCGCTCGCTGCGGCAGCCCCCGACCTCGAGGCGTTGCTGCCGGTGCTGCACGGGCGGCTCCCGCTGATCGCGAATGCCGAGCGCCGCAGCGACATCGAGACCGCGCTGCGCCTGGCGAAGGAATTCCAGCTGAAGCTGATTCTGGCCGGTGCAGCCGAAGGGTGGGAGATCGCCGGCGAGATCGCGGCGGCGGGCGTGCCGGTCCTGGTGCAGCCGCTCGACAACATCCCGTCGTACGACTCGCTGGGCGTCCGCTACGAAAACGCCGCGCTGCTCGCAAAAGCCGGCGTCAAGGTGGTGCTCCTGGAGACCGACACCCACAATGCCCGCAACCTGCGCCAGCAGGCGGGGAACGCGGTCTCGTACGGCATGTCGTGGGACCAGGCGCTGCGGGCCGTGACGCTCTCCCCCTCCGAGGTGTTCGGGGTGGCGGATCGGTACGGGTCGCTCGAGCCGGGCAAGGTGGCGAACGTGGTCGTATGGTCGGGCGATCCGTTCGAGTTTACGACGGAGGTCGACCACGTGATCATCCGCGGCAAGGAAGTCCCGTTACGGAGTCGTCAGACGGAACTATTCCAGCGCTACAAGACTCTCCCTCCGAAGTACTAGAAGCGACAGGCGGCCGAGGCTCGTTGCCTCGACCGCCTTGCGTTGCGCTATTGCGCACTCGGCACGGGATACACGCTGACTTTGTATCGTCGCTTGTTCTTGTGTTCGAACTTCACCTGTCCGTCTATGACCGTAAACAGCGTATCATCAGACGCCCGGCGCACGTTCAAGCCGGGATGGAACTTCGTGCCGCGCTGTTTGACGATGATACTCCCCGCCGTAACGAACTCGCCGGCGAAGCGCTTCACGCCCAGATACTTGGGCCCCGAGTCGCGGCCATTGCGGGAGGAGCCGACGCCTTTCTTGTGAGCCATGGGTTATCTCAGTCCTTGAGCTTCACGTCGGCGATCTTGACTTCGGTGAACGGCTGGCGGTGTCCGGCGTGACGCCGGAACCCGGTGCGGCGCGCGAACCGGTAGATCCGGATCTTCTCCCCCTTGCCGTGGCGCACTACCTCGGCCGTCACCTTCGCGCCCTTGAGGAGCGGCTTGCCGGCGTGCACATGCTTGCCGTCGCTCGCCAGTAGCACCCGGTCGAACGTCACTTTGCTCCCGGGCTCGCCTGCGAGCAGCGGGACCTTGATGCTGACGCCGGGCTCGGCCTTGAATTGCCGACTGCCGATCGCGAAAATCGCGTAGGTCATAGGGCGCGGAACCTAAACAGACACTTGTGGTTGGTCAAGTCGTGATGCGGGATGCGTGATGCGGGATGGGTGACTACGCATCCCGCATCCCCCATCTCGCATCCCGGCCCTACGCCACCGCGTACTGCTCCGTCACGTCCCGGCCCGCCGGCTTGGCCATCATGCGGAACTCGTCGAGCCGCATCATCGGGTCGTCGCGCACCTCCAGCTCGAGCCCCGTCTGCTGCTCCAGTTGCCGCAGGAAGTTAGGCTCCTGTTCCACGAGATACAGCGCGACTTCGGGGTGGAGCCGTACAGCGAGCTGGCGCTCCTTGTGCTCCGCGCCGGCGCGCTTGAGCGAGCGCTCCATCCGGCGCACCACCACTTCGGGCCGAAATACGCGTCCGGTGCCATTGCACGTCGGGCACTCGGCGGTCATCGAGTGCCACAACGACGGGCGCACGCGCTGGCGCGTCATTTCGATGAGCCCGAGCTCGGAGACGGCAAATGCCTTGGTACGCGCGCGGTCGCGACCCAAGTGCGCGCGCAGCTCTTGCAGCACCTTGTCGCGGTTGCCGCGTGACTCCATGTCGATGAAGTCCACCACAATGATCCCGCCGATGTCCCGCAGCCGGAGCTGGCGCGCCACTTCCCGGGCCGCCTCGAGGTTTGTCTTCAGGATGGTGCTCTCGGGGTCCTTCTTCCCCGTGTAGCGGCCCGTATTCACATCGATCGAGGTCAACGCCTCCGTGGGCTGGATGATGAGGTAACCACCGGTGGGCAGCTCCACCCGCGGGAGGAAGAGCTTGCGGACCTCCGCCTCGATGTCGTACTCGTCGAACAGCGGCGCCTCCGCATTGTACAGCTTCACCCGTTCGATCAGGTCGGGATCGATCTGCTTCAGGTACTGCACGATCTCGTTGTGGAGCATCTTCGAGTCGACCAGCAGCGAGTCGACCTTGTCGCTGAACAGGTCGCGGATGATGCCCCGGGTGAGGCTGGTTTCACGCTGCAGCAGCGCCGGCGCGCGCACCGAACTGGATTTGCGCTTGATCTTTTTCCACAGCCCGTGGAGGTGATCGATCTCGCGCTTGCAACTTTGCTCCGTCAGGTCTTCGGCCACCGTTCGGATGATCCACCCGCCCGAGTCCTTGGGGACCAGCTTGCCGACCATCTCACGGAGCTTAGCACGCTGGTCGCGGTTCTCGATCTTGCGGGAGACGCCGACTCGGGAGGCGAACGGCATGTAGACGAGAAACCGACCGGCGAGCGACACCTGCGCGGTGACGCGCGGTCCCTTGGTGCCGATGGGTTCCTTGATGACCTGGACGAGCTTGGCTTGCCCCTTCTTCAGCTCCTCGGCGACGTTCGGCAAGCGGCGCCGTGACCGGCCGCTGCTCCCTCCCCCTCCCCCTCCCCCTCCCCCTCCCCCCCCGTTGCCGCTGCCCCCCCCATTGCCGTTCTCGTCATCCGGGTCGTGCGGCTCGTCTTCGTCTTCCGATTCGATCAGGTCGGAGGCGTGGAGAAACGCGCTCTTTTCCGTCCCGATGTTGACGAAGGCGGCTTGAATGCCGGGCAGGACCGCGTCCACGGTGCCGAGGTAGATGTCGCCCACCATGCGGCGGGTGTTGGGACGATCCACCAGGAGTTCAACAAGGCGGTCGTCCTCTAGGATGGCCACGCGGGTCTCGCGCGGACTCCCGCTGATGAGTATTTCCCGTTTCAAAGCATGTGCCCTCGATCCCGCTCGGCCAGCAGCCGGTCGGGATCCTATTGTTGTCCCAACAGGAACGCAGTTCGCGCAGATTGACGGAGGCGGAGCTGGACGGATTGGACGGACTGCGGGGCCGCGGCGCACTCACGGCGCCCAAGGCAGCGAGCAGTCCGGAAGCCCAATGCATTCTCTAAATCTAAGTGGGCTTGCGACTTACGTCAACTACCCCGAGATTCAAGGTATATGATGCGCCCACACAACGGTTTTCTCAACCCGGGGGTGCTCCTGACAGGCATGCTGCTCGGCGGGGCCGCCCCAGCGGCGTCCAGCCAAACGATCTCATACCCGCCGGCGCGCAAGAGCGACGTGGTCGACGATTACCACGGGACGCGGGTGCCGGACCCGTACCGCTGGCTGGAGGATTCCGACTCGCCCGAAACGCGCGCGTGGATCGAAGCCGAGAACCAGATCACCGCATCGTATCTGGCGCAGATCCCCGAGCGCGCGACGATCCGGCAGCGGCTCACGCAGCTCTGGAACTATCCCAAGTACGGCGCCCCGTTCCACAAGGCGGGACGGTACTTCTTCTTCAAGAACGATGGTCTGCAGAACCAGTCGGTGCTCTACAAACAGGCCTCGCTCACCGCCGATCCGCAAGTGCTGCTCGACCCGAACCTCTTTTCCGAAGACGGCACCGTCGCGCTCTCCACGCTCGCGGTGTCAGAGGACGGGCGGCTGCTCGCCTACGGCACGTCGGCGAGCGGCTCGGATTGGGAAGAGCTCCACGTGCGCGACATCGCGGCGGCGCGCGACCGGTCCGATCACCTGCGCTGGGTGAAGTTCTCCGGCGCGTCGTGGACGCGCGACGGCCAGGGGTTCTTCTACAGCCGCTACCCTGAGGTGGCGGACAAGGCGCTGACGAGTGTGAACCGCTTCCAGAAGGTGTATTACCATCGCCTTGGTAGCGACCAGACGCAGGACGTCCTGGTGTACGAGCGTCCCGACCAGCCGGACTGGGGGTTCAACGCCGAGGTGACCGATGACGGCCGCTACGCCGTGCTCCACGTCTGGCTCGGCACCGACCGCCGCAATCGGGTCTACTACCTCGACTTGAAGAGCCCCAAGCGCCCCCGGGTCACGGGCGAGGTGGTCCGCCTGCTCGACGATTTCGACGCAAGCTATGGGTTCATCGGCAACGATGGGCCGGTGTTCTACTTCCTCACCGATCTCGCCGCACCCAGGAAGCGCGTGCTGGCGATCGACACGCGGCGCCCGGACCGAGCGCGCTGGCGCGAGGTCATTCCGCAAGGCGAGGACGTACTCGAGGGCGTCCGGATCATTCACAATATGTTCGTCGCAAACTACATGCACGACGCCCACTCGCGGCTGCGGCTGTTCGCGCTCGACGGGCGACCGCTCAAGGACATCGATCTCCCCACGCTTGGTGCGGTGGCCTCGATCAGCGGCGAGCGTAAGGACGACGAGATGTTCTTCGCGTTCACGTCGTTCCTCTATCCCACGACGATCTTTCGCTATGACTTCACAAGCGGCGCGACGAGCGTGTTCAAGGCGCCCGCGCTCGACTTCGATCCGTCGGGCTACGAAACGAAGCAGGTGTTCTACACGAGCAAGGACGGCACGCGAGTCCCAATGTTCATCACTCACAAGAAGGGAATCAAACTCGACGGGACGAACCCGACCTATCTCTACGGTTACGGCGGGTTCAACATCAGTCTCACGCCCAGCTTCTCGGTGAGCCTGCTGGCGTGGCTCGAGATGGGTGGCGTCTACGCGATGCCGAACCTCCGGGGCGGCGGAGAGTACGGTGAGGATTGGCACCAGGCAGGCATGCACGAGCAGAAGCAGAATGTCTTCGACGATTTCATCGCCGCGGCGGAGTATCTCATTGCTCAGCGCTACACGTCCCCGGCGAAACTCGCGATCGGCGGCGGCTCGAACGGGGGGCTGCTGGTCGGGGCGGCGATCACGCAGCGTCCCGAGCTGTTCGGCGCGGCACTGCCGGCCGTCGGGGTGATGGACATGCTGCGGTTCCACAAGTTCACGATCGGTTGGGCGTGGGTGACCGAGTACGGCTCGGCGGACAGCGCGGCGCAGTTCCCTTATCTGTATAAGTACTCGCCGTTGCACAACATCAAACCCGGCACACGGTATCCGGCGACCTTGATCACCACCGCTGACCACGACGATCGCGTGGTGCCCGGGCACTCGTTCAAGTTCGCCGCCACGATCCAGGCGGCGCAGGCGGGCCCCCAGCCGGTGCTGATCGAGATCGAGACCAAAGCCGGGCACGGCGCCGGCAAGCCCACGAGCAAGATCATTGAGGAGCAGGCGGACCGGTGGGCGTTTCTGGTGAAGAACCTGGGAGTGGAGGCTGGTGGAGGTCGGTGAACGATGGTGGAGGTCGTCCCATGCCCTCCACCATCTTCCACCGACCTCCACAACCTCCACCAACCTAGTCTATCAGATCTCCCAGCAATTCCCGCGCGATCACGATCCGCTGGATCTCGCTCGTGCCCTCACCGATCTCGCAGATCTTCGCGTCCCGCATCATCCGCTCGACGGGGTAGTCCGTGGTATAGCCGTAGCCGCCATGCAGTTGGACGGCCTTGGTGGTGGCGCGCATGGCTAGCTCGGAGGCGTATAGTTTGGCCATCGCGGCCTCCTTCTTGTACGGCTGTCCCGTCTGCTTGAGCCAGGCGGCGTGGTAGACGAGGTGGGTGGCCGCCTCGAGCTCGGTCGCCATATCGGCCAGCGCGAAGTGCACTCCCTGGAAACTCGCGATCGGCCTGCCGAACTGCTTGCGCGTCGCCGTGTACCTGAGGGATTCCTCGAGCGCGCCCTCGGCGATCCCCAGCGCCAGCGCGCCGAGCCCGATGCGCCCGCCGTCGAGCGTGTGCAGGAACTGGGGGAAGCCGTTGTTCACAGGCCCCAGCACGTTCTCCTTAGGCACGATCGCGTCCTGGAACACGAGCTCACGCGTGTCCGAGGCCCGCCAGCCCAGCTTGTCTTCCTTCTTGGCCGCGGCGACGCCGGGACACTTGGGGAGCGAGGCGTCGTGACCGATCCCGACGCGCGTCGTCTCCGTGAGGTCGCACGTGTCCTTGGTGACGATGAATGCGGTGATGCCGTGCGTCTTCCTGGCGGCGGCATCGGTGCGGGCGGTGACCACGAAGATCTCACCCACGCCCGCGTGCGTGATGAAGATCTTGGAGCCGTTCAGGACGTAGTGGTCGCCGCGGTCGACCGCCGTGGTCTTCGTGCCTCCCGCGTCCGAGCCCGCGCCCGGCTCCGTCAAGCCGAAGCCGCCCAGCACCCTCCCGGTCGCGAGCAGCGGGACGTAGCGTCGCTTCTGCGCGTCCGTCCCGAAGTCGACGATGGGAGAGGTGCCCAGCGTCGTGTGCGCGCTGACGGTGATCGCGTGGCTCGCGTCGACCTTCGCGAGCTCGTGGATCACGATGATGTAGGAGAGGTAGTCCATCCCGGAGCCGCCAAGCTGCTCCGGCCAGGGGATGCCGAACAGGCCGAGCTCGGCCATCTGCTTGACGTTGTCCCAGGGGAAGCGGCTTTCGAGATCGTATTGCCGGGCGCTCGGCCGAATGACCTGATCCGCAAACTCGCGCACCATGTCGCGGACCTGGTGGTGGTGGTCGGTGAAGTAGAGCGAGGGGTGCATGCGGGGAATATAGCCGCAAGCCGCAAGCCGTTAGCCGCAACGTCGGGTCGTTATCGAGCTGCTTGCGACTTGCGGCTTGCGGCTGTCAACCTGTAGTTCCAAACCCCGCCGCAATGCAGTTGATGGACAACAGCAGCGGCGCCAGCGCGTCTTCGCGGCCGGCGCGGTAGCGCTGCAGCAGCGCGATCTGCTGACGGTTGACTTGGTTCAGGGTCGGCAGGCGCCGGGCGAGCCGTGACCGGAACTGCGGGAACCGCTCCGCGATGGTAGCGCAGCCTGTGAGGCGCCGCACCACCGCGACGGTCCGGTGGAATTCGTCGGCCAGCGACGAGAAGAGCTCGTGGCACACCCAGGGATCGGGAACCAGGTCGGCGTACTCTCGCGCGATGTCGAGATCGACGTAGGCGAGCGTCTTCTCGACCTCGTCCATGATCAAGCGGAAGAGGCGAGACTCTGCGAACATCCGTTTGAGGAGCGCCTCTCCACGCGCGCCCCGCACTTCGAGGAAGGTGTCGAGCCCGGCCCCGACCCCGTACCATCCCGGGACGAAGTGCCGGTTCTGGGTCCAGGCGAAGACCCACGGGATCGCTCGGAGCTCGGCGAGCGTGCGGGCACCGAACCGTCGCGTGGGGCGCGAGCCGATGTTGAGCAGCGCGATCTCTTCCAGCGGGCTCGCCGCCTGGAAGTAGTTCACGAACTGGGGATGACCGAGCAGGCGGCGATAGGCGGCGTGCGCGGCGCCGGAGAGGGCCTCCATCGCCTCGTCGAATTCCGCCGTCGGCACCAGCGCCGCCTCGCGCTCTGACTTGACCGAGTGCTCCAGCACGCTGGCGGCGAGGAGCTCCGCCTGGTAGGCCGCGGTGCCCCGATTGGCGTACTTGAACGAGACGACCTCCCCCTGCTCCGTGATCCGCAAATGCCCCTGGATCGAGCCGGCGGGTTGCGCCGCGATCGCGCGACCCGTGGGCGCGCCGCCGCGGCTCACGGACCCGCCGCGGCCGTGGAAGAACGTGATCGCGACGCCGCACTCCCGCCCCAGCCGCGTGAGCTTGACCTGCGTCTTCGCGAGCTCCCAGTTCGACGTGAGGAAGCCGCCGTCCTTGTTCGAGTCCGAGTAGCCGAGCATGACCTCGTACACGCCGCCCTGTGCGCGGATGCTGCGCCGGATCACGGGCACCTGGAGCAGCTCGCGCACGATCTCCGGCGCGCGCCGCAGGTCGTCGATGGATTCGAACAGCGGGACGACGGGAAAGGTGCAGCTCTCCGTCCCGGCGGCGTCGGCGAACAATCCGGCTTCCTTGGCGAGCAGGTGCGCGCCGAGCACGTCCGCCGCGTCATGGGTCATACTGAGGATGAAGCTGCCGATCGCCTCGCGGTCGCACTGGTCTCGCAGCTCGCGGGTCAGCCGGAACATACCGAGCGTCTCGGCCGCCTCGGCCGGCAGACTCGTCGGACGGTCGGAGCGGAGCGGCTGGGCGAGCTCGCCCTGGAGCCAGCCGCGCCACGCCACGGAGCGAGGAGCCGGCGGGTCGCCTTGGTTGCGCACCCGCCACAGCGCGGTGAGTGCAGCGTCGAGCCGCGCGCTGTTCTCGCGGAGGTCGAGCCGGAACGTGCTGAACCGAAAGGCCTCCACCTCCCGTCGCACGGGTCGCACGAGCAGCTCGGCGGCGCCGCGGGCGCAGGCGTCGGCGAGGCCGGCTTCGAGAGACTTGAGGTCCGCGATCAGCTCATCCGCAGTGCGGTAACCCCGCGCGGCCGGCGCGCTGTTTCCCTGTTCCGCGCAGCTGAGTGTGGCATCGAGCCGACGCAGCAGGCACGCGACGTACTGACGGAATACCTCGCCGGGGTTGCGCGCGACGATCTCGTCGCCGGCTCCGCTCTGCTCGAGCTGGCCGCTGAGCGCCTGCCGGAACACCACCGAAATCGGTGCCGCGCGCTCGGTGGGGCTCAGCGCCTGCAGCAGCTCGGCCAGGCGCTGCCGATAGCGTCGCAGGCTCGCTACGCGGTTGTCGCACACGGTCTGGTGCGTCACCTCGTTCGTGACGAACGGATTGCCGTCCCGGTCGCCGCCGATCCACGACCCGAGCTGGAAGAACGGCGCCAACTCGAACGGCGCGCCGGGATAGGCCTGCCGCACGGCACGGTCGAGCTTGTCCACGAGCTCGGGGACGACATCGAACAGATTCTCCGTGACGAAGTGCAGCCCCCAGGCGCGCTCCTGCGCGACCGTGGGCTTTTCCAGCCGCAACTCCCCCGTGAGCCACAGCAGCTCGATCTCCGCGCGCACGCTCGCGATCAGGGCGTTGCGCTCGCGGGGAGTCCAGCGCGGCGCTTCGAGATCGACCAGCCGGCGGTAGATGCGGCGGTGCTTCTCGAGCACGGTGACGCGCTTGGCTTCGGTCGGATGGGCGGTGATCACCGGCCGCACGCGCAGGCGCGCCGCGAAGGACCGCATCTCGTCGGCCGAGACGCCCTGCGTGGCCGCGGCGCTCACCACCTGGGCAAACGTTCCCCGCAGTTGCTCGGGGCCGCGCTCCAGCTCGGCCTGGCGTCGCTGGCGCATCGCGGCGTTCTGCTCGGCGATGGAGAGCAGCTGGAACCACATGCCCTGCGCCTGAATCGTGCGCGCCAGCAGCTCGGGGGACGCGGCCGGGTCGAGGGCTGCGCCCCGCAGCAGGGGCTCGATCTCGGGTTCGTGGACGCGGATGACGTCGAGGAACTGGTCGAACAGCAGCTCGGCCACCTGTTCGAGGTACTCAGAGGCGGCGAGAGCGGCGGGGGCAGCAGGGTGGTCGCTCACACGACGCGGTCGCGCGGGGTGGCTCCGGCGAAGAACGCCTTGAGGTTGTCCAACGCGCGCATGCCCATGGCCACGCGGGTCTCCTGCGTCGCGCTGCCGAGGTGCGGTAGCAGGACGACGTTGTCCAGCTTCAGCAGGCCCGGCGTCACGCGGGGCTCCTGCTCGTAGACGTCGAGCGCGGCGCCTGCGATCTGCCCGCGCTCGAGCGCCGTCACGAGCGCCGCTTCGTCCACGATATCGCCTCGCGCGGTGTTGATGAGGAAGGCCGTGGGCCGCATCAGGGCGAGCCGCGCGGCGTTGATGAGATGACGCGTCTCGGGCGTCGCCGGCGAGTGGATCGAGACGAAGTCTGCTTCCCGGAGCACGTCCTCGACGCTGCGCTGCCGCTCGGCGCCGAGCTCCGTCACGACCTCGGCCGGCGGCGGGTAGGGGTCGTGGAACATCACGCGCATGGCGAACCCGTGGTGGGCGCGCTTGGCGACCGCCCGGCCGATGCGCCCCATGCCGATCAGCCCCAGCACCTTGCCACTCAGCCTCGTGCCCAGCATGTGGGTGGGACGCCACCCGGTCCAGGCGCCGGTGCGCACGTGGCGCTCGCCTTCGCCGGCCCGCCGCGCCACCATCAGCATGAGCATGATCGCTTCGTCCGCGGTGTCGTCCGTGAGCACGTCCGGCGTGTTCGTGACGACGAGCCCGCGCGCCTGCGCCGCGCTTACGTCGATGTGGTTGAACCCGACACCGAAGTTGGCGAGGATCCTGGCCCGCAGCGGCTCCACCGAGAGCGTATCGGCAGAGACGCGATCGCTCACGGTCGGGACCACTCCATCGGCGCTGCGTAGCGCCTCCTGGAGCTCGGCGGGCGTAAACGGGTGGTCGTCCGGGTTCAAGCGCGCCTGGAACTCTCGCGCCAACTGTTCCTCGACGGGCGCCGGGAGCCGCCGCGTGACGACGACGGTGGGCCGGCCCGGCGTGCTCACCGCCCGACCATCACGCGGGGCGATGGCTTGCGGGCCAGCGCCGCGGCGACCGTGGACCCGAGCTCGGCTGGACTGGGGGCGACGACGAGGCCGGCCGACCGCATGATCTCGGCCTTCTCGGCGGCCGTGTCGCCGAAGGCAGAGATGATGGCGCCGGCGTGACCCATGCGCCGGCCTCTGGGGGCCGTCAGTCCAGCGACGTAGCCGATCACCGGCTTCGTCATGTTGTCGCGGACGAACAGGGCGGCATCCGCTTCCTGGGGCCCCCCGATCTCACCGATCAACATGACGGCCTCTGTCTCCGGGTCCGCTTCGAACAATGCCAGGATGTCCACGAAGGAGCTGCCGTTGATGGGATCGCCGCCAATCCCGACGCTCGTCGTGATACCGACACCGAGCGCCTGCATTTGCGAGGCCGCTTCATAGCCAAGCGTGCCAGAGCGCGTGACGACGCCGACGTTGCCCCGCATGTAGATGTGCCCCGGCATGATCCCCAGCATCGCTTTGCCGGGGCTGATCACACCGGCGCAGTTGGGTCCGATCAGCCGGGTGCGACGCTCCTTGGCATAGCGCCACAGGTACCGCTTGACCCGCATCATGTCCTGGGCGGGCACGCCGTCGGTAATCGTCACGACGAGCCGGATACATGCGTCGGCTGCCTCCATAACGGCGTCGGCGCAGAACGGGGCCGGGACGAGGACGAGCGAGGCGGCGGCCCCGGTGGCCGCGACCGCTTCCTTGACGGTGTTGAAGACCGGGCGCTCGAGATGGGTCGCACCGCCCTTCCCCGGGGTCACGCCGCCGACGACGTTCGTGCCGTAGGCGATCATCTCGTTCGCGTGGAACGTGCCCTTGTCGCCCGTGAAGCCTTGGACGATGACGGGGGTTTGTTCATCGAGCAGGATGCTCATACGGGCCCCGGCGCATTGGCGTTGGAGGTCCTCACCCCCTGTCCCCCTCTCCCTGCGGGAGAGGGGGGACTCTGGACGTTCCCCCTCTCCGGAACGGAGAGGGGGTCAGGGGGTGAGGATCGCCGCGCCCCGACCACGCGATCGGCCGCTTCCGCCAGGGTACCGGCCGTGATGATCGGCAGCCCGCTCTCCTTCAGAATGCGGCGGCCTTCCTCCACATTCGTCCCCGCGAGCCGCACGACCAGGGGGACGGGAACCTGGACTGCGCGGACCGCTTGCACCACGCCCTGCGCCACCCAGTCACAGCGGTTGATGCCGGCGAACACATTGACGAGTATCGCCCGGACGTTCTTGTCCGAGAGCACGAGGCGAAATGCCGCGGCGACGCGATCGGGCGAAGCGCCGCCGCCGATATCGAGAAAGTTGGCCGGCTCGCCGCCGGCGTGCTTGATCATGTCCATCGTCGCCATCGCGAGCCCGGCCCCGTTGATGATGCAGCCGATGTCACCGTCCAGGGCCACGTAGTTCAACCCGTGCTCGGCCGCTTCGGCTTCGCGCGGATCTTCCTGGGCGTAATCGCGTAGCTCGACCACGTTGGGCCGACGGAACATCGCGTTGTCGTCGAAGCTCATCTTCACGTCGAGTGCGAGCACCTGACCATCCGCCGTCACGACGAGCGGGTTGACCTCCACCATGGTCGCGTCCAGCTCGCGGAACGCGCGGTAGGCGCCGAGCAGGATGGCCACGGCCTGGCTCACCTGCGGCGGCGCGAGCCCCAGCCCGAACGCGAGCTCCCGTGCCTGAAACGCCTGCATCCCGACTGCCGGCTCCACGACCTCGCGCAGGATGGCCTCCGGCTCGCGCTGGGCGATCTCCTCGATCTCCATGCCGCCGTGCGGGTGTGCCACGACGACGATGCGCTCGCGCTTGCGGTCGAGCACGAGGCCGACGTACAACTCGCGCGCGATCGGCAGCGCCTCTTCGACCAGGACGCGATGCACCGGCAGGCCATCCGGTCCCGTCTGCATCGTCACCAGTGTCGTGCCGAGCAGCTCCTTCGCCGCCCGCCGCACGTCGACGTCGCTGGCGCAGAGCTTGATGCCGCCCGCCTTGCCGCGCGCGCCGGAATGGATCTGCGCCTTCACCACCCACCGGCTGCCCCCGATCTCGGTCGCACGGTACACCGCCTGGTCGGCGCTGTACGCGACGCCGCCTTTGGGGACACGGACGCCGAAGCCCGCGAGCAGCTCTTTGGCCTGGTATTCGTGGATGTCCATGGGTTACGCTCGGGTCGCGACGAGGGCGGGAGGCGAGCTGGCGCGGGCGGCGATCGCCGTCGCGATCTGGACGATGTTCTGCGCCATGCGCGCCGACGCGGCGTCGATCATCCGGCCTTCGAGCTGCGCCGCGCCGCGCCCTTCCCGGGCGGCTTGCTGCAACGCGCTCAAGATGCGGCGCGCCCGCTCGACTTCGGCAGGGGGCGGCGTGAACACCTCGTTGGCGAGCGCGATCTGGGAGGGGTGAATCGCCCACTTCCCCTCGTAGCCGAGCGCCGCCGCGCGGCGGGCGGCGGCCCGGTAGCCTTCCGGGTCCGTGAAGTCGCCATACGGTCCGTCGATGGCCCGCAGCCCGTACGCGCGGCACGCGGTGACCAGGCGCGACAGGGGTGCATGCCACTGATCCCCCGGATAGTCCGGGTTCGGGCCGCCGATGCTCACCGTCCGGGCCCGCAGGCTCGCGGCGAGATCGGCGACCCCGAAGTGCATCGCTTCCAGACGGCGACTCGCTTGCGCGATCGCTTCCACGTTGGCCATGCCGAGCGCCGTTTCGATGAGGACTTCGATGCCGATCGGGAACGGGATGCCGCGCGCCGCCTCGATCTGGGTGAGCAGCGCGTCCACGAGATAGACATCGGCGGGGACGCCGACCTTCGGCACCAGCACCACGTCCAGCCGATGTCCCGCTTGCTCCACGACATCCACCACGTCGCGGTACATGTACTGGGTGTCGATGCCGTTGATCCGGACACAGACGGTCTTGCCGCGCGCCCGCCACTCGTACTGGAGCAAGGCCGCGATGATGTTCTTGCGCGCTTGCTCCTTGTCTGCGGGGGCGACCGCATCCTCGAGGTCGAGGAACACGTAGTCCGCTTCGCTCTCGAGCGCCTTCGGGAACAGCGCGGGTTGAGAGCCGGGGACGGCGAGCTCGCTGCGCTGGAGCCGGGGCCGGGCGGGCTCGTAGCGGGTGAGGCTCATGCCGTCACGGCCGTGCGCGGCGTCGCCGGCTTGCCTGCCCCGGGCTGCTGCGCGTCGGGCGACGGCGCCGCCGCTGGGCGGGGCGGCAGCGGGGCGGCCGTGCTGCGGTAGTGCTCGGCGGCCGCGGCGACCCCTGCGCCTAGGGTCAGCTTGATCCCGACGTCCCGCATCGCCATCTCGGCTCCGGCGAGCGCGCCCAGCAGCATGAGCTCGTTCAAGTCGCCGAGGTGGCCGATCCGGAAGAGTTTGCCCGCCACCCGTGCCAGGCCGGCGCCGAGCGCGAGGTTGTAACGCCGGAACGCGACATCGATCACGTCGGCGCCGTTGAACCCTTCGGGCACCAGGATCGCGCTCACGGTGTCCGAGTGCCACCTGGGGGCCTTGGCACAGAGCTTCAGGCCCCAGGCGCGCACCGCGGCGCGCACGCCCTCCGCGAGGCGGTGATGGCGTGCGAAGATGTTGTCCAGGCCCTCCTCGAAGATGATGTCGAGGGACTCGCGCAGGCCGTACAGCATCGGGATGGACGGCGTGTACGGAAAGAAGCCAGTCGCGTTCGCCTTGATCATATCGCCGAAGTCGAAGAACACCCGCGGGCACTTGGCCTGCTCGCGCGCGGCGAGCGCCTTCGGGCTGGCGCACACCAAGCCGAGCCCGGCGGGGAGCATCAACCCCTTCTGCGATCCGGTGATGGCGAGGTCCACCTTCCACTCGTCCATGCGGAAATCGATCGACCCGATCGAGCTCACGCCGTCGACATACAGCAGCGCGGGGTGGGCGGCGGCGTCCATGGCCCGTCGGACCGCGGCCACGTCGCTCGTCACCCCGGTCGCGGTCTCGTTGTGGACGATGAGCACGCCCTTGATCTCGTGCTGCGTGTCCGCGCTGAGGATCTCTTCGATTCGCGCGGCCGGCGCGCCCTCTCCCCATTCGACGTCGATGATGTCGACCCGCAGCCCATGCCGCTGAGCGAGGTCGATCCACAGATGGCTGAACTGCCCGTAGCGCGGTGCGAGGACCCGATCTCCCGGCGACAGCGTGTTGACTAGCGCGGCCTCCCAGCCGCCGGTGCCGGTCGCCGGGAAGATGAACGCCTGACCCGTGGCGGTGCGGAAGACCTGCTTGAGATCGTGCAACAGCGCCGCAGTGAGCGTCGGGAAGGCAGAGGAGCGGTGGTCCTCCATGGCGCGGTCCATCGCGCGCAGGATCCGCTCGGGCACATTCGTGGGGCCGGGAACGAACAGGAAGTTTCGGCCGGGCATGCGGTCGTCCTCGAATGGGGAGCAAAGCGAAGCGAGCAGGGCGGGCTCTCGCTCGGGAGACATTCCCGGCAAAGCTATTTGGCGCCGCCCGCGCCACAACTGCACAAACAGGTAGGGATTAGCTCCCCAGTACGGGGGGCCGCGAGATGACACTCCTGCGGCGTCGCTCACCGCGTTCGTATGTGTAGCAGATATGCGACACATGACGCAAGCGCGAAGCCGGCACGAATCGCTACGGATAGGTGGGGAAAGGGGTTAGAGCCGGTGACCCGCTGTATAGACCTTGCCTTTGAACGCCCCGAACGGGGTTCGGGAACCATTCAGGGGCTAGCGCCTGTGCACAACCGACTGCTGCGGAACGCCTTGATCGCTTTCACCGTCGCCGATCTGATACCGGCGGCGGTGCTCGCCCTGACTTTCTACCCTCCCTTCGTCCAGCGCCTGACGTGGCACGGGACGGGGCGCTCGGTGCCGGAGGTGCGGGTGGCGTGCGTCGTCTCGCTCGCCGCCCTGGCACTGCTGTTCGTGTTTCGCAAGCGGCTCGAGGCGCTACTCGACCGTCTCGACGCCGACGTCCGCGCCGCAGCGGCGACGGAGCCGTTGGACGCCCCCGCAGCGACACCGCGGGGTCCTTATGTGGTCCTTGTGGCGCTGGCCATCGTGATCGCCATGGTGGCGGTGGCGCTCGCGTTCGCGAGCCCGCCGCAGTTCCGCGCGTTCATCGCGGAAGACGGGCTTGTGGAGTACGCCTCCGCGCTGGCGTGGCTCGCGGCGGCGGCATGCGCGCTCACAGCGCTGTCGCTCGACTCGCACCAGTTCGGGCGCAAGCTGGCTTTCTACCTGCCGCTGATCGCGTTGTTCGTGTTCTGCGGTGGAGAGGAGATCAGCTGGGGGCAGCGCCTGCTGCACTACCAGACGCCCGCCTGGCTGGCGAGCAACAAGCAGCACGAGATCAACCTGCACGACATCGGCAGCATCAGCGTAAATGAGAATGCGTTCTTCGTGTTCACGACGCTCTGCTGCCTGGTCGGGCCGTGGCTGCTCGCGCGGGCACCGGCGTGGCGGGTCTACCTGCGGCGGCTCAACGCGCCCATCATGGATCCGGTGGTGGCGCAGGTATACGGAATCGGGTTGGCGGCGTGGGTGGTCGTCGGCGTGCGATTCGGGACGCTCGGCTTCTCGCCGCTCTCGCTGTGGGGCTACTATACCCAGATGGACGACGAGATATGGGAGTTCTACGCGGCGCTCGGCTTCTGTGCGCTCACGGCGCTGGACCTGGCGCACCGTCTGGCGGAGAGCCGTCGCATGCGCGTCCCTGCGAGTTACGCCCAGCGAACAGCTCCGACCCTGCGAGGGGCGTCCAATAGTTCCGAGGCGCGCAACTCAGGGCGCCCGGTTCATCCCACACCGATCGCAGCCGCTGCACCGCGCCGCCGGTTCTCCGAAATACGCGAGCAGTAGGCGCCGGCGGCAGGCTCGCGCTTCGACGTAGCGCCGCATCGCGGGACTGCAGTTTCCCCACGTGAGGTCCCCGGGCCGCCACAGCATGACGCAGGCGGCGCGCCTCCCGTCCCGCCCTGCCCTTCCCGCTTCCTGGTAATACGCCTCGAGGGTCGGCGGCGGGCCCCAGTGGAGCACCAGGCGCACGTCCGGCTTGTCGATGCCCATTCCGAACGCGCTCGTCGCCACGACCACCGGGACGCGGTCTCGCAAGAATTCGAGTAGCACTTGGCGCCGCGTCCCGGCGCTCAGCCCCGCATGGTAGGGGGCGGCGCGCACGCCCATGCGCAGCAACGCCCGCGCCACCAGCTCGGTGAGGCGACGTGTCGGCGCATACACGATTGTGTGCCCGTCCGCCTCGCGTATCCGCCGCCGGAGGCCGGCGAACCGGGCCCGGTCGTCGCTCACGCGCTCCACCGCGAACACGAGGTTGGCCCGATCGAACGAGGTGACGACCAGCTCGGCGTGTGGCAGACGCAGCACCTGGAGGATCTCGGCGCGCGCGGCCGGCGTCGCGCTGCCGGTGAGAGCGATCGTCGGAGGGCGCTGCAGCCGATAGCGGTACTCGCCGAGGCGGCGGTAGACAGGGCGAAATTCGTTGCCCCATTCCACGATGCAGTGAGCTTCATCTACCGCCAAGAGCGACACCGGCTGCGCGGCGCGCACCAGTCGCGGCACGAGCGCCCCCAACCGCTCCGGCGCGCAGTACAGCAGCTTGAGGCGGCCATGCAGCGCGGCGTCGAGTACGATCCGTCGTTGCTCCGGCCGTAGCAGGCTGTTCAGATAGGCGGCGGCGATCCCTCGTCGCCGCAACGTGGCGACCTGATCCTGCATGAGCGAGATCAGCGGCGAGACCACCAGCGTGAGGCCGGGCGCCATCAGCGCCGGCAGCTGGTAGCAAAGCGACTTCCCCGCGCCGGTGGGCAGCACGGCGAGCACGCTCCGCCCCGCGAGCAGCGGCCCAAGCACTCTGACCTGATGCGCCCGGAATGCGGCATGACCGAACCGCTCGATGAGCAGCTCGCGAGCGCGAGCCAGGCCGCCGGTGAACGCGGACATGGCCCAAAGAAAACGAGCCCCGGTGCTGTCACCGGGGCCCGAATGGCGCGCTGCGGATCGAAATTACGCGCGATCCTGCCAATCCACGGCGAAGGTGTTGCCGCACTCGTAGCATCTGACTTCCTTCGGCTGCCCCGAGACGTGTCGCCGCTTGTGACAGCCGGGGCATACCAGGTGCGGTTCGTGTACCACGCTCCACGACTTCGGCCGATCCTTCCGGACCTCGACGGTATCCTTGGAAACGCGGATTTCGACCTGGTGCACGTCCAGAACCACCCATTGCTGGTCGGGAGCTTCCACGATCCGGTACCACGCACCGCGCCGCAGACCTTGCTTTTCCGCGCGGTCGTCGCGGCTCCGGGCCCATCCGATGTCGGGCATGAGTTACTCCACCTCCTCGGGGGTGCCTTCCCGCACGAGCACAAGGATCGCCGCTTGCGGGACGACCAGGTATTTCTTCCCTTCGAACGTGATCTCGACCGCCGCCTTCCGGAAGAACAAGCCGTAATCGCCGACCTGCGCCTGCATCGGCAGGTATTTGACGTCCGCGCTGTGGATCTTCCACGGCTCGTCGTCCATGCTGGCTGGCTCGGTCATCGGCGTTCCGGGCCCGGTGGCGATGATGCGGCCCCCTTGCACCTGGCGGCTCTCGAGCGCGGTCGGGGGCAGGTATAGCCCGACGTTGGTGCGCTCCTCCCCCTCCTCCGGGGAGATCAGCACGCGGTCACCCACCACGATCAGGCGCTTGGGAGTCTCGTCGTCGCGCATCGGCAACAGTATACGTCCGGCGGGCAAGGCTGTCAGGCGGTGTTTGTGACCCAGATCACGCCGGGCGCTTGACAGGCGGGGGACCCGTACTATTAATGCGCGCCGGCCGCGGACTCTCGGGCGGCTCGATTTCCCGTTCCACCCAGGGAAGGACAGAGACCATGCAAACCCCGCTAGGCGCCGTTCAGACCGCACAGTGGAGCTGGATTCTCCAGACCGTGTGGGGCTGGGTCTGGGGCGGCCTCTCCTGGATTGTCGACTGGCAGGCGAACGTGTTCCAGTTCGTCCTTAGCGGTGGCTCCTTCTGGGGGACGGTCGGCAAGTTTCTGTTCCTGTTTTTCCCGGCGACGGTGGTCGTGGCGGGTGTGTGGGGAACGATGGTGTCGCTCTACACGATCCCGTTCCGGTCGGGCCGCGGCCGGTTCCTCGCTGCGATCCTGATGTGCTGGTGGGACGCCGTGCGCATGGCCTGGTTCTACTGGTTCGGCCTCGTGCGCTTCCTCTTGGTATTCGTGGGCTGGATCTGGGGTTTGCTCCGGCTTGGCGTGTCGTTGATGTGGCGCACCCTGAAGAACCTGGTCACCTCACCCTTCGCCCTGCTCGATTCGACCTCGCGCCAGCCGGGCGTGCCCTGGATCGCATTCGTCCTGCTCGTGTTCTGGTCCGCGATCGAGGCGACGATCTTCACGTTCACGCTGCGTCCGACGATGGCCGAGCTGCTCGCGGACCTCACGGGCTTCCAGGTGAACCCCCTGGCCCTCGTCGTGATCCTGTGGTTCTTCCTGTTCATCATCATCGGGGGCAGCTTCGCGTGCATCCAGGTGCTGAATGATGCGATCAAGAGCCGAGCGATCGGGCAGATCGTTTCGATGGTCCTGGTCGAGATCACGGTCGCGCTGTTCGAGGTGCTGTTCCTGTACCGCGAGCTGATCGACGCCATCACGCCGTGGCTCGCCCAACAGGGGATCGAGTTGGGGGTGGTCGGGACGCTGGGGCTGGCCATGCTGGGGTGGGTGGGCGTGCGCGGCATGACCTGGTTCCTGTTCGGGCGGTTCGGGACCCCTGCACTGCTCGCCATCCTGGGAAGGAAGGCGATGGAGGGACAACAGGGAGCGGCGCGCCCGAGCGCGGCGGCAGACCTGGAATTCTGGCGTGGACCGATCAACGCCCTCAAGGCGGAGCACGAGTGGTTCAAGAAGGAGGCCCAGCACCTCATGGAGCTCTTGACCCTGCCGGTGCTGCAGCTGGTCGCCGGCGGGTTCAACTTCTTGGTCGTTGTCATCATGGGCAAGCCGCACTTCAATCTGCCGTTCCGGTCCCTGGACCAGGTTCTCCACAGCACGCCGATCTTCCTGAGCGGCAAGACCAGCACGGTCGAGGGAGGTGCGTCATGAGGCGTCGCGTCGCGGCACTCGCGCTGGCGTTCAGCGTCGTGGCGTGCTCGCCGTCGGAACGGGCCGGGCCGCCCCGGTCGACGCTGGTGATCGGGTTGGACATCAGCGGCTCGTTCCGCCATAACCCGAGCTTCAGTGGGGCGATTGAGTTCGCGGCCATCTACATCTACGGTCACCTGAACGGTCTCGGCGGACTGCAGCCGAACACCGCGATCTTCGTGGGGGAGCTGGGCGGGGAGCGACCGGGGCAAGCCAAGGTGTTCCATCCCATCCAGGATCTGTCGGGCAAGTCGCCCGACCAGATCGCGGCCGATTTGCGGGGGTGGTTCCCCCAAGAGGACCCGATCACCGACTTCAACGCCTTCTTCCAGCGTGCCGCCATGCACGTGCGGCGCAACAATCTGGTCCTGGCGCCGCTCAACGTGGTGCTGTTCTCCGACGGCGAGCCGGACTATCCGAGTGCCGGCCGCGTCTCGTCGGACGACAAGTACAAGCGGGTGGACATGAGCGCGCTCGAATACTTGTCCCGCAACGTGACCGTCCGCCTGCTCTACGCCGCCCCGCCCATCGCGCAGCTGTGGGAGCGCAAGGTCCCGCGGAAGCGCGTGCGCCTCTGGACACAGGACGCGGACGTCATGCGCGGCTGGCGCCGCCACATGTTGGACGGCGTGCCGATGGAGAGGCAGGACTCACTCTGGTCCTGGGTCCAGAACGTGGTCGACGTGCGGGTGCGGCGGGAGCGGGTGCTGTAGACGAGACCGTGCGATAGACGAGACCGCCGGGGTCTCCCTTCGCGACCAGAATACGCAGTCGCTCCGGGAGACCCCGGCGGTCTCGTCTTACCCCTGCTCCACAGCGTTAACCCACGTGGACGGGTCCACGTCCCCGTGAGGGACCAACGCCCTCCAGAGCTTGTAGCGTAGCTTGGCGGCGCCCCGCAGCTCTCGTCCCCGCTCGGACAGCCGGATGAGTCGCGTCGCGCGACGCGCCAGCGTGCGGCGCCTGTCGCGAAAATACGCCGAACTGCCGTCAGCCGGTCGGTATTGCGCCCAGCCGATCGATCCGCAGAACCCGGCCGGCCCGTAGCGGTCCGACCCCAACACGTCCTCCACGAACACGCGAATCGGGCCCGCGAAGTTGTGCAGCACGTCGTGGAATGCCACAACTCCGCCCGGAGCCAGGTGCGGGGCGAACAGGTCCAGGTCCTGCTTCGCGCCCGGGTAGGTATGGTCGCCGTCGATCCAGAGGAAGCGGATTGGCCGGCTCCAGCCGCGCGCGAGATCGCGGGAGAACGTGCGATGCACCTCGACGTGCTCGCTGAGGCCGGCCCGGGCGAGGGTCTGGAGAAAGTCGTCGAACGACGACGACTGGTCGCCGAGGCTCGGATCGGTGCTGGATGGGGCGGTGTGCGGGTCCACCGCCACGACCTTGCCGAGGCTGTACCGGGCGACGATGGACGCGAGCCCCACGGTCGACTTGCCCTTGAAGCTGCCGATCTCCAAGATGACGCCCTGGCCTGGGGTGCAGGCAGCTGCGAGGGCGAGGAACCGGGCCTCACGCTCGGTCAGGAAGCCGGGGGCGACTCGGACGCGCTCCCACGCTTCGTCGGCGGCGGACCGGAAGTCTGGCGGTAATGTCATGGACGATGCGAGCCAGCCGGGGGGCTCCCTCCGCGACAAAAATACGCAGTCGCTACGGGAGCCCCCCGGCTGGCTCGCGACGGCCCGTCAGGCGCAGTACCGGTCGAACGCCGCGGTCAGGTCTGCGGCGATGTCTTGCGCCGCCCGCCCTTCGATGTTCTTCCGCTCGAGCATGAACACCAGCTCGCCGTCCCTGAACAGGGCGATCTGGGGGGACGAGGGCTGATACCCGGTGAAATAGCTCCGCGCCCGGGCGGTCGCGTCGGCGTCCTGGCCGGCGAACACGGTAAGCAATTGCGTGGGCCGCTTGGCGTGCTGGATCGCCAGCGCCGCGGCGGGACGCGCGTTGCGCGCCGCGCAGCCGCATACCGAGTTCACCACGACGAGCGCGGTTTCTCTGGTCGTGCCGAGCACTGCGTCCACGTCTTGCGCCGTGCGCAGCTCCTGGAAGCCCAAGCGAGTGAGCTCCTCGCGCATCGGCTGCACGAGGCGGGGGTCGTAGAGGGGAACGTTCAGGTTGGCCATTGAGTCCTCTGTGAAATGAGCTTGCACGGTCAATTATAACGCGTAGGGGCTGGCCCGGACTCGGGTCGCGTCCTATGATTGAGCCACACCCATGAGCGAGCCGCCGCATGGCGGACGTGTTCCCTCCTCTCCAGCCTGCACTCGCCGACCGTTACTTGATCAAGCGAGAGCTGGGCCGCGGCGGGATGGCGACGGTCTATCTCGCCCAAGACCTGAAGCACCATCGCCAAGTCGCCATCAAGGTGCTGAAGCCCGAGCTCGCTGCCGCGCTCGGTCCGGAGCGGTTCCTCCGCGAGATCGAAATCGCGGCGGGCCTCACGCACCCACACGTCCTGCCCCTCCACGACTCGGGAGAAGCCGCCGGCTTTCTGTATTACGTGATGCCCTTCGTCGATGGAGAAACACTGCGCGCCCGACTGAATCGCGAGCAGCAGTTGCCGCTCGAGGAAGCGGTTCAGATCGCCCGCGAGGTGGCGGACGCATTGAGCTACGCCCATGGCCGGGACGTCGTGCACCGCGACATCAAGCCGGAGAATATTCTGCTGAGCGGTGGGCACGCCGTCGTTGCGGACTTCGGGATCGCCCGGGCGATCAGCGTGGCCGGCCGGGACAAGTTCACGGCGACTGGCATGGCGGTCGGCACGCCGGCGTACATGAGCCCCGAGCAAGCGAGCGGGCAATCGCGGATCGACGGGCGGGCGGACATCTATGCACTCGGCTGCATGCTCTACGAGATGCTCGCCGGCGATCCGCCCTTCCTCGCGTCGACGCCGCAGGCTGTGCTGGCGCGCCAGGCGCTCGACCCCGTGCCGCGGCTCCGGACGGTACGTCAGACCGTTCCCAGGTCCGTCGAACAGGCGATCACGAAAGCCTTAGCGAAGGTCGCGGCCGATCGCTTTGCGACGGCCGCCCAGTTCGCCGAGGCATTGATCGCAGCCGCACCCGCGGTGGGCGAGGTGGGCCGCGAGGACTCGATCGTGGTGCTCGATTTCACAAACATCTCCGGCGACCCTGGACTCGACTGGCTCTCGAGCGGGATCGCCGAGACGGTGAGCGTCGACCTGAAAAAGATCGCCGGCCTGCAGATCATCAACCACGAGCGGGCAGCACGGGCGCTCGCCGGGAGAGAGAAGGGAGCGATCAGCGGCAACGACATCCTGAGTGTGGGACGGGCGCTCGGGGCCCGGTGGGTCGTGTGGGGCGGGTTCCAGAACTTCGGCTCCGTCATCCGCATCACGCCGCAGTTCGCCGAGACGGAAACGGAGGAGCTGATCAGCGCTGCCAAGATCGACGGGCCCATTCAAGACATCTTCGCGCTGCAAGACCGTATTGTCACCGGACTGATGGACATCCTCAATGTCAAACTCTCGAGCCACGACTTGGAGCGCATCGGCAAACCGCAGACCGCCCAGCTCCAGGCGTACGAGTACTACGCGAAGGGCCGACAGCTGTTCACGCTGTTCGGAACGACGAGCCTCGAGCAGGCGGCAGAATACTTCCAGCAGGCGATCGCGATCGACCCGGCCTACGCTCTCGCTTACTCCGGCTTGGGGAGTACCTTCGGGTTCCGCTACATCGCTCGTACCCGGAAGGAGGATCTGAGCCTCGCGATCACCCACCTGGAACGGGCTCTCGAGTTGGACCCTGACCTGTTCGAGCCTTATGGGTGGCTCGCCTACGCCTACACCCGCGCCTACCGGTTTGACGAGGGCCAGCAGGCCGCCGACCGCGCGGTCGCGCTGGAGCCGGAGAGCACGTTTTCGCACTATTTCGCGGGCCTCAATCGCGTCGTGCGCGGGGCCGTCGAGCACCGGTGGGAGTTGTATCCCGAGGCGGCGCCGATGCTCGTCCGGGCGATCGCGGTCGAACCCAACTTTCAGCCCGCGTATATCGGCCTCGGCTGGATATACATGCTGAACGGGCAGTACAACGTCGCACGGGTGGCGTTTGATCGGGCGGTTGAGATCGAGGAAACGGGGCGGTTCAGAGAGATCCGGTTCGTGGGCGGGTTGACCCTGCGCGCGGGTCTCGATCTCCGGGAAGCCCGCTGGGAGGATGCGCGCGGGCGGTTGCGGCGCGCGCTCGAACACTATGAGGGTACGGACCACGTGTACGCCGAAGCGTTTACGGCGCTCAGCTACTGCGGCTTGGCCGAAATCGAAGAGCAGGCGGGAAACTATGATCGGGCGGTCGAACACTACACCCGGGCTGGTGAGATCATCGCGCAACATCCGCACCGGCTTGGGGTCGGCTACCTCCGTGTGAAAGCAGGGCTAGGGCTCGCCAGGACGTTCCATCGACTGCACATGCGGCGCGATGAAGTGCAGCAAGTCAACGACGCATGCCGGTTGCTCGAGCACAAGCAGGACTACGATTTCAACTGGATGTGGGAGGGAAGCGACGCGCAGGCGCAGTACGACCTAGCGCGCTACCGTGCCGCAGTGGGGCATCGGGAGGAAGCGCTGCAAGCGCTGCGTCGCGCCGTCACGTGGGGCTGGGGTGACTGGCCGGTACTCGAGGCCGACGACGGCTTCGCCCGCTACCGCGACGACCCCGAGCTCGCGTCGGTGCGAGACCTCGTGCGGGCGCGCCGGCTCCCCGACTGCGCTTCGTTGGCGGACGTATGAATCTCGTCGTCGGCGCTACCGGCGCGCTGGGTGGTGAGATTTGTCGGCAGCTGAAGCAGGCGGGCAAGCCGGTACGGGCGCTGACGCGACCCACGGCCGACCCGCTGAAAGTGGAACAACTCAAGCGCTCGGGCGCGACCCTCGTCCAGGGAGACCTGAAGGAGCGCGCGTCGCTGGACGCCGCGTGTCGCGGCGCGGCCACCGTGATCACGACCGCGTCCACCACCTTCTCTCGCCAGGCGGGTGACTCGATCCAGACCGTGGACCAGGAAGGCCAGCTACGGCTCGTCGATGCGGCGAAGGCCGCCGGGGTTTCCCGATTCGTCTACGTCTCGTACTCGCACAATATCGACGTGGACTGCCCGCTCACGACCGCGAAACGAGCCGTTGAAGCCTATTTGCAGCGGAGCGGCATGACCTACACGATTCTCGCACCCAGCATTTTCATGGAGGTGTGGCTCAGCCCCGCCCTCGGATTCGACGCCGCGAACGCGCAGGTCCGGATCTATGGGGCGGGACGGAACCCGATCAGTTGGATCAGTCTGGGCGACGTGGCCCGGTTCGCCGTGCTTTCGGTGGACCACGTCTCAACCCGAAACGCGACGCTCGAGTTGGGCGGTCCGACGGCCCTCGGCCCTCTCGATGTCGTCCGCCTCTTCGAACAGGTCGGTGGACGGACGTTCCGAGTGGAGCATGTCGACGAGAAAACGCTGCGCGACCAGCGGACCGCCGCGAGTGATCCCTTACAGCAGAGTTTCGCTGCCTTGATGCTCGCGTACGCCCAAGGAGATGCGATCGAGATGACACAGACGCTCAGGACCTTTCCTCTTAAGCTCGTTTCGGTGAGCGACTACGCCCGGCGCGTGTTGCCACCCACGACGCGCTGAAGGTGGGGGTTCGCCGCACCGAGACTCACCGCCATCCCCCAGCGTCCCGCTCCACAGAGCCCACCTGGCTCTCCGTCGGCTCGGCTCAGCAGAACCACGGCTCAGAGAGCCGGGCAGGAATCGGCCGCTCGGGCGCAGGTGCCTTGACGCCGCCAGTCGCGCCGGGAAGCCCAGCACATTCCGTGGCCAGCGCGCGGAGGCGGTAAAAAGTCGTCCACGCATCCTCGCTCGAGCCAGCCGCGCGCTCCACCAGCGCGCTCGCAGCACGTTGAAGCGCGTCCATCCTCGGATCAGGGTGGGTCCACTGATAGGTAAACGCCGCCTGGTCGAGGGCCCCGAGAAACGGGTGGATCGCCGGCCGGGAGAGGAGCAGCGAGCCCGGCGGGATGAGCAGTCGGATCGTGTACTGCACCGGGTCCACGTGGTCGATCAGTCGCTCCGCCTCAACGAAGTCGAGCAGGTCGAGATAATCGGCGAGCGTGCTCCATGGAGTGAACGGCACAAACGACGGCCGCAACGCGATCCCCGCCCGGCGCACGATGGCGAGCGCCACCGGGATGTCGGCGCGGGTGTGTCCCTTTTCTAAGTTCGCGAGCACGACGTTGGAGAGTGACTCCAGAGCGGACACGACGAACAGACACCCGGTCGCCGCGAACTGAGGGACCAGCGCCTCTTGCTCGAGGATGTGTTCCACCTTGGCGGTGAAGTCGTAGGTGAGCCTGGGAAACTCGAGATGTAGCGCGCGAACGAGCTTGAGGGCGTGACCCGGCCCGTTCAAGAAGTCGGGATCGCCGAACGTGATGTGCCCCGCCCCCGCCTGGACCAGGCGCCGTACGTCCTCGAGCACGACCTCGCGCGGCACGGCGAAGAAGCGACCCTGATAGACGGGTGGGATCGGGCAGTGTAAGCAGCGATGCAGGCAGCCACGGCTCGCCTCGACGTAGCCTGCAGGCACGAGGCGGCCCCGATGCGCGAGGCTCACGTAGCGCGTAAGCGCGGGAAGGCCGGCGCGGCTCGGGATTGGAAAATCGAGGCGCCCGAGCACGGCCTGGCGCTGCGGCGCGGGCTCGACCCCCGTGTCGAGCCGTTGCACGAGACTCACAAGCTCGCCTTCCGTCTCGCCACCCAGCGCCGCGTCGGCGACGTGCTCGAGCAGATACTCGGCGTTGAGCAGGGCGTACAGCCCGTGAAACACGATCCGGCATACGGGATTCACGCGGCGGATCCGCTCCGCAGCCCGCACGCCAAGGCGGAGCGCAGTATGCATCGGCACAGCGATCGCGATGAGCAGCGCCTGCCGCAGCGTGGATTCATCCAGGGCTTCGACCGCGAGATCGACAGTGGCCGGAGCGTAGCCGGCCCGCTCGAGGAATGCCTTCGGCCAGGCCAGCCCCAACGGCTGGTGGCCGAGCTCGTAGCACGAGACTAAGAGAATTCGGCCGGGCTGGCGCAGGGAGGACACCGTCGACACGCTGGGAATTTAGCCCCGCGCCGAGTAGGGGCGCAGCATGCTGCGCCCCTACTTCCCGCACGGTGGGCGCTATTTCACGCCGGGCGCTATTTCTTCAGGAACGCCTGGAGCGTGGCTCGGAAGTCCGGGGTCGTGCGGCTCACGGCGTTGACGTCTGCGCCCAGCCGGATGCCGTCCTCGAGGCGCAGGCCGTCCAGCTGGTAGAACTGCTGCTTGGTGAACGCGAGGGCGGAGGCGCTCGACGCCGCGAGCGCGCGCAGCACTTCTCCGACTTGCTCCTCGAAGTCCGAGTCTTCGTAGACGCGCGACACGAGGCCCAGCTCCGCGGCTTCGGGTGCCGAGAGGATCCGGCCGGTTGCCGCGAGATCGAACGCGACCTTTTCCCCGACGGTCCGCTTGAGGAGGGTCATGACGATGGCGGGCACGAAGCCGCGCTGCACTTCCGGATAGCCGAACTTCGCCGACTCGGTCGCCACCAGCAGGTCGCATGCCGTCGCAAGGCCGCAGCCGCCCGCCAGCGCCCGCCCGTGCACGACCGCGACGACGGGCTTCGGCAGCTTCCGGATCCGGATGAAGATCTCGCCGAAGCGGAGCGCGGCCTGGCGGTTCTGCTCCACCGTCTTGTCCGCCGATGCGAGCAGCTCGTTCAGATCCATGCCGGCGCAAAAATCCGCTCCCGCGCCGCGCAGCGCGACCACGCGGACCTCGGCGTCGAGATCCGCGCGCTCGATGGCGCCGAGCAGAGCCGCGATCATCGGCGTGTCGATCGCGTTCTTCTTCTCCGGGCGGTTGAGCGTGACCGTGAGCACGCCGCCCTGCACGACGAGCAGCACCCGCTCGGTCTCGCTCATTGCGCCACCTCGATCTCCATGCGCAGCAACGCCGTGGACAGCACCTTCCCCTGGGCGTCGGTCTTGAGCGAAATGGTCCCGCCGCCGTCGAGCGCTCCGTGCAGCAGAAAGTTCAACGCCATGAGGTTCGGCAGCTCGTAGCGCTCGACCGGGCCCGTGATCATCCCCTTGAAGTGCCGCGCGACTCGGGCCGCGGTCACCTGTTTCACTAGGAGGGGATAATACTCGGGCTTGAGCGCGATCAGCCCGACGTTCGCGGTGTCGCCTTTGTCTCCCGAGCGGGCGTGGGCGAGCTCGAGCAAGCGGACTCGTTTCGCGCGGCCTTTACCGACCGCCCGACCGCCCGACCGCCTGACCGCCGCCTTTCTCATACCTCCACGATCTCCACGCACGGCTCGACCATCCGCTTGTCCACAAGCGCGGGCCAATAGGCCACGATCTCCTCCGGCTTGGGTCGCCCGCCAGCGAACCCGGTGACGCTCGGGGGTCCGTTGAGAATGAGCGGCGCGATTTCGCGTGTAAAGCGCTCGACGGCAGCCGCGTCGGAAGATCGTACGCCGATCCGCAGCTGCACCTCCGGCAGCGCGTCGAGGTCCGCAGTCTCCAACCCCAGAACGCCGTGCGTAGCGCCTGCACCCACGAACTCCGTGAGGATCGCCTCGAATTCGAGCCCCAGAGCCTTGAGACGCTGCCGCAGCACACCGTCCGCGGCCTGCGCCTTCTTGTAAGCGTCCGGCCAGGCGTAGACCAGCGTGCCCACCGCCTTGTAACCATAGAAGTAGGCGATCGACACCTTTAATTTGTCCGTGGCTGGCTTGCCCCCGATCCCTGACACCCGGACCCTGTCTTCCCCCGCCGGCGCCAGGCGGATGGTCGTGAAATCGGCGATGCAGTCGGGCGTGATGTACTCCGCCGGGTTGCCCATCTCGTAGACGAGCTGCTCGGTCACTCCAGCGACGGTGATGCGCCCGCCGGTGCCGGGGTGTTTGGTGATGTCGAAGGT